>Ga0307517_10011994_pt1 | contig 11956 bp, 15 predicted proteins | sample 23_EM_MG_FD_194515 | JGI IMG/M metagenome (GOLD analysis project Ga0307517, IMG submission 194515) | Populus trichocarpa ectomycorrhiza microbial communities from riparian zone in the Pacific Northwest, United States - 23_EM | ecosystem: Host-associated > Plants > Roots > Unclassified | place... | reverse complement strand
CTCTCGGCGTGAGTTTGAGCTTGTGGCGGCAAGGAAAGGACGCGTTCTTGATATGAACTTCTGTTAGTACTATGATAACCACACAAAATGCATTCACTGGATGGGAATGAAAGACCTGCCTTAGTTACCTTGTTGAGCGGAGACGTTCAGCTCTAGGGGTTCCACGGCGGTGGTGGGAAACGTGATTCGGCATGTCGCGAGGCACCTTGTGCCGGTTGTAGGAAACCTCACTTACAATCCCGGGAATTCGTTACAACCCAGTTTGGCCCCGTCTGATGTCCAGAAAATCGCTTCGTTTCTACGTACTATGGCCCTCGCGTTCATCTCTGGTGTTGCTATTGCTTCAAGGTTGTTTGATGTGGTTAACCCTGAGTATCATCCACGAGTTGTACCTCCCCAGTTTCATCGGAGCGGATGCTGATGTGGTGTGGCTAGTGACTAGTGATCCGTGCTTTAATTGGCACGTTTCGCAAGGTAATTCACATCCGGGTGGGTCGCTGAAGGCTGTTGGTAGTCGTGCTACGAGTACAGCCTCCAGGGAGGTCTGGCGTCTTTGTGTCTGATGTCTCACATGCTAAAACCATCTCAGGAGCTCCAGAACCGGTTCGATCCAGCAACGTGACACCCGCTAGGCCGTGTAGTTGGAGGTATAATGTGCCCAAGGTTGGCAGCCACAAGCTGCATCATCTACAACGCCCTCCACCATTTGAACTTACCTGTGGACATCCAAAATGCCTATGCGGAGTCCCTACCCCTCGGGTTCAGCGCTTTAACCGCCTGGGCTACACACATGTGAGACTTCTCGAGGCTCGGCGTTCGCCACTCAAAGTGAACCTATGGTAGCAGGTGCACAAAAGAGATGAAGGACGAGAAGGCAGGTTTGTTGACTGTCGCCTTTACTGGTATCGTCCGGGATACATCCCGCGAAGGAACGCGGGATCCTACGACAAGTAAGCCGTCGCAATCTTGCTCGTGTTCACTTTCTTCTCTTGGATTAAAGCCCCGAAGATCGGAAGCGCTTTCTTCGGAGCCATCGCCGCCCTCTTCTACCCCTACATGGTCACTGCTTTGGGTACGGACTGACCTGGCTTACACCATGGGATCTCGTACTGAGTGCCAACCAACCAATGCTTGACTGCCATTCTGTATAGACCTCCAATTCTTCGTGTTCCTCTTCCTTTTACTTTAAGGAACTCGGGGACGAGTGTGTATTTGTTATACCTACGCTCACGTAGGAACCTACTTCGCCGGCGTCGTAGTTCGATTGATGTTGACTCACGCCTCTTGTGTTTGTGTCGTCCTGCCGTTGCCTTAGACAGTTTTGGGCATATGTGGTGCAGTCATGTACAATAAAGTACAATAAACAAGTAACAGGAGATACGCATAGGAAAAACAAGTGAAGATGGGATCGTCAACATGTGTGTATGCCGTTCAGCTCCCGCATTCCAAGTTAAAGCTCTCTCGTGGACCAGAATGCCGTCGCATCGTTTAAGCAGGAAAGGATATCCTCTATGCCGGGTCGCGCGCCGCGATCTTCCTGCCAGCATAGCTCAATGGTCCTCCACAGCTCGTTGCTGAACCCGAGACGTGTCGCCCCCTCTGGTTTCTTCGGTCGATCCCCCTCTGTGATCGCATTGATAACAAGAATATCTGACTCAATTTCAATGTAGGGACGGTGTCCGCATAGAACCTAGGGTACCGTTGATTAGTTGTGTAAGACCACGAATCGGTCCGCGCAAACGCATACCTCGTACGTGACCATCCCGAGAGCGTAGCAATCGGACTGCTTCGTTGGCCTATTATCTTCTGATTTCGGCATCCCGAACCTTTCCGGGTCCAACAATTCGGGGCTCATCCACCGGTATGTTCCCCCTTCGGTGAATGACACCAGTGTGTCATTTGAGATCAACGAGACTTGGGACGTCGCGGCAGATGCATAAGTCACAATGCCAGTGACAGTTGTAAGGCCGAAATCGGCGATGCACGCTCGCCGGTTCCCATTGATAAGGATGTTCGCCTTCACAGATCAGTGAGAGGCGCGTAGATATATGATTTGAGAGAGTACATACTCCCTTCAAATCTCCATGAACAATGCGGAGATCGTGCATGTACTTCAAGCCGTTTGCAACATCAGTCAGCTGAACAGTGGATCAGTCGTGCTGCAGTTGGGGTCGGGTGCGGCACATACAAGCTCAATGCGGTTCACATGTTGATTCCTCCTAACAAACTCGTTGATGTTCCCATTCTCCATCCACGCGGAAACCATCGCGAACCGCTGGTTACTCACTGTCACTCCGATCAGCGGTAAAATGTTCGGGTGCCGGAGGTGCTTCCAAGCTACGCCCTCTCGGCAGAACCTCTGTAACGTATTTATCCGCATAGTCACGGTAGTACAGGTAGGAGACTCACGCTGAGGATGAGATCCAGGTCACTTGTTATATATACACGCACAACCTTGATGGCTACCCGACGCCCTTCGTATGTACCCTGTGATACGTTGGCATAGCCGCCGCTTGCGACTTCCATGGAGCCTTCTGAACAGTCTGGGATGTGCATGGACTTCGGCATCACGCGGTGGCGGCTACACATTTTACAAAAATTATTGAACAACTTCAGTCGTTCCCGATCTGACAGGGCACGATTCTCCAATTGCTGTGACTCGCGTTAGCATCGGGGAGAGTAGGGGAGGTAGAAAGAGCCTGCCTTATCCATTTCATTAACTATTCTCTCAATTTCCGGTTCCGGATCTCGTAGGAACTGGAATAGAGAAGTGATCCGTGGGAGGAATCCTCCACGTTGCTGTTGCCCTGGTTTAATATTCAGGGCCTTTCGTTTCTTGTATTTTGAGTGTTTCTGTTACCTGATGAAAACACCTTTCGCACAGCGTGAACTTCCCATCGCTTCATTGTGTCCTCGCTCCAACAGGTCACAACCATATCCCATACTCTGCGCCGCAACCATTGATTTGCATCTCGATTTCTTGGACGCGTGGGTCGTTCCCCAGACTTAATCTTGGAAGCGACAGTGGGGTAGTCGTGGATCCCATCGTATGGCAACACTCCCGTGAGGACCTGATAGCGATGGGTCAATTGCATCAAGTATTACTCTATTTCCCGACAGAGGAGGAGCATACCGTAAAGGAAGTCATTGCGAGGGAGTAAACATCACTTTGTTTTGAAGCGTAGCTAATGTCATTGTCAAAGTCAAACCGTTCTGGGGCCATATAGCGTGCGGTCCTTAGCTTAAACATGCGGCGGGTAATATTGGCGAATTCATTTGTGATTCCAAAGTCCGTGAGGCGCGCGTTGCTATCTCGAGTAATCAGAATGTTGTCCTGGACGTATGAAGTATCAACGTGCAGGTCAGCACACATGCATTTCCGTTTCACGTACCGGAGCGATGGAGCCATGTAAAATATTTAGCCCGTGAAGATATGAGAGGCCGTCGCAAACCCCTGCGAGCTGTTACCGACGTAGTCAGCAGTGTATCCCCCATCAATCCCAATTGATGCATACCAGCATGAGCCGATTGGCATTCTCATTCTTCTGCGTGTACTGCACAATATTTCCATGTGGCATCCATGGGCTCATGATGCAAAGCGGATACAGCATCTCCGAGATCTCGATGACGGGGAGTACGTTCGGATGGGAAAGGTACCCGCACCCCTCAACTTCGTGGCAATAGATCTAGTGTGGAGCGCACTGAGTTTGACTCTGATTAAATTAAAAAGGGGGCCACGTACCTTTTTGATTTTCTTCAACACGTCCGTTCTCCGTGTCCGAACTACCTTGATAGATACCTCGTCCCCCTGATGATTTCCCTTCCAAATTTCCACCAATCCAAGGGGCTCGAAGCCCGGCGACTCATCACACAGTTCTACATCGGGAAAGATTTGCGATCCACGGAGGAGGGCGTGGACATAAAGTCTACGCCATGCGTAGTGGTAGGTCCAGCCGTCGGTTTGACTGTCTATGCCCTAACCACCGGCAACTTCAGAGGGTGAGGGGAGGTTTGGTGATGAAAAAATACCTTGTGGAACGTTTCCGCCAATGTTGCCGCATCCTGTGAGGACAGGCTCGCTGGAGATCTTCCAACCCTTGAGGCCACTTCGGAGATCCTGTCTGCATATTCCTTCTCCATTTCCCACTCCGGGTGTGTCGGACACGGGACGAGAGATGTGCGCATGAAGTCTTTCCCCAGTATGACTATGTTCTCGGGACCGAATGAGGCGAAGTCAACTGAATCATCCATGTATCAGCTGCCACCACTCGTGTTCATGTAGGTTGGTGGCTCACCCTCACGACATTTTACGAGCTCCATGGCTACCTGACCAAGTGGGAAGATCGCGACGATGGAAAGAGAGGTTTCTGGTCAACTGCTAGCGTTGCAGAGAGAGTACCCGGAAACCACGTAGTTCCCTCACTATGGCCATGACAGCTGCCTGGATCAGACACCGGCCCCGCCAATCGCGCGGTCTTCCGATAACTGGGCGCTTCCTCGAGAACTCTTCAATCACCCCTTCTACCACTTCAACCCGCCATCTTCACTGTCTGGGTTTTCCCGTAAGCACCAGAATCGAGTGCCGTGTATCGTGTCCGTGAACCACTGCGGATTGGGGTGGCAAGTTCGAAATTTTTTTGGCATGCAGATGCAAACCCACAGTCAAGGCCGCCAGGCAACAGAGTCAGTCACGAAGGCGACAAAGAGAATAGATGGAGGAAGGGTGGGGACCTTTGGACACAGTGCGATCGCGTTTTCTTCCCTCCCGCACACTACGCATCCGGGAAGTGGACAGAGTGTTCCTCAGGGGAATGGTGAAGAGGGTGGTGAGGGACGTCGGAATCCACCCGAACCTTTGATGAATTAAACCGGTCATCCGCACGATCCTTGCACGAATGCCAGTAACTAACCCCTGGCGACCAGCGATCGCTCTGGTTTCACTCTCACCTCACCTTTCGCTTCCATTAACTGGATTGCTCGTTCGAGATGTGGTCGTGAGTGGACGAGGCCGGGACCTACAGTGCAACGCCACAAACCGTTGAGTCTCCACACTAGTTGTCCACTGGGTTCGTACCCCCTTCTCCGCATCTGGGGCTCGCCGGCTACTGATCACTTTCCCCATCATAGAGTTCGTCCGGCGGCACGGGGCTTTGGTCCAGTACGAGTAAACCCCAGCATAACAGTTTTCAAAAGCCGTGTTCTTGTTCCGGATCGTTAGATAAGGTGGGTTCCCGCTTGCTTCCAATCTTGCGACCGCCAACTTGCTCAAACTCGTTTAGAAAATATTTGCGATTTGCGGCCCACCTGAGTGACTAAGATCACGAGGCTCGAATCCCAGGATTAAGTTGGCAGTAAACGGAAGAGTGGGGTCGTGCTGCGGTTCCCGTTGGCCTTTCCGTCGCCGATGCTGGGAAGAATCCGTCCAAGAGTTTCATTCCGCGGGTCTTTCGATTGCAAAACCCGTCCTTGGTGAGAAGTCAAGTTGTTCACTATCCCGTCCTTTCTTTCTAGCATGACGTAAATATGAGCCCAAGTTACTGCCTTGGAGCAAGGTTTCTGGGCAAACGGTCTTCATTTCGAACTCGTAACATCGCAAGGACCTACCACGAAACCTGGTTCCTCAAGATCGGCGGTCGGGGTGGCGCGGAGGTGGATACGGTGCTCCGGCGACTCGGACACGTCAACACCTCCGCGTGCAGGCCATTGGATTCACAGGCGAGCCCATTGATTTTAGTTTCACCAGCTTCTCGACGAGTACGACGATGGCTGTGAGCCCTCGGGATGCGCCCTCGCTTGCAATTGCCCTAGCACGGATGACGAGATTGTTCCCTGTTACGCTTTTGTTCTTGGTGCCGAGAACTTCAACTTGGGCAGACAGGGTAGACAAGATCTGTCACCGGGCCAGGGCGCAGCTGCCAGTCGCGGTATCGTCTGGTAGAGTCTTATCTTGGCGTTCCGCAGCCTTTATGTTGGATAGAGAACGATCAACGTCATTACGACCAGTTCATACCAGACCCGGATGGCGACCTTTATGAGATTTGAATACAATTCGCTGTCCCATCTGCACCACCACCGCGGTTTGGAAAGCACCAAGACTCGATTGAGGACACCCGCTGATATGTTTACACTTGTTTTGATCCGTCCAACCCGGTACTGCGTGCGACGACCACGAATGACACCCTCCAGCTGGGATATCAATCACCACCACTCGCTGCGGAACGACCACTGTTCCTGATTAGCTGCGCACCGAGAGGCGCGTGGTCAACCATATACATATCACCAACGCTCCATCCAAGACATCTGCCGAGCCGAGGTCGCACGACACCCCACCAGCAACGCGACGATGAGAGGAGCACTTCTAGCCATATTGACAGTGATTCTCGTGGTCATCGCTTCCCCCGCTTACGATGGTCAAATCGCGTTCAACGCGTACCTGGGAGAAACCGTTTCCGTTCCGTCCGTGTTTGACAAGATCGGAGACAACGTGAACCAGTGGGCGCAGGATGGGCGGGACTTTATTCACCGTGATGGGTTAACTTGTGAGTCCTGCTGCCTGTCAGCGACTTGGTTGGCGAACTTACCTGTTCATTAGATGAGGTGGTCACGCACCCCGCGTTCAGTAACCATCGCCTCCGTATCACGGAACCCAAAATCTGTGACCCGAGCGTGAAGCAATACTCGGGTTATTTCGACATTGCTGGCGGAAAGCATCTTTTCTTCTGGTTAGTCTTGATCATTCCAGGCTGTTTGACCGTCCATAACACCGCTCCAAGGTTCTTCGAATCAAGGAACTCCCCAGAAACTTCAGACTTCGTATACTGGACAAATGGTGCGGATGCTTCAAACCTTGGCTGAAATTGCAACACTAAGCCTTTGTTCACTTCCAGGTGGACCGGGAGGATCGTCGCTCATTGGGCTACTGTTCGAAGTTGGACCATGCCGGATCGCGGGCGGCGGCAAGAACGTTACGCGGAACCCATACAGTTGGAACGAGAACTTTAATATCCTCTTCGTCGATCAACCTGTCGGCGTCGGGTTCTCCTACCAAGACGCGGATGGACCGAAAGTCGACAGGAGCTGGCAAGCGGGCGAAGACATGTATGCGTTCTTCCAACTCTTCTTCTCTCGTTTCCCCGAGTACGCCAATTCGAACTTCCATATGGCCGGGGAGAGCTATGGAGGAACCTACGTCCCGAATTCGGCCGCGGTCGTTCACAAACACAACAAGGCCCTGGAGATTCAACCCATCTCAGGGTTGAGGAAACTTAACCTGGCGTCAGTGATACTTGCAAATGGGCTATCTGATCCATACGTACAGTTCGCCGCGTTTGGGGAGTGGTTGTGCGAAGGACCGTACGCGATCTTCGAAGATCCGAACGACCCGCAGTGCAGATCTTGGAGACGCAAGGCTCAGATATGTTCCAAGTGGACGCAAGCGTGTTACACGTTTGGACCGAGATTTGTCTGCGGCAGTGCGGAGAAGTACTGCTGGGACAATTTCATTGTGTACCTTGGAAGTAAGCGCACGTACCCTCCTGGTACTATACTGGAAACGCTCAGTTGACTAATTCGCCACTTGTGCAGAGTTCCCGATTAACATGTACGACGTTCGCAAGTCATGCGACAGATCCCCCGACAAGGACGGTCCCTTATGCTATAAAGAGGCGGAGTGGATCCCGGTCTGGGCGAACAATGAGAACATCAAAAAAGAATTGGGGGCGAACCCAGCTATAACCTTTACGTCCATAAGCCCGAACGTCTCTCAGGATTTTCTCGCTTCGGGAGATTTGATGCATTACTCTGCTGGTCTCCTTACGGACCTGGTGAATGATGGCGTTCGACTTTTGGTTTATGCAGGTGATACCGGTAAGGCCCTGAGGCTGCTGAACCCTTCCGTTCATGGGCTCAAATTCTGACAGATGCCGCCTGCAACGCCCTGGGTCAGTCGCGATGGGTTGAAAAGCTCCCTAGCGTTTTCCACCATGAATACAGCCAGACTCCTACCATTGCTTGGAGGGTCAAGTCGACTGGGGAGTTTGCGGGAACAGTGAGGACGGTCGGCGGGCATGGTACAACTGCCGGGAACATCACTTTTGTTACGATCCACGAAGCCGGCCACATGGTACCCTACGACAAACCAGAAGAATCCTTCGTTCGTCCACACGCTCTTATTCCCCTATTTCTTTTTTTTCTGATGGGGTCGTTTGTTTTAGGACATGATCACTAGATGGGTAAAGAACCTTCCGCTTACGGACTGATATTCAACCCACGGTACAGGCATATATCTCCTCTGATCTTGTAACCATATATCAATGGATGATATGCTACGGTGTGTACTGAGTACACGGAATTACCGCGAGAAATGGTCTCATATGACAGGAACGGCACGAAGAATGAATGTCAGAGTATTCCTCTAATCGGTACGGGTTTGAGCAGTGCGGGGGCAAACCCCCAAACACCTTTGCAACCCCAATACAAACCGACCGTAATACAATACGGCGACTGAGTGGGTTCAAATCCCATCATTACTTGGGCGCTGTGATTTGAGGAGTCGCCGAAAGTGTTTTCAGTCAACCCATCTCTTGTCTGCTGAGTCTGGAACTTTTCTCGTCGAATCCTAGCCCCTATACGTAGCTGCTACTCGGCCAACACAGAGTTTCAGAGTTCACGATCTAAGCTCCGCCCCACCTTGCACGCAGAGACCATTTCCAGAAGGAAGGCCACCCCACTCTTGACGCGTAACGTTCGAAAGCGTGCTGTCTATTTCGTTATTTCGAAATAAATGCGGTTATGGGCACGCGGACGTGGGACTTTTTCTTCTTCCCCGACAGACGAACGTTTCATTGGGAAAGAATTCATCGCCTAGATTCCACAGCACGTCTCCGGACATATCTCCCTACGGAGGGCTAATGCAGCAGGATGAACCATATGGGGTAGGTGGGTGTTATGTACTCTGTTTACTACTTGTCCGCGGGTCTCGAGGCTACTGCCCCACCTCTTACACCCTCACGCAGCTTGAGAGCCACGCTGCAAACAAGGCTAACCCGAATGAGGATTGGCCGATCAGTCGTCTCATGTCAATCGTGACGTCGGACGTTCCTGGGTCTCGTCAACCTCCTATGGGCTTGACCGACCGCACTTGTGACCCGTCCTTTGACTCCCAATCAGACCCCCCATAGTGTCGACCTCTACATGGGTGCAATGTGCATGTGGGTTCGCCCAGGTGGTCTTGGAATAAAGGATCAATTATCAACGGCGTTCTCGTTTTGATACATCACGAACTGGGTTGTGACAGCTCCCCCCCACCATCTCTGATACCTCCTGGTAGTTGCATATGGTGTGTATGGTGCACATTCCCTGAAGCTTCCTGACGTTTGAACGTTCTCTATCTTGGCCGCCTTGTCTCCGAAGGGTCAGGATAAAAACGAGCTCGGTTTTGCAACAGGATCCCCCGTTCTCTCCTTGGTGAACACCCCCCTCCCTGCTGTCTTTGTTTGTGCGCACTTCTGTCATGATGGTCGCTTTCTCTTCGATCCTTGCCGTTGGCACTCTTATCGTTAGCACGCTCGCTGCTCCCCTTCACTTCTCAGAGTTCAATCGTCGTGCGTTGCCGGTCGGAATCTCCGTCGCAACCGCGAGGACCTACCTCTCCCAACGTGAGTAACCACGTTCGCGGTCCCCACACACGATATCTCAGCGCTCCATCCTTCGCAGTGACAGTTGCGACGCCATCCAACTCCCCCGCATACAGTAGGGACTTCTTCAACCACTGGATCACTAGTAAGCTTTCCTCACGTACATTAATACACGCTGGACTCAATTGGCTCGCGATCTCTCTTAGTCAGCGGTTCATGCAACACCAGAGAGAGTCAGTTATCAGTTCAATCTCCTCTAGTGCCCTGCTGACAGAACCGCTAATACATCCAGCCGTTCTAAAGAGGGACGGCACAAACGTCGTCACCGATTCCAGCTGTGCCGCCGTCTCTGGTCACTGGGTTTCACCTTACGACAACGTCGCCACTAACCTGGCTTCTGATCTCGATATCGTAAGCAATCTGCCTTCTCTTTCGAATCTCGACTCAGTTGAGATGTGTTTGTAGGACCATGTTATTCCTTTGAAGGAAGCCTGGATCAGCGGTGCCCGCACTTGGACCGCTGCTCGCCGCGAACAGTTCGCCAACGACCTCACTCGACCTCAGTTGGTTGCTGTTACCGACAATCTTAACCAAGCCAAGAGCGACCAGGACCCCGCTACCTGGCTCCCCCCTCTCAACTCCTTCAAGTGCACCTACGTCGTTGCTTGGATTCAAGTCAAGCAATTCTACGGCTTGACGATCGACTCCGCTGAGAAGACTGCTCTCACGAACACGCTCAACACGTACTGCTAGGGTGTTGCGCTCGATGATGTGGGGATCGTGATCGTTGTACTTATCGTAGGTTATATACCGCGTGCATATCTGTAACATGAATGAAAATGCTGTAATACGCCAATCCACACGGGTTTATATGGTCGTTCAACACGCCAGGCGACGATATTGGCATCAGCTCTGCCAACAGACTTGGCGTGTGACTTCATGAACCTCCTCACGACGGTTCCGATGATGGATGGAATGTCTTTTCGAGATCTAATGAGTGCGAGTCTATCGCCTCCCAGGTTAATCCAGGGTCGCGGGGAATCGGAGAGTTGGAGGGGCAAATCGGGCGGACCAGTGGGTAGAGCGTTTTCCGGAAACCACCTGGACGGCACTCGGTGCTCCGTTGGTTGTAGAATCAACAAAACGATACTATTTGCAGACCATGAACAACGGATTACGATGAGAGCAAAACAAATCAAAGTTAGAGAATAAGTCCCCCACAAACTGCAGAGTGCAGGCGCCATCCGTGGTTGAGGGTTCTATTATGCGCTAGGTTTTTTTAGATGTTCCCTATCTCGCTCTTCCAGGTGTGGGCTTTCTCGAAACCGTTCTTGCCCGTGCGGTAGTCCATGATGGTCTTCTCGATTTCGTCACGGGTGGTCATGACAAATGGGCCGTATTGGTACACGGTTTGATCGAGAGGTTCTCCAGAGATCTGATTGAGTATGTCAACAATCATGATCGCAGAAATGATGCGATGACTGACCAGAGCCAGTTCGGTGCCGTCCTCCAATGCCTCCAAGCTTACGCCACTCTGGTCGGTCTCGGCGCTAAACACGAGGGTGTGGAACTCCTTGTGCTCCTTTTCGTCGTGTCCAGCCTTAACGCGGCCCTTCAAGACATAAGCGAATGAGGTCCATCCGGCGGGGAGGTCGTGAAATATTTTGGACTTCTTGTCGAAGATGACGTGGAAGTACCAGCACCCGCCGAGAGGACGGACGGGTGATTCGACGCCGAAGCTTTTTCCTGAAATGACCTTGATCCTGACAGGGCCGTCAGGGCCCTCCGGGTAGGCGGTGGGGATACCGGAAGCATCGAGCTCTTGGTACGACGGGTCAACCATTTTGTGCTTGGTAGAGGGTTAGTCGTGAGTTGGGAGACGAGCAGGAGATGAGCGTACTTCCTTGGGGAGGTCGACCCAGAGTTGTAGACCAACGGGGTCTGGTTTGCCGTCCTCATGAACTGGCATTTCAGCATGGATAACTGGTAGCGGATGTTAGGGGCACACGAGGGTCGTGGTGTTGAGAGGGGTACCCACTTCCTTTACCAGCAGTCATCCACTGGACTCCTCCAGGTTCGATGGTTCCCCGGTGACCGGCAGAGTCCTCATGTCTACTTGATCTGCGGGGGCAGGGGCGTCAGGTTCGTGCCGATCACCCAGTGCTGAGTTCATCAACGTGGGAAAAGAGTTTCTTACCCTTGGATCATGTATGTGACGGTGGCCTGGCCTCTGTGAGGATGGTCAGGGAAGCCAGCGCCTTTGCTGATGCGGAAGTGGTCGAGCATGAGGAAAGGGGTGAGGTTGCGGAGGGCCGCTGTTC
>Ga0307517_10011993_pt1 | contig 11956 bp, 18 predicted proteins | sample 23_EM_MG_FD_194515 | JGI IMG/M metagenome (GOLD analysis project Ga0307517, IMG submission 194515) | Populus trichocarpa ectomycorrhiza microbial communities from riparian zone in the Pacific Northwest, United States - 23_EM | ecosystem: Host-associated > Plants > Roots > Unclassified | place... | reverse complement strand
GTTCAAAGCACGTGAGTAAGACGAGAAGAAGCTATAGGAAGTTCATGGTTACTTTTATGCACTGGTTCCAACTCGAACATGAACCTACGAGTTCTGACGCGTTCCCAAGCCCTGGTAACCACCAGCAATGGCGGCGTTCTTATCAACGGCCACATATGGGGGCTCGTCATCGATCAAGAGAACTTTGGCGCCGTTGAGCTGGGCCACCGGTGTTGTGAGTTTCAAGAAGCAGAAATGTGGCCACGCTCGCATACCGATTCGAGACCGCCCTCCAGAGATTTGGGGAGAGCATTCTGCCAGAAATCGATCTGGTCGGGGAACTCGGCCTTGGCGACATTGAAGGCCTCGGGGGCGATGTGAACGTGTTGGAGACCAAGTTCGTCACTAAGGTGGACAAGGGGCAAAGGAATTAAATTATCATAGAGACCTTGCGTGGGAAACAAGTCAGTGAGACGCGAATCGAAAGCGGAGTTGACAGGGATACCATACCGTCATAACAGTAGTTGACGTAGACGGCATGGCCGTCGTTCAACCTCTTGAATGAGCGTGAAACGTCAATATGGAAGTCGAGGTCGTTTTTGTAATCGGTCCCGTCGATTCGCTGGAGGTCGCGGATGATATCCTCACGAACGTCGGCCGTAAATGGTTGGGGGGCCTCGATCTGGTAGTTGGCGGATGTGTGGAAAGCGAGGATCCTAGTGGAGGCGGTGACGATCTGATGGTTGGAGAAGGGGTCAATATGGAGATAAAGCAGGTTGTGATTGTGACCCACGTTCGCCTTTTCGACTGGGTCGACCTTGAAAGAAGTGAAGCAAGCGCGGACATCAGATGGGGCGACCCATTTTTGGCCAGCGATGGTGGCGCAGGGATTACGAAGCACGTAGTGTTTCGTACTTTACCATTCAGCTTTTTAGCCGATTACATTATCTAGGGGTTGAGCATCTCTACATCACGTGAATCCTCAGTTTTGGCTGAGGGCATTGCGAGGATCTTGAGATGTGTGCTGCGGCATCTCCCAAGCCGACTCGTGTTCGGAGCATTCGAGCATCTGCGTTGCCTCACGTGAAGTTCACGTGCAGGCTATACTATATTGCCGCACTAGGTTTTGCTCTGGCATCTTTTCGTTCAACCCTCCAAACCAAACATGGATCGGCGGCGCGGGTACTTTTTGCCGTTGCCCATGCTCCCCCGAGGGAAGTGCCTATCGTTGCAGTGAAATGTTTGGTTCCCTCTCCCCCTTCAACGTCAACTTTGAGGCCTTCACACCGATCGACTCGCCTCTCTGAATCAGACGCATCTTCCCCAGACGTCAACCTATATCACCTCTTCCACTTCTACACACACCACCTTCGAAACAGCCAGGTCAGGAAGGGTGGCTAACCGTGACGGCACCACATCAAATTGCAGATAGGTTGTGTCCCCGGTCCCCGATTCTCGGAAGACATACAAAACCACCTCGCGTTTCCGACCGAGATGGTGAACTTGCTCATTCGAGGGACCCAGGCCTCGTTGCAACTAAAGTTTTCTTGGGGGGTATATTGACAAACCAGCAGGTATTTGTTTTCCCGTTACTTTTGCGTCTGCGATAACGTGCTGGCCACTCAAACTCTTTGCGACACAGATGGCACCTTATATCTCATCTCCATTCCTTCGCACGTGGCATTCCCGAACAATAGTATGAGATTTCGAGAGATAGAACAGCAGTTTGCTATCACAGCAGGAAATCATCAAGTGTGTCGTCTTGTCCGTCAAGATATTCACATCCATTATTGACTTGCGACACACGCGCATAGGAAGTGGAAGTAATGGAATTCAAATTTGGATTCATTCAGGGCTCAGGGGAAACCGCCGCCAATCGCATCCAGGCTCCTGCACCACAGATGGCGATCCCTCCTCCTGGGTCCGTACAACCACCCCCTTCCGCGGTTCCGGAGTAGCCCATCCCCATGCCAGCCAGCTATCCCGGCTACCCTGGGGGTTTTGTGCCAGACTCACAGATATTAGGCCCATATCCCATTGTACCAACGGGGATGACTCCTTCCGAGTCCGAGACGTCATCGGGGGGCTCACCTGTCGTTCCTCCTCGACCACAGCATTGGGTAACTGGAGAACCGGACACCGGTGTCATTCCCTCGATGGCCCTGAGCATGTTCGCCGCCCACCACAGCCCTATCCGCCCTGACCAGGATCACCGCAGTCTGAAGCTGACGAAGTGGCCGACTTTAAGTCACCGACCCTCCCCAAGTCGAAGACATTCTCCAAGCCAACAGTATTCCCCGAGCCGCACCCATAGGCCGTATTCCCCTGCCCGCGTCGACCACAGCATTGGGTAACCGGAGAACCGGACACCGGTGTCATTCCCTCGATGCCTGAGCATGTTCGCCGCCCACCACAGCCCTATCCGCCCTGACCAGGATCATCGCAGTCTGAAGCTGATGAAGTGGCCGACTTTAAGTCACCGACCCTCCCCAAGTCGAAGACATTCTCCAAGCCAACAGTATTCCCCGAGCCGCACCCATAGGCTGTACTCCCCTGCCCGCGCAATATCTCCTTCACGAGCATGCCGTTCTCCGACACACGAAATGAGAGAAGTATACCGAAAACAATGCGGCGAGACTCATTGGAATCAGAAGTTGGACGGTCAATCATACAATTCGATAGTCATTGGGTATATACACGAGGCTACATAAACTACTCTATCATATTGCCTTTGTCGCCTTGCCTTGCATATGGAGAGAACCTCCGCACCGTTGGTTTGCCTGCGGGTTTGGGTGACCGTGGGATGGAATTGAATTCCTGGAAGTGTTGTAGATTTGAGAATCGTGTCCCCACTCAGAAGATACCGGGCGATTGTGAAACCTACTTCTTGGAGGGATATGTCGAGCACACATATCGAAAAAAACCGCCGCTTCAGGGACAGCTTCGCCTTTCCTGTGGGAGCGATGATGAACCCAACGGCCAGTTCAACCAGCTGGCCTGGGCGAATGTGAAGAGGTGGGATGTGTTCAACGCTGGTAGATATTGAGTGTGGGTGCGGGTGTGATCAATATTTGGACACGTACGAATGGACATTATCTTCCGTCTTCATCCTCAAGTACTCAATCCTGTTGTCTTCGGTAAAGAATTTGTTCTCTGATCCCCCCATGATTGTTCGGAGGATACCGTCAGGGTCGTGGGATGTATCGAGCTCTGCAGGTGGGAGACTATCATCTGATGATAGATAAGGTGTGATGAAATCGATTCGCAGTACACCGGACTGAGACAACGGAGGCGTCCATGGATCCAAACTCCGTGGGGGGCATTGGGCAGCAAAAGACGAATGAATGTTCTTTATGCCCTGGAGTGCCCTGGAGAAGTTTGAATTTGAAGCTGGAGCTCCAATTTCAATGCGCTGGGATAGGCGTGTTGGTGACCTAGAGTAGATGTGATGAATAGTCAGCCGCGAAGTAAAATTAGAAGCCCACTTACCGCTTCCCATCGAACCTCGACAATGGTAAGATGTCAAGAGAGACGACAAACCCTCTGACAATAAGGTTCAGCATAACCGCATCTTCGTGTCCGGACTCGCAAAGTCTGCGGGTACAATATAATGGGTCTTCATTCCTCTGAGTGTCGCTCTTGATGACTGAGAGACGTTGAAGATGATCAAGCTGATGAGATACGAGTGTGTAAGAGATGTGAAACAACAAAAGGGATCGAATTACGTTGGAACAGAGTGCTAAGGAGTGTGAGTCCAACCCGGCATATGATGTTTGGTCGGCACGGGAAAGAACCTCCTCTGGTGGTGCGCGTGAAAGAAAAGGGATGGGATTGGGGTCAGGGAACAGCCCGAGGATGGAAGATGGCAGGGGTGACGTACCAGCCTCGACAGTTGCAATCGCAGCAGTATTCCGGAGTGAACAGCGCATTGCTGGCCACGGATGGGACTCGAAAGAACGTATAACATATATGGCTTTAACCGGTGGCCAGCAGCAGGCGTGATAAGCACGGGGCACCGGATACAGTGGTTGTGAAGGCATCACCTCGAAACACGTCTCACGGTCCAATCTTGATGGGCGGTATGCGGGGGTTCCTGGAAAGGTCACGCTTCCCCCACCCTCCCCTCACCCTCAGTTTTCAGACGTATCCGTCACACCCAAGAATGATTGTACACTTCCAGGGGAAAACTCATGCGCATTGCATGGGTTTCATAGAAAACCGTGCATGTATTTTGTGGAAGTTAGAGCAGGAGCTGCGTGCCACATCGCGACCGAGGACGCATGGACTACCTGATCGAACTTGAAGAAAGCGATGAAGATCTTGGTGCGCTCTGCCTATCTGATCCCGCCCAAACTCACACCCAACTTTCGATCCCACCATCCAGACATCAAACTCCAGAAAGCCGAGAGGCTGCCAATCGTCCGTGAGGGACTTTCGTTCTCTCTCAAATATCTTATGCAGGTACACATCGCTCTACCCCTTGAGTCCGGTGTGTCTGGAAGTGATGGCAACCTAGGCACATACCCACGGTTCGCCGCCCTTCACAATCATGGATGTTTGGGGGGCGGAAGTCCCCTGCACAGGAGTTTTCTTGCCAACAGATACCATAGGCACCTGGGCTGAGGTAAAGTTTCGGATGCTCGGTTACGTTCTGGTCCCACGCTTGAAACCTGTTCCCCTGCCCTGGTTCGTCAATGCTCTCCATACTAGGTGACACTGCTAACATTGACATCCAGCTTGCGGAGTGGCCGTTACCATCGCCACAGTATTGATTTGACAGGGCCGCGTTGTTCAGGCAACTTCAAACCGTACCTTGACGGTCTACGCCATGCGGGTGAAATGTTTCGAACCACAATTGGTTCTGGAAGTGTTCACGAACCGATCAAACATCTCCGAAGAGGGGTGGAGATTCAAATTATTGCCCCAAAGGTGCCTGCCTCTCGTGCAGCCAGTGCTTCAGCCGCAATCAGCTGCACAGAGCTCATTGAGGTCGGTGGCTATTCAGGGGGTTATAATGGAGCTGGGAACATAAGGTATGAATCTATTCTATGTATTGTCAAGAGGTCTCACTGTGCGATCAGGCGATGTCAAATGTCCTGGGACGCTATTTTACCTGGCAGTCTTGTCGAGATTGAATTCTATATTCGTGCATCTCCGCTGGCCAACCAGGGCGGTCACAAGATTCGCTATGAGCTCTGTTCTGTTTGTGTAGTCAACGATACCACATTCTGATTGTAATTGTAAATTTGTTTCAGAGACTCGTGCCTACGTTCGGCTGTCTTGTTATATTTCATTTGTGGAATGCCGGCGAACACCAGCCAGCGGGTTTCTTTAAATTCAGTGATGCATGTGATACTCTATATTTTCTGCTCGTATAAATCCATCACAGAACGCACGGGGTCATTGTTCTCCCCAGTAACGCTCCAATACCTCCGTTCACTTCTTCCACTGTCACACAATGCGCATAACACGAGGGTCCTCCAAGAAGGCCTCCAAAGCCGAGAAACAGTCAAGTTTCCACACTCCTGTCGTGCTTACTCAGCTGATTTACTTGGTTTATAGATACGGCGCCACTAATTCTGCCGATCCTGGAGCCGGTGATGCCATGGACGCTTCCACCACCACAGATTCCACCGGTTCAACCAACCTTGGAGCCGGTGACACCGCGGATGCTCTCGCCACCACTGACACCGCGGATGCTCTCGCCACCACTGACACCGCGGATGCTCTCGCCACCACTGATACTGTGAACGCTCTTGCCACCGCTGACACTGTAAACACTCTCACCACCACTGATCCTGCCGGTTCGACCAATCTTGGGGCAGATAACTCCGTTGATACCCTCGCCGTCACTGCCAACTACTCTGTCAATGACAGTTCCCGGTTGGATTACATCGCTTCAACCACTGTTGCGGACCTAGACTCGGCAGAATCTTACGCAGCGACCACGGAAATCCCAACATCAAGCTCGCCACTCGGATCCCCACTGTAAGTGCCTCAGCATCTGTTTCGCTCCATGTACTTAACTCATTCATTCTAGTGCGCCCACTCCATCGCCGAAACGGCAGAGTGATAGTGTTGACGAACGTGGAATTGTGAAGTAAGACTGTCAATTCACTTGTTGAGATTGACACCGATACATTTGTTCAGACGGCGTCGTGATGCAGGTCGTGAGAAAAGCCCTGCCCCCCTCGCCGTACAGGATTTCGTGTCCAATGTTGTTCATGAGTTGCGAGATTCTTATGCACATCTGCCACCCATCAGGCAAGTTGCAGGTTTTGTTTTAATAAACACAGCGGGTACTGACATTTTTTCCCCCAGGTCCGTGAAGGATATCGCTGAAGCTCCAGGAGCTGAAGTGCATTTGTGTAAAGTGGACATGTGGCAGGACGCCACCAATAGATTCCCGGGTTTATCTTTGGAGTGAGTCGGTTGCTTGGCTTTCCACCGACCGTGCACTGATGAAAAACATCTCAGGCACCTGCTTGAGATTGTCCAGCTGCCCACGTTTATGGGCTACGTCAATCCGGCACGGTCGTCTACCACCGGGACCGGACTGGCCACAATCGGTTCAGGCTATGGAGCTTTCAAAGGGTTGGTTGAAGACAACTCACCATTGAAGATGATCTCATATGGCGTCGCCAACTATTCCGGTCTCGCACAAGCGAGGGAGGTACACACCAACGGTGCAAATTCTCTCTTTGTCAAGTCGATCAACATTTTTCCTCTCCCCGGAGAATGGGAGCGTACGGTTGGGTTCTACGGTACCTGTGCTAAAGCGGCGCAGTTGGTGTTCTCCCCATTTCAAGGTGCTCTCCCCTATTGCACTCGCATGGTCCCAGCTACCGGTAACAGTACGACCAGCACAATTAACCCTGTTTGATTTGCACCATGGCTAATTCTGTCCCCGGCGGGCTGCAGGAACCCGTGCCGTTGCAGCGCCAAGGCACTCTGCCCACGCTGGAACATATCGAACAACTACTGGGTCAGATCCTACCGGATTACCCCTACCATGGGATGAGAGTACGTTCGCTATGACCTCTCCAAGTTATTGTTCATTGACTGATGGTACAAACATTAGTACCTGTGTACGACGCACGTGCACTCTGCACCGATGAAGTTGATATCGGGGCGCTGCGGTCATATCATACGGACCGGCGGGGTAGTCTTGAACAGTTGGGGAACGTCGATATACAAGTTGGATCCTTCGTCGGCGTTGTACACTGCGCTAAGTGGATTCCCAGTGCGAAGCACACAGGTAGAGAGAGGGTCCAATTGAGCATTGCAGAGGTGTATCTGTTGGCTGATGCAGAAGTTGAAGAATGAGCCGGAGGTGATAGCAGTAACTCGGTCGAGTGAAGTATAACCACTCCGTTTTTGTTTCCAAAACTATTTTCAATTATATACCCTGACTATGGCGCTCAAACACGATGCTCCATACCAAAATGTACAGTGTGGACAAAACTCCGTACCAACGGTGGAAAAACATCCACTGAGCCCATTGTCGTTTTTTCCTTTTCGACGGCATGCCCCGGATTCAACCGATCTTCCCCAAAATTTGTTCAGACTCTGAGAGTGACCTCCCTCCAATTTTCAGGGGTCCTCCCACGCCGCGTGGTCGCCCTTGAGGCTTTACTTGATTACCTCTGGCCCCCTCCTCTGTTCTCTCACCCCATGGTTGTCTCCCAGCAGCGCGATAACTCCGACAGCCTCCCCTTCTTCATGAACCGCCACGACCTCATCCTCTATTCCACCCAGCCTCTCCAGGTCCCCACAGTGGTCAGGCATCGCACTCTCCGTCGGAAACGAGCAGAGAGCGTTGATTATGCCCAACAGAAAGCTCCCCCCGCGTTCCCGGACCCCCTCTCCTCTGTCCAGAGACAGAGCCCAGATCCAGCTGACCCCTCGCTCCACCCTTCGGGCACTCCGGGACCGTCGGCGCCCCGAAGAAGATCCCGCTCCCGCAAGAGGGTTCGGCAAGCGAATCCACGATCTCGAGATCTCTTACAACGAACAGCGCAAGCTTGCAGACGATAGACTACACCGGATGTCCTCTTTGGAAAAGGAGAACATCGATCTCCGGGCCAAGCTAGATTCCACCCAGAAACGCCTCCAAGTTCTCCAGAGCGCAAACACTTCATTTGCTGCAAATGTTACCAAGCTCGAGCGAGAACTCCAAGCGGCGAAGACGCAACATGCGTCGTGTAAAACCCGGATATCTTCCGCCGAGACGCGTTACACCACACTGCTGGCAGCGAACAACGTGTTGCAGAATTCATACAATGACCTTCGATCCTCTCATCAAGCTCTACAATCTGCTTGCACTTCCGCTCAGCTGGCTCACTCTGCATTGCTCTTCGGCACCTCCACACCCTTTACCCCTGCTCCACTACTCATTCCCCGTCGGTCGACTCCGCCCCCACCGAATTCCCCCATCGATAAACCCGCGATACCCCCTATGCCACCCGTTTCAGTGCCTGTACCATTACCAGCTCCACCAAAACCGCAGCTCCAGCTCAAGCCGAAGCCATTAGACGTCATCACACCTCCAACCATCTCCCGCGAATCATCAATCCAAACCTCGCCCATCTCCGCCGGTACTGTCTTCTCTCGTTCCTCCGATGATTCCTCCGCCTCCCATGTCTCTCGTTTAAAGACTCTCCTCAACGACCGGACCTCGGAACTGAACTCTCTTCAAGCCTTCTTGTCCAAACACGACGAGTGGTCCGGAGCTCAGGTCGTTCAGGCCGTGAATGATCTCAACGGGGAACTCGCAAGATTAGCATCTGCCGTCAGCGAGTATTTCGTCGTTGGATCCGATATTGACTCCGACTGCTCGGGTAACGCGAGTGTGGGAGCAAACCCCCCGCGTCTTCCGAACGACGGGTCCAATCGAGAGACACACGATCGGTTGAAGGAAGCCCTGGGGTCCTCCTTCTATAACCTCATCTTCGCATGTTCCAACCCGCCATCCGATCCGTCACTACCCGTTCCGTACGCCATCCAGGCGTGGCAGGTCTGGTGTTGTTCGCAGATCCTCAATGGGTTCTGTTTCGGTCTCCCCGTGAAGCAGAAAGGCTGCTTACTGACGTTTGGGAGAGTATGAAACATGAAGGTACGTCACTTTTTTCCATTCTCGTATTCCCCGATCTTGGTCCTGTGACGCTGACGTTTGACATTTTTTGCGGGGGGTGAAACAGAGTTACAACCTATGAGCTCCAGGTGGAGAGGACTAACGCATGAACACCTCCGTGGTGTCTTGGCCGCTTCGACTTCGAGGTCTTGCCAACTCACCACCCCACCTGCTTCTCCGTCGATCTCAGCGCTCTACAAGTCCCGGTCAAACGAGCCTGTACCCATTAGGACTCTACGAGAGAGAGAGCTGTTCGAGCTGAATGTTCGTGGTATTCTCATTATTCTCGCAGGGGTTGGCCTCGAGGTCGACCACGCTTCGATACCTCCCCCCACGCGCCGTTCCCCGATTTCCGGAGCCGATCTGTCTACTGTTGTCGATGGAGAGGTGATCAATACCGCGAAAGTCGTCGACGAGTTTGGTGAGGCTCTCAAGAGGATCCAAGAACAAACGATAGAACAGTTCTTCAAATGGTTCGCCTCCTGTACGTGTCCCACCAAAACCGATGGGTCGATCTCTCCCTCAGGAATCTCGCCGGTGACTGGCTTCGTCGCATCGAGGAGAGATTCGCCGGTGTCAATGGTGGCGGACAGATTCCCTCAATCCTTTGGTCTTATACCTACCTTGGCTGGCCACACGCATTCGTCGAGGACTTCTTCAGGAAGTACTCTGCAGGAGCAACCCGGCTCGTTTCCGCCGAGGACAAGGCTTACTTCCTCGCGATCGCTCAGCGTCCCAGTCAAGAGCCCGTTCCGTTTATCCCCATCCTCGACGCCTCGTTTGAAGTTTGGTTCAAGAAGGTTAGACATTCTTCAGAGCCTTCCCAGTAAACTACAGATGATTTAATAAATTCCTCCTCTCTCAGGATTCTCCATGGCAAGCAGAGGACATCGACGCAGCCCCCGATCAAGATCTCCAGCGCGTCTGTATCCTCTAGGGTCCCGTTGCCGTTGCCCATTCCAAGTCAAGGACGAGCCGATCAAGGACATGTTCGGCAACATCACGAAGGATCTTATCGAGAAACTCCTTGACCGGTACTACGATGGCGATACTTCCAAGGTTCCTACAATTGATTACCTCGCTCCTCTTCCTACTCCTACTCTCATCAAGTCCATCAAGGCAAAGGGCAGTCTCACGTTCCACATCCCAACTCCTGTCCCCGATACCGACCTTTGGTTGTAGAACCTCGCCGGTCCCCACCTCAGCTGGTTGAGGGCCCTCCTTGCCAGCAGCACCATCGTTCGTGGATCCTCATACATTGATAATCCCATCCGGCATCTCCTCGCGCCCTGCACTGACCAGAAAGTTGACATTCACCTCGAGGGTGCTACGCCCACAGGCATCAATGTTTTCGGCGCTATCCGTTCCTACGGGCCTCAGCAAGAGGACTTCAATGCAGTGAAGATCAAGTACACTCCCGGGACCGGGGCGATTGACATCACTGTTTTCGAGGAACGTCGCGGGATCGCTGTTCCCTTATCCATGAAGTTCATTCTCTCGGTTCGGTTCCGATCCACGAGGTCTCAGATGGTCGCAACCTGCACATCAAGGAATTCTACTGGCGCCTCTGGTTCGGTGACAATGAGACCCTCCCATCTATCGGCGTTCGAGAAACTTTCTATGGTCCCGAGGTCGCCGTTACTGTGAAGGACGTCGAGACTTTCTGCGATGTGGTTGGTAACCAGAGTGAGGTGCCCAAGACCGCGAGGAACGAGAGAGTGCAGGTGCCGACGGATTTTGGTACCATCACCGGATGGCAGGTATGCCCCCTTCCTATAGACGCAAGGGTGCCGCACACCAACCAGACTTTAGGCTACCATGGAAGCCATTTGTCAGGGTGAGGTGGAGATGGCAAGTTGTGGATGCCTGTGTTCCCTGGGGGTTATTCTCGTAGTTGTCAGGCACTAAGGGGGTTGTTAGGTTAATAGTAGAACTGAGGACGACAAGCGGTGTAATGATTGTGAAGCCACATTATATTTTCTTAATGTAGGTAATAACTGAGGGTCTGAAATGGATCTATAGTGTGTGTGCTCCAGGGTTCAGCAGACAGTTTGGCCGGTTGAGCTGTGAGGTACCAGTGGCAGTGATGGCGGGTGTTGTCGAGTTCGTCGATTTGCTGATCTGGGCCCGATCGCTTTTCCTTCCTCCTTCACAACAACTGCTGCAATGGCTGAACCTCTGATCTCTCTCGGGCTCCATATGGTGTTATCTGGGTCCCACAAAGCTATCAATCTGCTTGCTTCTGGCCTCTCTGGGTCCAGAGTGGTGTTGTTGTTAGGGTTATTGTTGCTGGTGGCTATCTTCATTTGTTGGGCATTGGTGCGTCGTCACTTTATCTTTGGTGTTCTAAGTTGTGTGGGTACTGATGGACCCCAGACATTGCCTTACAGAATCACCTCTTTGTTTCTATCTGCTAAAGCAATGATATCCAGGTCTCCAGCGTGCCTGTGTGAAACGCTTGGTGACACCAGTGTATCTGAATGTCAACATCATTATGGTGGTGCCCGGCCATATAAAAATATCTGGGATATCTCTGAGATTCAACCCTATGTTGTTGGGGCACTTGATGCCTGTTGGCTTCAACGAAAACAAATTCGTTACCACTCACATTGTCATATTACCTATGCACACTCACACCCAGACATGCTACATGTTGCTATGCCACTGCACATACTAACACAAAAACTGACACATGCAGACATCAGAGACCTATGTAACATTCACAATATAACTTTGCAGAAAAATAGCAAGATTGAAATCCTTAAAGAGAGACTGAAGAATGCTGTGTGTCATGACCATGTAACATTATTTGTCCCTTTAGAAGAACCCATGTCAAAACAGATA
>Ga0307517_10011992_pt1 | contig 11958 bp, 14 predicted proteins | sample 23_EM_MG_FD_194515 | JGI IMG/M metagenome (GOLD analysis project Ga0307517, IMG submission 194515) | Populus trichocarpa ectomycorrhiza microbial communities from riparian zone in the Pacific Northwest, United States - 23_EM | ecosystem: Host-associated > Plants > Roots > Unclassified | place... | reverse complement strand
ACCAAGGGTCTCCAATATCGGTGAGTTACTTGGGAGCCTCGCGAAGCCGAATATATTCCCGACACTGTTTGTAATTATTCCGGTCTTATTCTCGGTCCACTTGTCAATCGCAGTTCCAATAAGACTTGGATTTCTCAGAAGATTATCTAAACTTTCTTCCCGCTTGACATTAAAGATATTAGGCACGAAGACATGGTCGTTGAAATTGGCTCCAACTGCTGGGTTGTCGATGACGACGGAAATTCCCAACACTCTGAGGTCACTTGCGCATCCAATTCCAGACAATTGAAGTATTTGTGTTGTTCCAATCGTCCCAGCAGACAGGATGACTTCTTTGCGAGCCTTCACTGTCGTTGGGACGGAACCACCTAGGGAGATTGTTATTCAATATTCGGAGGTTAAAAAATTGCATACCAGGCGAACTCTTAAAATGAACACCACGGAAAGACTTGAGGGCACCTTTCGTGCCAGTTTTCAGAAGCTTTACCGCTGTCGCACTGTGAGATTTGGGCGGCTATTTGCGTTAGAGAGATAGCTAGTAGACGAGCTGCTCCTGACTCCTTTTCCAATAGACGATTGGATAAAGCCAATCCCGAGAAGGCCGTGATCACCTCCACTCGTATCTTCATTGTACGGAAATTCGAATAGCTGCCTAGTTGTCGCCATAGCGCATTTGTCACTTGTCAAGTTGAATCCTGGAAGACTGACGAGACCTCGCCATCGAAGCCATGCAGTTGTGGAATAAATTGGCCAGAGGTATTGTGCCCGTCAGCCGGGGGTACGCTTTTCTCATGCTAGAAATTCAAGGTTGGCATAAAAGGATTATTGAGATGAAGACTAGTACCTTCTTGACATATTTTCTGACATTCTTCCAGGCCCATCCAGGATCACCTGTTACCTTAGCATACCTGTCCCAATCCTCGTCTGAGCCATATTGGCGAACCATATAATCTGTATAGATTTCGTGACTAAACCCAAGGATCCAGCGACGTATCTCAGTGTACTCACTGGCACTACTTGATCCTCCGAGAAGCCTTCCACGCGGGTAAGAAAATGTTCGACCATGCATACCCCTCTGGGGTTCGACGGTATAGTTCCAATCATATGGGGTATCTAACAGTGCCATCTTAGGGACGACCAGAATAGAGAACCGAGTATGGCGTACTGGGGGTTAACGTTGGTCCCAGGAATGGCGCAATAGCAGGGATAAATACTTTCATGGAAAGCCTAGTTGTCCGATCGTGATGACACACCTCCAACTATAATGTAGTCATATGCAAGTGTTGTGAGTTGGGAAGCTTGAGTAAGAGTGACGCCTGATGAAGGGGGGATGAGTGATGTGGAGAGGACAAGGGCGAGGAGACAAAGGAAAATCATCTCCGTGTGGAAATGGTCGCCTAGGATCCAAGGTGACTACGTAGATAGCCCCCCTTCACCTATAAGTATACATGCGTGTACTGTACGTACAGAAGTTACTATAGCCGAACTGGATGGCTTTCCTGGAAAGCATTCTAAACATAGGTACAGCTTGAATTCCATATTTTAAGCTAAAGAAATGGCCTCCTACCCCTGTTACAGGCTTACACTTGCCTCTAGAATGCTTTCTAGACTGGTTTCGGACTTCCTGGCGCCGCGTACACCATCCAGGAATAATATCAAAGAAATGTAACCACAAAAATGTTTGGAGTTCTAGATCCCTCGTCTAGAGAGTCGTCCATGACAGCAATGCCCTTGGGCCCACCTGTCTACAATGGCAGCTGGTATGAGGCAAGATAGCAAGAATAGGTATCCATCCACAGGATTGCAGGTGACTCTGAAGTAACCCATACTCTGACAGAAAAATGGTGCCATCACTAATTGAGGCCGAAAACATTGCCCCAAACCATGCCGTTACTGGTGCCACCAAATTACCGCCCTCGTATGTCCATCCATCCATCCCAGATCCGCTGCTGTGAGTCTGTGACAGTTCGTCGTTGTTGCGGCCGAGCGTAATGGTAGCGTATGGGGTAGCTCCAACGATTTCGAAGCAGGAGTGTACATGTTAGTTGCTTAGTACTTAGTCTCGACCCAGCCTCTCCGATATGATGAATATTTTGGATATTCGGAGGCAATAGCCGTAACGACATACCGGACTATTGCCTCCGAATCCCTATCCGTTTTCAGAAAAATCACCACCATCCTTGCACCATCCGACGAAATATTGAACCTATGGAGACTGGTTTCTAACCCATGGTCGAAAACCGACTTAGCTTCCTGGAAGTCACATATCTTACCCGCATTCAAGGGTGCTCCGGCATCGAAAAAAAAGACCCGGGTCGATTTTTTTTTAAGGCTGGACTAACTAACTTACCTAATCAGGAACGCTTCTATATATAGTAATATAACCTCATCGTCGTTGACGCTTCCCTCCGCGTCCTCGCCCGGATGCCTCACAGGCGACGCACACCCAATTCCGTGGCTCTAGCTCAGGTTCTACACATTGGAGATGATACTAGACATATAAAGTGAGTCAGAAAATTCACCAGCGCTCATGATACGCTGTACTTACCCACTGAGTCTCGCAACCCGCTTGTTTGCACTCGAGTACCCGTTCAATGGACTGTCGAGTACTTGCCCGCATATACACCCATTCAGTGCGTCTGGAAGCTCGCGTGGAACCCTTTTGCGCTTCGACCGTCCCGATTCCTCGGGAATTTCGATTTCCGTTGCTGCCGCCGCCTGTATGTGATTTGTCTCTCACTTGCATTGTTCACGCTGCCTTCATTTCCACCGCCGCTTTCACTTGGTTGGTTGTTCTGTCAAACATAGTAAGTATATCTCCGCTGATAAAGCTAATGATAGGACTCACGCTGTCATTGATTGACGCTTCCGAATCTCGTACGATTGGAACAGCTTCTACCTCGGAATTCCGCACAGAATCCAAATCAGCTCACATTTCGCGGTCTTCGCCAGCCTCTTCCCTTCCCACTCTCGCCACCTTGCCCAGGTCTTCCATTCCTCCCCAAAACTCGCCAATGTCCTTTTCCACGATGGCGCTTCTCGAGGTTAGCGAGGCCGATTGTACCGCAATTGACATGGCTATGTATCACAATCCGGACAGATGGCATATCCCTCTGCATCAAGAATAGGTGGCGCCGTCTGGATTATATTGTCAATGTTTGCTTTTATACCTGGAATTTGTGACACGTACTATAGACTCTCGAACAGTGCTCATGTTTTCAATCAAATAGTTTGCTGGTGAAGAGAATACGAGTTTGTTGGGTAACTTCAAGTGCATTGACTGATGACGCAAGAAAAAAAATTGTCCAAATATGGAAGGACATCCAAGGATATGTTTTTTTTCACTTGCTATCTGGTTTTACAGGCTTTCCTGGAGTTGTACCACTCTCAATAGCATCTGTGGATGCTAATAATATTTCTAATGAGATGTCTTTTTTTTTTTTTTCGCAGCCTCTGGTTGGCCTCTGGCTAACTAACCGGATACCGGTACGGGATTCCCGGGTCAATCCGCCCTCTCCCATCTCAAACAACCGTGCACACTTCACCACTGGCACCCACTCCGTTGATCATAAAAAATGCTCCCATCCCTTCCAATAGACGTGTGCACATTTCCACCAATGTCCCAACACGACACGAAGCACAACCCGCACTCCCAAAGCCCCAATGTCAACCCGTTGCCGAACACATCCGTCCAACCACCGACGTGAAAGGGGATCCCAAAGGCGAGGAGCGAGTGGATGGGTATGTGCGTATCTTAGTAACATCCTTCCATCTAACCAACCCTTTGCTATTACATTAGTCTCGGACGACAGGATGTACGCAATCAATAGCACAACTACCTCAGAGTCAGAGGAGCTTAGTCCTGGTACGTTTCCACCCTCCCCAGCTCGTTGTGATTCTGATACCCTCCCTCTCGTTTCAGAGCCCTCTGGGGACTGGGTGATAACTTGACTATCATCTTTCGGGCGAGGGTGACTGGCAGCATGTCTGCGTCCATCTCGACACCCTGCTCCCCAACGCTTGCGTAGTACCCTCGCCGCCTCTCGTGCTGCTCTCCGCCCTCGTACCCTTATCGACAACAAAAAAAACAGGCCTATCTCTACCGACACCACCTTTTGTAACACCCCAAACCCCAAGTCGGAGGTTGTGGCGATGAGGGACCTGCTCATCGGTGAATTGATAAGCACTAAATCGATGCCAAGCGACGTTTAACCCTGCCCAGAGTTCTACCATTACGATGCCACTGTTCTCATCGGCGACGAACGTCCCAAGCATCTCCAACCCACCCTAGAGAATATTATACAAGGGCTTCTCACGGAACGAATACATTTTCTGACGCACCTCCCCTGCCAGCTTCACGCCATTCAGAATCTCATCCGCAAGGCGAAGGAGAACGACCGTTTCTCTCTACTGTGCAGTAACGTCCGTCCTTCTCCCATACTCTTCACTAAGTCTGCAGGGCATTCGACGCAGGAGGAGATGGACGATATTAAGAAGGAAGACAGGAAGTATGCATGTGGGTTCCTCTTCCGCTATTGTTGCAACAACGAATGCTGATATCTTCAAAGTTCTCCTTGCTTCCGATGGGTACGCAATTCCGACGACGTACGTAGTTATTTTCTTCCCCGTCGAAGGAATTATTCATTCGTCGCAGGAACTTCATGATAGTTTGGTCAAACCCCTCCCACGGAAGGGCTCATTGATTATATGCCCGATCTCATACCTCTCATTCCATTGACTCACGCATGCCTAGGTGGCGTTCGAGTCCTGAAATTCTGGCGCCTTACTCGGTCAGCACCACAAACGACATTACCATCACCATCTTGTTCTCATTCGCCGCCGAGTTCTGCCAGACCTCAAGCATTTTAGATGCAACCAGGTTTTTGTCCCGTGGTTGAACAGAGGGCAGAGGTGAGCGACGACGATGTGGTACCAGAATAGTTAGCTTTTCCACTTGTTTTCGAGTGTTTATTTTTCTAGCTCTCGAGTTCTTCAGCCGAGTTCGCCGTCAAATTCGACCGTGTCGTCGCCAGGGAAAAGATGTCGATATCCGTCTGCTCCCACAAGCTCCATGGCTTGACTCGGCCGCCCCGCACTGCACATTGCCAGAAATACCCTATTGCTCCGGTTACTGCAGTGACAACCCCTCTTCCAACGAGATGGAGGCGAGCAGGCCGATGTGATCCCACTGTCGTCAGCGGGACTCGCAGCGCACGTGGGAGGGCGAGGATGCGACATCTATTCGATGACACGGATGTCTCTGGGTTTTCAGGGATGTTCATGTCTCATCGCTGCATTTGTAGGCTCTGGTCGACTGCTACCTGCGTTTCTGCCCCTTCTGTCCTCGCCTTGCCTAACCATCATTCAGGAAATGTCCCCCATCCAACCCTTCGCAAGTTGCTAACTTACATTGGGTACGTGGTACATTAGATCGCCTTTCGGTTAAATTGCTCGATACTTATACTTATCTTCAGCCACGACCTCCATCGCTTCTACCTTGACTTGCGCGACAGAGGCCGGGATTTTCGCAAGCGCATCAACGAATTAACGAGAGAGCTAAGAAGGGAACAGATGGTAATTCAAATCTGGGACAAGAAACCACATAATGTTCACCGTCTGAAATGTTCTCCACCCACACGCCCTTCCAACTACATCAAGTGTATTTGCAATACCGTATCTTCTTTTGTTCTGGATGTGGATGGGGACGACAGGGTTGTCAAGCCTTGTCCAGCTTTGCACGTGGCGATAATTATTCCTCCTTATCAGCGTAGTTCATGAAGTTTCATTTTAGTATGGCTCGTTAAATTAAATCTGAAGAATTCTTCATTATGAGCCATGTAAAAGGTTAGGCGTGAACTGTTTGTGAGTTGGTATGCATCCCATTATCAGAACATCCCATTCGATGACGGTGTGTCTTCCGTCATATTGGTTGACCCTTTTAGCCAAATTGGTTGAGCCAAGAGGCGCCTCGACTCGCCGCAGCTATCGCGCTGACTCCATAATATCTCTGGTCTGCTCATGAGCCTTTTTTGGAGCCCTTAGTTATGAGGAACCTTATAAATTATGGGGAGTTATATTCATGGAATTGGCTCACATTGGCTGTTTTGAATCGTGAAGAATGCCTAGGATATATTCCAACAAGGTAAAAGAACTTCGTCGACTCCCAAGAGATACCTACATGAACTTCCATCTCGAAGCCATCTTTGATATCGTTGTGGCTCGGTATTAATGTCAATGTGCTGGAGATTTTTGCAATTCACAAATAATTTTGGGAAATGATTTTCGCGCTCCTTGAGTGACAGCAAACCTCCCCAGGCACCGCGCCAGTGATTGGATAGGATGAATACCCGTAGCCTGGAAATTTGGGAAATCCATTGGAGCTCCTGGGCATGCAATTTTATGAGAGGCGTAGTCGCAGCGAAAGGTTCGAACATACCTCAAAGCTGTGCAAGCCAATAAGCTCAAGGACTTCGAGCAGTGGAAGTTGAGGAATTATGAAGCTGAGCGGGGGCCGACCGAAGTATCCTCCGAATGAGAAAAATCGTATGTGATGGAATTCTTGGGATAAGTGATTTATGGGGCCATCGGATGATTCCATTTGATCTGGCGACCATTTAAGGGAGGTAATACTTCGTCCCGGAAGAAATGCGTTTATCGCTTCTTGATTCCCGTGGAGCACCTGAAGTCCTGGACAAATTCCAGAGGTGATTAACTCTGGATCTTTCCACTCAACGCCGAGGGTGCGTAAGTGTGGCTGGCTTGGGAGGAACTCTAAAAGTTGTTCTGCGTCATCGTGATTCTCCCATCTGAGTACTTCCAGCTGAAAGGTACACCCACGCAAAATTTGGGCGCAAGGACGGCCAGACAATGTGGAAAAGAAAAGGTGTTTGAGATTTACCATCGCATTTAAACCACGGCATGTCAACCGCCACAGTGGTTCCTGCTCATGGTCCACGTCAAGTAGATCGAATTGCCAATATTCTTCTACCAGCTGAGCCAGCATGCTAGAGGAAGTTACGACGGTGAGGAATTTGATATGGGCCTCTTTATCCTTCAGGAGGGTCATCGTCCTAAACAAAATTCGTTGGCCTTCCACCCGAAGTACGCGAGATGCCAGCGATACGGCGAGGAGTGATTGAGAATCGTCGTCTAGGTGCTCGATGATAGGTCGAAGAAGTTCGAGTGGGATGTTCTTCATTAGCGTCGATAAGTATGTAGTGGTTACTTCGCACGATCGGAATATCGGCCTGGAAATATAACTCAGAAGGTATGATGGAAGCAAAACCTGGCGGGCCGTTTTCATTCCGTTTTTCTCACGATTGTGAAAGGAAGCGGAACCACCACGACACTGAAAAGACATCGCCAACAAACGCCTTTCCACGTATGAAATTTTTGGGACATTTGTCTCCAAACCTTTCGAACGCGAAGCCTTTGGAAATGAAGTATTTCTTCTTCTGGGCTGTATCTGTTTCGATGGATGCGGCACCAGAGCTCTGATGCGCATTGCTGACTTCATCTTTGCTTCATCTGCCCCCCAAAGTCAAAACCGGATTAAAGGAGCCCTCTCTGTTGTTGAGTCGGGACCAGTGTTAATAAACTTCGGTATTGGTATGTGAAGTTTAAATGGCACCGTCGTATCTTGTAGGCCAGAACATCCAGATCGACTTGACTCGCTTCGTCGATTAGCCCGAGTACGTTTGCCTCCAATGCCAGAAGGCCATCCTCCACCAGCGTCTCAAGGTCCCCCCGCCATTGCACAATTCTTTCATACTGGCTGGACAAGAACACTGCAACTCAGCTGTTCAAGCTCCTTAACAGGTGCAGGACAAGATGGCCCGTCTTTTGGCTGCCACTGCCGAGGATAAGACTAAGGACGCGCGCGAAGGTATGACACCTCAATTTTCGTCATCGTTTAATCTCTGACTCAGGGTCCATTTTAGGACTCCAAGAAGGCGTTGTTCGTGAAATACGGCCTTAACCACATCGTTGCCCTCATTGAGACCAAGAAGGCTGCTCTCATTGTCACCACCCGTGATGTCGACCTCATCGAACTCGTCTTCATCTCCCTCCGCCGCAAGATGGGTGTCCCCTATGTCATCGTCAAAGGCAAGACCCGTCTTGGCACTGTAGTCCACAAGAAGACCTCCGCTGTCATGGCTATCCGAGAGGTCAAGAGCAATGACTTCGCCACCATTATCAATGCCGTCAAGGCCAACTTGTGTGTTGCCTCCCGCTTCTCTCGCATCTTTCTTTGATCTGATCCTTTTTCTTTTCAGCGCTGACAAGTACGACGAGCAACGTCGCCAGTGGGGTACCTGCCGAGATGCAAGCCCCTACGCGGCCAGTGATATCTGCGTGCCCACAACACCGCCTGTGCAGGTTGTTCCACTGCCTCCTCCAACGATGAGGGTACCAGACCTAGTCGAACTGCTGACCCGCGCAAATGCTCAAGTGCAGACTAAACCGCCATTAGTGCCAACCCCCACTCCTGCTTGACCCACCCTATCTCCTCAACGCACTGTTGCTTCGATACTGTCCCTCAGGAGCATATTATCCCCAGCACCAACATCCGATTCCACCATCTCCTGCGTAGTTGTCCTATGGTCTCAAAAGGCAATTGGCTTAGTAGCACGGCCTTTTCATCATAATCTATGCGTCTAGGTCGTGGTTATCTGGGTCTTTACATGCTTGTTTTTTTTTTATGACATGCAATATGCAGTGCGCAACGGTTGTCAACTGTATGCGACTAGGTCCTCACCTTTATCCTTGTCGAAGGTTAATACGTGCGTGTGACTAGCGTTTATGATGCGTGTATCAACGTTGAGCTCTGCACCGTTCAAGCTTCTCTTCTGCACAGAAGTACTTGTCAATTGGGTACTTGAACTCGCGGGGGTCTGAATTTCTCCCATCTGTCCTCTAGTCATGAAGCTGGGTTCAATGGGCATTCGTGCGCTTCTCGCATATAAATCTCTTACGTAAATTTTCACTCCTAACGAGCCAATACTTTGTGGGTAAAGAATGCTTTAATGAGTTTACGAAATGCTCACAGCATGATATGTTACTAAGTCCAAGGAAATCATAGAATAAAAATCCACCTATCCATGGCTATATATTGTATTTGTGGAGGCTCGGCTGCTCGGGGCTCCCCACTGAATGTTTCTCTAAAATCCTGTAAACATTTCTTTGTGAGTGAACAGCTGAGTGGAGGAAGTAGGAACAGCCGGGTGGAGGCACAACCACATTCAAAAAAAAACTACTGTGATATTGAGCCGCAGACACCTCCAATCCGAGTCTAAATGGAAATAATCATTGGAATACTGGCACTGGAGACATGTGTAGTCGCCGTGAAAGAGGTCCCATCTCTGTGCTGTATACTCCATTTTTGGGGGCGTGCGTCACTGTGAGGGAGACAACGAGCTCATATCGTGAGGAATGTTAAATTTGAAAAGGTCAGATCATTTCTACACCTTGATAGACACAAGCTATACATGAATATCGTACTGAGTCCATTATATTTCTGATTCATCTCATATGGACCATAATTACAAGGAGCCTTACAAATTACTGTACAGGGAATTTTATTGGCACAATTGGCTTGTAATAACGATGTTGAACGTCTACAATCTACTCCAATCAGGTAAAAGAACCTCGTCCACGTCAAAAATATCGCTAGGACTGCCATCTCGAAACCACCTTTGGTATGTTTGTGCCTCGATATTAATGTCAATATGTTGGAGAGATTCGCAGAGTGCAAATACTTGTGGAAAATATACTTCGCGCTCCTCGAGTGACAACAAATGTCCCCCGAAGGGCGATGGGTGGGTAAGGATGAACACCCTTAGTATGGGGATTTCGGCAAGCCACCCAAGTTCCTGGGCGTGTGCTTTATTAGAGGCACAAATAGCAGTGAAAAATTCAAACCCACCTCTATGAAGTGTAAACCAACGAGCTCAAGGACTTCAAGCACCGGAAGATGGCAAAGTACGACACTGAGCAGGGGCCGACCACAGAATCCTCCAAATGAAAAATATCGTAGATGACGGAATTCTTGGGGTGGGGTATATATGGGGGCATCGATTCGTAATTCCTCTAGTTCTGGCGACCATTTGAGGGATGTAATAGTTCGCCCAGGAAGAAATGCGTCCATCGTTATTTGATCCCCGTGAAGTACCTGAAGTTTAGGGCAAATACCAGAGGTGTTTAACTCTGGATGTGACCATGTAACTCCAAGGATGCGTAAGTCTGTCTGGGTTGGGAGAAACTGTAAAAGTTGTTCTGCATCGCGGTAATTCTCCCATTTAAGGATTTCTAGGTGAAAGGTACATCCACGTAAAATTTGGGCGCAAGGAAGTCCATTCACCGCGCCAAAGAAAAGGTGTTTTAGGTTGACCATCGCATTCAAACCACGGCATGTCAACTCCCATAGTGGTTCTTCCTGATGCTCCGGGTTGAGTAACCGGAATTGGAAAAATTCCTCGACATGCTGGGCCAGAAGGCTGGAGGAAATTATGACGGTGAGGAATTTAATATGGATCTCCTTATCCTTTAGGAAGCCCATCGTCCTAAATAAAATTCGTTGTCCTTCCACTCGAAGTAAATGAGATGCCAGCGATACGGCCAGGAGTGATTTACGATCATAGCGCAGATGCTCGATGATTAGTCGAAGAAGTTCGGGTGGTATTCTGTCCATTGGAATCGATATTGAGTAGTTGCCTCGTATGATCAGAATATCGGCGATCGGCCTAGAAACATGTGGGGACTCGAACGTATCCGAGTTCGGAGGTGTTTGAGGTGGCGAGCTGGTCTCGAGATCTCGAGGGCTCGGACAGGTGCTTAAGAATGGGAGCTGAGCTGAATGTATAGACACGTAGATGCAGAAGATGTCGTAGTGAGAAGAAAAGAAAGAAACCCGTCAGTGTGCAACAAAAGGGATCACAACACGTGGTGCCTCGCTCTATCTGATCTAATCTACATTGGGGTCTACCAATCATTATGCCGATGTCCGGCAAAGCCCGAATGGCAGCATGGGTGTCGAGAGGTATTGCGGGCCGCTTCTCGGATTCTTCTGGACTCCTTTGTTGATTTTATCTCCGTGGATCTACAGTCTACAGTCATTGATCGGTCAATGACACAGCCAAATAAAGATTGCCCTCGGATTCTATCGATTTTTGATGAACAAATATTCTGAGTTGATAGAAAGATGTACAGACATTATTAGAATACCTTTGTCTCTTAAAAATTTGAGAAAATGAATGTTCAAGACCCGAGAAAGTGTAATCAGTCCGAAAAGTCGAGATCAGGCCAGAATCGGTCAATGAGACTGATCTCACCGCCTGGTTTTCATGTGCTCCTTCCAAATGTGGCAGGTGTGACATGACAGATTGCAATCATTCTGGAGCCTCCTCCGTATTTTTCTTCCATTCCCCGCAGGAACCACATCCTACAAGGCAAAAAATGCCTCCAACATGTAGAGTACAACATATTTGAGGCACTGAGACGAAAAAACGACCCTTTTTTCAAGATTCTATCATAAAATACCTCAATTATAAATTGCTTTTCTGTCTCAAACGGCCTTGATCACTTCAGAACAACAGATCGAATGATCCCCCCCCTTAATGAGTTAGGATTCAAATGTTCATGTAGTTAGCGAAGGGAATAAAAAAAACTCCGAGGAATTTCACCCCGATTTGAGTTCAGAAACTCAGCTTGTATCATTGACTGATCTGTCTCATTGACCGATCAATGACTGTAGTACGCAATGGTTCTTAAAATTTTATTTGTCTCTTAAAAATGGTGGATGTTGTCCCCGATCATGCTATAAAATCTGAATCTGAATCTTATCTGCCACTGCACAGCTATTGAACGAAATTTAAGCGCCGCGCATTGCAGCCACTGGCCCGAAGTGTACTAAATTTCCATTATTTCTCCATGTGTTGGACCAATGTCGGAAAAAAAGCA
>Ga0307517_10011991_pt1 | contig 11958 bp, 11 predicted proteins | sample 23_EM_MG_FD_194515 | JGI IMG/M metagenome (GOLD analysis project Ga0307517, IMG submission 194515) | Populus trichocarpa ectomycorrhiza microbial communities from riparian zone in the Pacific Northwest, United States - 23_EM | ecosystem: Host-associated > Plants > Roots > Unclassified | place... | reverse complement strand
GCCTCGTTAAAGTCACTTCGTGCCCAAACGGCCTGTCCCCAGCGAATAAGCGCCCATGCCTGCCCGCTTCCACTACTAAAGAGCACGAGCGCTTGTTTTCCTTCTGATTCTGATTCCAAAAAGCGCCTTTTGGCATAATAAATAGAACTAAGGTTAAGGTGAGCATTACCTTCACCTTTTACATAATTTATGTTTATCGCTTTTTTTATTGTTAATAGCGCGAGCTCCTGGGCCTCGGCATATCGCTTGACGCCCATCAAACGTTGAACGGATTTATTGCTCGCGTCTATGGAGTCCTGTAGTTTTCGTACAGCTGAGGATGTAGTATTTCCCGATGGTTTTGATTGGCCATAACAAGTCCATGCAAAGAACATAGCAAATAAAAATGCTATTGTATTGCCCACAGTAAACCGTTTAATTTGTTGCATCAATCCTTAAAGTTAGCGAAGATATTTTACTGATAGCAAATGAGCTGGGCTTTAAATATCCAAATCACTCCGAGCTGTTATTTAAACAACAAATGCAGTAACTTTCCTCTTCCCGAGATTTGGTAATTTTCGAACCAATTCCGCTCGGCTCCCGGTCAGGACGATGGATTCCCCAAGCCATTTAAACTGACCACCGGCATGTTATTAGTCTGGGGATCATCGGGTAAACGACATTTGGGAAAGCTGATTATCACAAAAGGCTATATAAATTGTTTTACTAGACGAAAATACCGTCGCCTGCCGCTTAAACTTTAATTGTACCCCGGTAAGCGAGTTCATGGGTATCACACCTAACGGGAACAGGGTTAAATTCTCAGAAAACGTCTTTTATAAATTAACAAAAGGCAAAATAAACGCAGTTTTATCATTAATAGACATAGACGTCATAAGGAAACAGTTATGCTGATCCGATTCGCTTATTGTATTTGAATGGAGAACAGATTAAATTTAAAACGCCTGTTTCGCATGGTTTCTTTTCGGTTGTCCCCAATCAGATTTGGATAGTCCCGTTACAACCTAATCCTATCCCCAAATTTTGCATAGGATTCGCCGATTCCGTCACAGGTCTCCAACTCTCGGCTTAGAATGTTGGTTAAACAGTTGCCAGATCGAACGGCAGTTTTCTGATACGTTTGCCGGTAAGGTCGAAGATCGCATTGGTCAGTGCAGGTGCAAAGGCCGGTAAGCCCGGTTCACCCATACCGCCCGCATCGGCGTTGTTTTCCATAATATGTACTTCTGTAGGCGGTATATCCGTGATCCTTGGCATCTTATAATCGTAAAAGTTCCGCTGCTCAACCATGCCGTCTTTAAACGTGATCTCGTGGATCGTAGCTGCACCTAAGGCCATCACCACACTACCTTCTACCTGTGCTTTGATAATATCAGGGTTTACATACCAGCCGCAGTCCACCACTACCCAAACCTGGTCAATATGAATTTTGCCGGTTTCATTTCTTGAAACTTTGACGATATGGCCAACTGTACTGGAAAAACATTCTGTAATAGCTACCCCAAACCCCTGGTTCTTTTTCCTGCCTTTCCAACCAGAAACCTCCTCCATCTTATCGATCAGGCGCAGGCAACGCTCATCCTTTAGATATGTTCTCCTGAAATCCAGCGGATCTTTCATCGCTTTATGGGCCAGTTCGTCCATAAAGCTTTCATAGGCAAAGCCATTGGTGGAAGCGTATACCGACCGCCAGAAGCTCGTCGGTACCGGCGTTTTAAAAGGCACATCAGCAAAACTGACATTTTTGATCGTATCGTAATAAGGCTTCAGGAACCCTTCTGAAGTGCTCCTGTTCGGCTTACCGTTGTCGCCGCTTCGCCAGTGATCGTTATTTTGACCGGCCATCCGGAATTTGATCGCGCTGATCCCGCCATTCTCAACAACACCTTCGCACCGGTACGAAATACCCGGCCGATATGGCCCTTGCGTCGCGTCATCCTCGCGCGTCCAAACCACCTGTACGGGAGCGCCTAACTCTTTGGAAATTACTGCCGCTTCGTGCGGATAATCCGGCATTGCCTTGCGTCCGAATCCGCCGCCCAAAAAGGTCATGTTCACAATTACCTTTTCTTTTTCCAGGCCCATCTTTTTGCTCAGATAATCCTGTATCCAGTTAGGTGCCTGTACCGGTCCCCAAATCTCCACTTTATCACCCTGGAAATGGGCGATACAATTGATCGGTTCCATACAGCTATGCGATTGGTAGGGTGTTTCGTAGACCACATCTAATTTATCCTTTGCCTGTGCAATAATTCCCGTCGGGTCGCCTTGCGTTCTTAAAGACAGACCTTCGCTGGTTTGAAGCAATTCCCGCTGGCGGCTGTAGATCTCCGGAGAACTGATATGTTCAAAACCGGTATCATCCCACTCCACATGCAGCGCTTTCTTCCCCTGCATAGCCGCCCAGGTGGAACTGGCCACTACAGCTACGCCCTCGCGATCCGTGTCCCAAACCCCCATGACGATTTTGAACACACGGATTACGCCCGGAATTTTCAAGGCAGCCGAAGCGTCAAAGCTTTTCACCTTGCCGCGAAGCCGCGGATTGCGTTCAACCACTGCAAATTGTAGACCGGGGATTCTTTTATCGATCCCGAAGATCGCTTCGCCATTGGTCTTCAACGGCGAATCCCGGCGGTGAAGCGCCTTACCTATGATCTTATATGCAGAGCGTGGTTTAAGTTTGACATCTTTTGGTGCTGCGATTTTAGAAGCTTCCACCACCAATTCGCCATAGTGAAATTTTTTACCGGATGATTTATGGATAATATGTCCCAATTCTGCATAACATTCTGTAACCGGCACCGCCCAGCGCGCCGCTGCTGCCATGATCAGCACTTCACGTGCGGTCGCGCTTAGCTTTAACAGGTTTTTGTAGCTCCCCCTTATGGTAGAACTGCCACCTGTTAGCTGACTACCATATTTTTTTTCATCACCCTGGGAAAGTTTGATATCCACGCCATACAGGTCTACCTCCAATTCTTCAGCAATGATCTGCGCAATAGAATGATATACACCTTGCCCCATTTCAGCCCGGTGACACATCAGTGTTACCTTGCCTTCGTTATTAATAATGATCCAATCCAGGCCGCGAGTTCTGTACCTGCACTCTCAGCAACAGACATTGTCTCGTTTATGATGCTTGCTTTTGCCTCACCCGACATATATAATCCGAGGCAAAATGCGGTACTTCCCAAACCAGCTATCCTAAGGAAACTTCTTCTGGACAGGCTTTCAACTTCTTCCGATACTGACATCTTTAGTTTTTTAGGTATAAATTTCAAATCGTAAGGTGCTATTTCTTAGGCGCGTAGGCTCCTGTCTGCAACCAGGTGATCCAGGCTTTTTTGAAGGCTGCATGGCTCATTGGCGGCAGCTTACGGCCTTCGCCCGGGTTCCAGCCGGACAACACCAAGCCATCATCCGCATGTTCAATCAGTTTCTTAAAATCCTTATGACCATTCTGTTTTGGGTCTATTAATTGTTTAGCAAGTTGGCGGGGAGTTCTGCCCTGAAATACCATTCTCATATCAGCCGGCGGCAAATGCCAGTTGGTATTGCCCGGCGGCGTATGCAACCCCGGTGTATTGGTAGCCTGATGACAGTTAGCGCATTTCATCGCATACACGCCCTTACCGTCAACACCCCGTTGGGGAGACATGGTGTGCAAATGACTATCGTCGCCCTGTAAAGGTATGTTACCCGAAGGATGGCAGTTCATACACCGTGCGCTCATTAATACGGTGTACACCTGCTTAAAGGCCTTGACGGATGTAATGCTATCTTTCTTAACAGCTAATGTCACCGGTGTCTTACTAACCTCTTTGTTGGTTTTATAATTCAGCCCAAAGGACATCAGTATGATCATGGACAGTATAACACCTATTACCGTAAATGCCCTTAAAGGAACCCGGTACCTCTTTTGATTTTCCAATTGCTTTTTCATTTGCTTGCCCCCTCCTTTTTTTGAATTTCAGCGGCCAGGTGAATTGCTTTACGGATCCGGAGATAGGTGCCGCAACGGCATATGTTACCAGCCATCGCGCTATCAATGTCGGCGTCGGTCGGATTCGGATTTTCTCTCAACAGTACCGCTGCAGACATGATCTGCCCGGAATGACAATAGCCGCATTGCGGAACATTCTCCTCATTCCATGCTACTTGTGCCGGATGGTCATTGTTGTTGGATAACCCCTCAATAGTCGTTACTTTCTGGCCTTCGGCCCGGCTTACTTTGGTAACACATGAGCGCACAGCTTCGCCGTTCAGGTGAACCACACAAGCGCCGCATTGTGCCACGCCACAGCCATATTTAGTACCGGTTAAACCAATGATGTCCCTGATCACCCACAACAAAGGCATATTGGGGTCAGCATCTATCTGGTAGGCTTTTTGATTAACATTCAGATTGATCATAAGATTGATGTTTTTAGATTCCCATTTAAACAGGTGGTAATATTCAAAAAAAAGAGTGGGGTTATACAAATATACTTTCCCTTATAAACCCATTTTTAAGATTTTCAAGCAATTAAGTATGATTTTCAAGTAATACTGTTAAATAACTCTTAAATCAAAAGGCATTTTACGGAATCGTTTACCTGTTGCCGCGAATATAGCGTTGGCTAAAGCAGGGGCGAATGCCGGCAAGCCCGGTTCACCAACCCCTTTCACTTTTCCCCCCTCGGCCAGAATATGAACTTCGATCCCGGGCGCTTCATTGATCCTGACCAGTGGATTATCGTAAAAATTATGCTCGACAACCTGTCCGTTTTTTAACGAGATCCCCGGTTTAGTTGCCGCGCCAAGCGCCATGATGATTGCCCCTTCAACCTGGTTTCTGACATTATCGGGGTTTACCACCTCGCCAAGGTCAATAACGGCTATAACCCGGTCTACTTTTATGGTTTTGTCGGGCCGATAGGTGACTTCAACAACCTGTGCGCAAAGCCCTGCAAAAAACTCCCAAACGGCCACACCTTTGCCTTTACCCTTAGGTGATTTTTTATCCCAGCCCGAAACTTCCCTCAGCTTTTGCATTACCCTTTTGGTATCCGAAGGCTTGTTAAGCATCGACATCCGGAAATCAAAAGGCTCCATTTTCGCCTTATAAGCCAGCTCATCAATAAAACATTCATGCGGAAACGCTACTGTAGAACTCGTTACCGACCGCCAGGCTGCTACAGGAACATGATAATCAGCCCGTACATAAGAAGTTTTGACATTCGGAATCTCGTAAGCCTGTTCACCAATCCCCTCTACCATGATCGCGTCAACCTTGGTTTTGTCATAATCAGGCCTCATGGACTCGAAATAAGATGGGCTGATCACTTTGTGCTGAAATGAGATCAGCTTTCCCTCTTCCGAAAAACCACCCTTTAATTGTGAAAAGGTCATGGGCCTGAAAGGACCCTGTTCGGTTGTATCCTCTCTTGACCAGATTACTTTCACGGGCTTATCCGTATGTTTTGCAACATTTACCGCCTCGATGATATAATCCATGTAAAGTCTTCTGCCAAAACCGCCGCCAATAAATTTGGCGTTCAGTTTAATATTATCGGGTGTGAAACCCACAATGGCATGCAGGTCATTCGGTGTACTTCCGGTAACTGAACTTGGTACCTGGGTAGAGGTCCAGATCTCTAATTTATCACCCTTGACCTGCGCTACACAATTCATCGGCTCTAATGCGTGGTGAGCGATAAGCGGGGTTTCGTAAAAAGCTTCAATGGTATCTTTCGGTGAAACTTTAACCATTTCCACCGAACCGATAGTTTTATCAGTTATGCCATCCTGCTTTCCAAGCGAACGCAAATGTTCTTCGTACGCAGACGATTGGAAGGTTTCAAACCCTTTGGTATCCCATACTATTTTTAGCTTCTTACGTCCTTGCAAGGCTGCCCAGTAGGAGTTGGCAATAACAGCAATACCTGTAAAATGATATTTGCCAACTACCCGCTCCACCTCCACAACTTTTTCTACACCCGCAACTTTCAGAGCTTCGCCGGCATCAAAACTTTTTAACGTTCCCCCGATGACCGGGCACCGTTCCACAGTGGCATAAACCATACCGGGCACCTGCACGTCAATGCCGAATTCTGCTTTTCCGCAGGTTTTTAATGGGATATCTGGTCGTTTGCCGGATTTCCCCAATATCTTGAAATCTTTAGCCTCTTTAAGTTTAGGCTCTTTTGGTAATTCCAGTTTCGAAGCGTCCTCTGCCAGCTCACCGTATGTGAAACTTGCCTTGGTTACACGGTTGATTACTTTTCCGCTTTCCACATAACAATTGTCAGCATTCACCTTCCATTTATTGCTTGCCGCCTGTATCAAAACCTCACGCGCTGAAGCACCGACCTTTCTCATGGCCAGGTAACTGGTCCGGATAGAGGCACTTCCGCCTGCCCGCTGCAGCGTTCCGAGTTCTTTTTCCCCATTTGACTGCCTAATAGTGACCTGTTCCAATGATACTTCCAGTTCTTCCGCGATCAAAGCCGGGAATGACTGAAAGGTACCCTGCCCCATTTCGGGCTTGGTGTTGTAGATCGTAATAGTTCCACTGGATTCTATCAATATAAAGGGCGTGAAATTTTTAGCCGTGGCTAAATCCAGCGCTTTTGATGTACTACCCCTGGCAGAGAGGCCCAGCCAAAACGCGAAGCCTGCTGTTCCTGTGCTTTTAATAAAATTACGCCTGGTGATGTCTTTCATGCTATTTGAATTAAAAGAATAAATGTTACGCGGAAACGGCGGTCAGTATTCGAAATATAGTTCGTAAATGGCTATAGTGAATCTACCAAACACTAACTATCAGCAGAAATAAATACGCCCATCATTTTGGGGCTAATTCTCCATACCAGTAAGCCGCAGTAACGCCGCCATCCATCAAAAAATCACTGCCTGTGATAAAGCCGCCGTCCGGCCCCATCAGGAGTGCGCCAACCGTACCGACTTCATCAGGTGTACCGCCGCGCCCTGCAGCAGAAAGATTGATCATACGACGGTAACCTTCGCCGCGCGGCCCGTCCAATTCGTCTTTGGCAAGCGGGGTAAAGATAATACCGGGGCTGATGGTGTTGATCCTCGCGCCTCGTTTGCCCCACCGCACGGCCTCGGCCATTACCCTGAGCGAGTTTCCCCGCTTAGAGATCTGGTAAGCGTTCAGCGGGTCAGTAACTTTGTCCAGCTGCAACATGGGCAAAGCAAGCAGTTCATCGACAGGCGTTGTCGCCAATGCCTTATTTTGCTCTTCGGTTAGCGCCGGCAGGCGGTGGCCCGATTGCGATGCGATGACAACACCGGAACCTCCGCTCGCTATGACATTACCGAATTCCTCCAGCACCAGTGCAGTGCCAAACAAATCCACTTTCAGGATAGTTTCAGGCGATGCCTGGGTAGGCGAAACACCGGCAGCATGGATCAGGCCGGTGACCTCACCTATACCTGTGGCCATTTCCACCAGCGCATGGACAGAATCACGCGAGGATACGTCGATCACCGCAGTGCTTACTTCGTATCCGGCATCTCCAAGCACTTTCGCTGCGGCATCCGCATTTTCGCGGCGCAGATCTGCCAGCAGCACATGTTTACCTACGCTAACCCTGCGCGCGATTGCCTGACCTATCGATCCGGCACCGATGACAACGATTACATTTTTTTTCATGGTAGCACTTTTATAAGTTTAATAGTCACAGATAAACCAATCTGTCGTTAAGGGAGGCTTGTTAAAACAAGCTCCCGAATCATTAATTGTTTGTTTTCAACGAAGCCATATCGATCACAAAGCGGTATTTTACGTCGCCTTTTTCCAGGCGTTCAAATGCTTCATTCACATATTGTATATCAATGATCTCCGATTGGGCAGTAATGTCGTGCTTGAAGCAGAAATTCAGCATCTCCTGAGTTTCGGCAATGCCGCCAATGTTTGAACCCGCAAAACTGCGGTTACCGACGATGACCCCGAACGCACTTATTTCCAAAGGCTCAGGCGGCAAGCCAACCAGTACGACTGCGCCATCGTGACGCAGCAGGTTGAGATATGTGTTCACATCATGTTTGGCTGAAACCGTGTCAATGATGAAATGTAGCTTACGGCTATATTGCGCCATTTGGTCCGCGTCTGACGACAGTACCGCTTCGTCGGCACCGAGGCGTTTGGCATCTTCGACTTTTTCGGGGGAAGTGGTGAACACGGTAATGTGCGCACCCATGGCTTTAGCGATCTTAATAGCTACGTGGCCTAAACCTCCGATACCGAGAATGCCCACTTTTTTGCCGGGACCTGCGCCCCAATGTTTGAGCGGCGAATAAACGGTGATCCCAGCGCAAAGCAGCGGTGCTGCGGCGGCCAGGTCTTTGAATTCAGGCATATGCAATACGTATCTTTCGTTGCATACATAAGTTTTTGAAAAACCACCGAAAGTATGTCCGCCTGAAACTTTATCCGGACTATTGAACGAGAACGTAACCCCCTCATCGCAAAACTGCTCTATTCCTTCATTACAGTATTCACAATGACCGCAGCTATCCACGATACAGCCTATCGCTGCCAGTTCGCCGACCTTGAAGTTTTTGACGTGATCGCCTATCGCGGTCACCCGGCCAACGATCTCATGGCCGGGAACGATCGGCCATTGTGTTCCGCCGAAATCATTTTTGATCTGATGCAGGTCGGAATGACAAATGCCGCAATACAATATTTCGATCTCAACGTCATGAGATGTTACCACTCTGCGTGCTATCGTCATTTCTTTTAAATCTGCTTCAGCAGCTTCCGTACCAAAGGCTTTTACATTTTTTGTTTCCATTTTCGTTGATGTTATTATTCAGGTATGATTTCATTAATTGCCTTGATCGCATTTAAAGTCCTTGGATAGCCGATATACGGCAGCAACTGGGTGGTTACATTGAGCAGGGTCTGCTTATCATTACCCACATTGACGTTGGCCTGGATATGACCTTTGACTTGTGCCTCGACGCCGCCCATACTAATCAAAATTGAATAGGTGAGCAATTCACGTGTTTTAATATCCAACCCCGTCCGGGTGTAATAATCCCCGAAACAATTAGCAGAAAGGAGCTTTTGGATATGCAATTGATTTGGAGGTGAGGCTTTGTACATCTCGTCGATCCTGTTTCCATTGATCGCTTTTTGTAAAGCCAGACCTTTTTCCTCCCTGGTTTCCGGAGTAGTCGTAGATTGCCCGGCTAAAGGCAATGTAACTCCCCGGCTTACCAGTACTTCGTTGGTGGCATGAAGAAAATCCAGCACTTTGGCAATGCCCACATAGGGTACGGACTGGTACAATACTTCTTTGATCTCCACAGGAGTTGCACCCACGTTTAACGCGCCGCCAACCATTACTTTGTATTCAGTTAAGGCCTGGGATGCGATGGTAGAACCCAGGATCATCAATACCCTTGTTTTCGTATCCAGGGTTCCATAACCAATAACCTCGTCAAAGGCAAAGTTATCAAACAGTTCGATGAACTCCGGGTCAGTGTTTTGTAGGGTAGATATATGACCGGGGAGCAATTCCTCGTGATTTTTAATGGCTGCTGCTGTCAGTTTCATATGCTTGGTTTTATCGTTATTTTCAAGTGCAGCCTGATTATATTCCGCATCCGTTACAGGCTGCAGCCATACGGCGGCGTTCCCAACACCGGGAACAATGGCGATATGCGTCATGGCGCTTTTCCGCGATGCTCCATGCCAGTGGGGAATATTGGCAGGGCATTTAATGACATCACCGTTTTTTATCAATATGACGGGACTACCTTTTTCCTGATAGTATCCTGAACCATCCGTCACGATCAACATTTGTCCCTGCGGATGGCGATGCCAGTTCGTGCGCGCTCCGGGTTCAAACGTCACCTTACCGATGGTGCTGTTTAAATGATCATCAGGGTTGGTCAGCGAACTTATCCATACGATCCCGGTAAAATGATCTCCAGGGCCGCGCTGCCCCTGTGGCAGCAGCGAACTCTTATGATAAGTTTTTTCGCTGCTTTTTTCCTGCGCCTGCGATGTACGAGCGGCAACCAACTGTGTTAAAGCGAATACACCGGCTATGATATAAAATGATGCTTTTTTCATGATCGATGTTGTTTCTGCTAATGTATGGATTGGGTTTGCTCAGGCCCGCTTGTTTCGTTGTACTTAAAGTAATAATCTCTTATCGGCAATATTAAAATGAGAGATACGCTGGCAGATGAACCAACTTCCGTTTTCGCGGACATACGTATCATCGTAGCGGATGCAATGTTCGGTGATATAGTCCTTACCATCTTCAACCGATACGAGGTGAGCTTTACAGTAATCTATGCCGGTGGCATTGTCACCATCTACTACGAGTAAAAGCTGGCCATTCATATGGTATTTAGTTTTGACATTTGCGGTAAAGGCAGTAAAAGTTTCAATTACTTTGTCCGTTCCCTGCAGGTCAAAACCCAATTTCCCACCGAAATAAATAATCACTCTTGCATCGGGCGTAAACAGTTTTTTATAATCTTCCAGTCTGTCCTCATCCGAATAGATGGTGTAAGTATCAAATACTTCTCTGATCGCTGCTTTCGCTTCTAAAATTTCTAGTGACATAGTTTTAATTGTTGATTGTTGCTTTATTTATTGGGGTTTACTGATGCCCAGGTTTTCATTTTTATGCAAGTCAGGATTTTCGATGACAGCAGCTACGAACGCCGCAATGCTTTTTCTCGAAATGGCCGTGCCTGTTTCCGGTTCTCCTTTTTTAGTTAAGGCATAATCAATTTCATTGGCATTGGTAAACCAGTCGGGGCGAAGTATGGTATACTCCAATCCTGATGCTTCAACGACGTCTGCCAGTTTGCGATACGGCATGACCACAGCTTGTACAGGGTTATTGTAAATGCCAATTGAACTAATAGCAATTACCCTTTTTACACCTGTTTCCTGCATTGCTTTTACGATATTCTTTGCCATGCCTTCAAGGTTGCCTGCCAGGTTGATATAGACGATATCCTGGCCTGCAATGGCATTTTTTACGCTATTATAATCCAGCGCATCGCCTTCGATAACAGTAGCCCCTCCTAAAAGGCCGGAATCCAGCCTTTTTTTATTCCTGACGAACAGCGTGAGCTGAACATCAGCGAGTTGTTTCAGGGCTTCGATAACATATGCTGCAAGGCTCCCGCCTGCTCCAATGATGATTACTTTTTTCATTTTCTGAGTGTTTCTATTTAATTGCCGGATATGTTACAGCATACCGATTCTTGTTAGCCAGCTTTTTATCAACTTTTTCGCCTCTTCTTCTTTTTTACCTTCCATTACAAATAGAACCCCATCTCTTTCTATGCCGCCTTTTATGGCAAAACCATTTAATAATTTGCTATCCGGCGTAAGCTCTTTTAACTGATCAAAACTGCTTCCTATGCCATATCCCGCATTGGTATTAAAAGGGATAACTGTTTTCCCTTTTAGTTGATATTGCTTTAAGAAACTCTTTATCGGTGGCGGTAATTGCATCCCCCAGGTAGGAAAGCCGATAAATACCAAATCATATTTTTCGATACTATCAATTTTCGTTTTCAGCGGCGGCAGATAACCAGTTTCATTTTCTTTGGCTACCTGATCTACCGTTGTTTTATAATCTGCCGGATATGGTTTTTGTAATTCAATCGCAACCAAATCTCCGCCTACATTTTGCTTAATTATTTCTGCAACCGCTTTTGTATTATTGGTTCGGGATAGGTAGACAATCAATATTTTTTTAGCAGACATTTGTTGTTGTGCCTTTGTACAGCCTGAAAAAGATATTGATGCAATTACGATTAAAATGAAATTCCTTATTGTCCATATCATAATTGGTGATTTTACTTTTCACTCATTTTTATTGACGGAAATATATTTTCCTACAGGAATAACCACATTCCAAATTTCAATATAGATGATGAACTCTTTGTTATATGGATTACTGCTTCTCT
>Ga0307517_10011990_pt1 | contig 11959 bp, 9 predicted proteins | sample 23_EM_MG_FD_194515 | JGI IMG/M metagenome (GOLD analysis project Ga0307517, IMG submission 194515) | Populus trichocarpa ectomycorrhiza microbial communities from riparian zone in the Pacific Northwest, United States - 23_EM | ecosystem: Host-associated > Plants > Roots > Unclassified | place... | reverse complement strand
AGCGCTACATTCGAGTAAAAGGGCCAAAACGTTGGTTCCATTAGGAAGATTCGTCGAGGCTAGCGCGGCTTTTGCGGGAGGGTCACTTTCAACGAGAGCTAGAATCCCTTTCATTGTCGCAATGATTGCTTCTTCTTTACGTGGTAGATGGGGCAATTGTATAGCTGGCGTAGTCGCGAGTCCAGTGGTCGCTGGGGCTGTTACACCAGGTACTGCTGTTGAAGAAGCGCCGCCTCCTGAGGCTGCCGCGTTTCGCTCGGCGTTGACCTTGCTTATGTCGGCCCAGAGCTCCTCTCCTAAACGCCTTGCTATCTCGATAGCCTCTGCGTCAATGTCCGCGTCATCTTCCTCGTCGTAGTCTTCCTCGTCGTCCCAGTCTTCTTGTTCGCCGGGGACAGTAGCAATCTCGGGTTGTTCTTCCATGTGGGCTCTTTAAACATGAAAAGTTGGGTCCTGTCCAGCAATGCAATGATTCCCTTTCGTCGACGGTTGGCAATTGTTCAGAGTGAGCTGGAATGGAGAAAGAAAACAACAAATCCCAAGAATTCATTTCTTTGCATGTTCCTCTTTGGGAAGCGAGGTATGTTCGTATTTGGACTCCGAGTTATCTTATCTCCAATATTTGTACACATTTGTGATCTAAATCAAAGTTTTTCTGGCCGGTTCAAATATAGTTCGGACGAGAAGCCATATCCCTCCAATATCCCTCTTCCCACTTCCTCCCGGCATCAGATAATGTCGAATACGGTCAAGGATCTGACTGCTGGGACCGCAGGTGGCATTGCCCAGGTCAGGAAATCTGCATAGGTTTTGAAGGACGAGCATTCACATGGTGCTTTAGGTACTCGTGGGGCAACCATTTGATATCGTCAAGGTGGTGAGTTCTTATCGGCTATTCTTGGATTACCATCTTCACTATGCCTGACAATGCAATCCATTTTTCAGCGAATGCAAACGGCTCCCAAAGGCACGTACAATGGCATGCTACACTGCGCCGGCGGCATCCTCAAGAATGAGGGTCCTCTTGCTTTCTATAAGGTTTTTTTTCTATTTTCATTGACCTTTTTTTGCTTGTTCTAAAACAAATTTTAGGGTACCCTCACACCCCTCCTTGGTATTGGAGTGTGTGTCTCCATCCAATTTGGCGCACTTGAATACGCCAAGCGCGTTTTCGCCAGTCAAAACCTTGCAGTTGGGCGAGGAGGCGAGGGAGGGAAGTCCTTGACAGGGAATCAACTATTTGTCTCTGGTGTTTTCGCTGGTCTAGCAAATGGTATCGTGTCAGGACCAGTGGAACATATCCGTATACGTGAGTCGAGTCAATAATACCAGGGCCACGCGACCGACCGTATGATAGGTCTGCAAACCCAGTCCGATACCAACCGTCTGTACAACGGACCTTGGGATGCCATAAGGAAGATCTACGGTCAGAGGGGAATCGCTGGTATTTACAAAGGCCAAAGTGTCACTCTCCTCCGTGAAGCCTCAGGATACGGCGTCTACTTCTTGACCTACGAGAAGCTGGTACAATGGGAGATGGCGAAGAAAGGCATTCGACGAGATCAAATTAAGCCAATCAACTCGATTGCTTACGGAGCTGCTGCTGGTTATGCCGTGAGTGCGATCTCCGTTTTAAACGCTTGCAGAGCTCATGGAATCTTTCTTTTCTAGCTTTGGGCTGTAATATACCCCATAGATATGATCAAATCACGAATGCAGACCGATGGATTCTCACCTGCTACCGGACAAAAGTACAAGTCAACACTAGATTGCGTTCGCACAGTATGGCGGACTGAAGGTGCTGGCGCGTTCGTTCGCGGATTGACACCAACCCTGATACGGTACGTGTCCAACCAGAAAATTTCACGGCCGATTGGTTGATTTTCATTTTCTTTATTAGATCACCATTTGCAAACGGTGCAACATTCCTTGGATTTGAAATGGCAATGCGTGCTCTGGATAAGCTATAACCAGCATCTTCGAACTGGAATTTGGTGTTTCTAGAACCGGTGTTATTATAGGTCGCTCTAGAGTTTTATAGACAAATACCCGTTCGTCCGAAAAAGGTCGTAGAGAATGTTGGGACAGTACACTGCCAGCATGGATTTTACTTGTATCATAGACCAGATATTAGATTATTTATGCTTTCCCTAAAGTTTCACCTTGTACAGTGGAACTGCTCAATTTAAAAATTTTGAACAGGATGGTGAAGGTAAAAGATTAATCGAAGTACCGTATATGTCTGTTTGCAAAGATTGGAGGGATGTGTTTATTATTTGACAGCAATGATAAGTTATAATTTAGGAGCGTTCGTGGGTGATTGTGCATCTACATCTTCCGGTTTACGTCGTCTGTGCTCTTTGTCTTTCGAGCCAAGCAATGTCTTCTCGGTTGGAGACTTTACCGGAGAATCCGAAGGGAGATGTTTTGATTTTTCCTCCTGAACCGGCTCGGCATAGTACGCCCACATGACACCTTCTCCATCGACAAAAGTGACTCCCATCGTCTCGAAACGTTCGGCCCACCAGATAAAGACGTCCTTGATTACAGAATCACCATGGGCTTCTGGAAGGAATCCAACGGTCTGGATCAATTCAAGTTTGGGGTATTTCTTGATGTCGATGGCCAGTAAAAGGCCTTTCACAGACGATGGTTTGTCGGGATAGAGGCTGTCTGAATTCGCGCCTCGCAAACCGATGCGACGAAGACTTGGGTGAATATGAGGCGTTAGAGACGGGGAAGTGATTGGGAATGTGAAGGACTCAAGATTGGGACACAAGTCTGGAGCAAGAAAGATATCAGGATTGATATGGGCCGCTGTCCTTCGTGCGATGGCGTTATCAGGATCGGGTTCGGCGTCTGCAGCCGGAGTAAGTAGATCGATTGCTATGAGAGAAGTGCCGTGAACTTTTAGGAAAAGGTTGAGTAACGTTTCGCTCTTGAAGGAATCCCACGTTGGCGTTCTCAACGTCAGGTTTCGCAAAGAAGGGAGTCTAAGTATTGTTGCGATTTCTAGGCTTCTCGAGTGGGTCGATATAACAAGGTCTCGAACGAGAGGGAGCACTGGCCGTGTGCTAGTTTGCGTCCACGTCGATGGATCGGTCCCAACGAAATGTCGTAGGTCTAATACTCGCAGGGCATGGAAGGATCCCAAAAACGTCGGCGTTGTCATTGTGTTTAGGTCCCCATGTTCTTTCATTTCGTTCCAATATAATTCGGAAAGAGACGGGCCTAAAATGCCAGAAACACCGTTCAAGAATTCGATGGGTAGAGGATGGATCCATCTGCCACTCAGGATTCGAAGTTTTGGACAAAGGCGCAATATCTTGAAGATCACCTGAAGATAATTTATACTTCCCGCACCACGAGCGAAGGTGAAAACCTCAATATGTCGCGTCCATTGCCCATACCCAGGCCCTGGTGTCTCCACAGTCTCCGACGTTGGTTGCGGTCGCCTGCTTTGTTCCAGGACCTGAAGGATGGAGTTTGCCCGAGCTGGACTGCGGATCGTAATGTATTCATAGAGCATCTGTAAGGCCACGCTTCGCCATGCCTTGGATACGAGAACGAGAACAAGCTTAGTTCGGATCGCAAGAGGGGGGGTGTTGGCACCCATCGCGTTTGTTGTTGTACGCTTGGGGGTGAATGGATCAAGTGGTCTGATCGTGACATTTTGATGCACATATGTGGCAAACTGAAATATCTCGAGCCATATTTCGAGTGGGAGATCCGGAAGCGGTCGAAGTTCACGGGGAAACTCAGGAACGCGGATAGGGGAGGGGTCGGTGAATATACTGAGTCAGAGTAAGAGGCCAGCGGTGATGATGCTTCGGAACTATACATTACCAACTGAGTGGAGATACAAGATTGTGCAATCGCTGAACTATAGCCAGCATGGTGGTGGAGGTGAAAGGACAACAATGCGACGCGTCCTTGTCATTTAAATTGGGTGTCCGGTACCGTGACTCTACCAAATAAGGACAAGCAACACTCTTGCTGCTCAACCGTCAACGAGCTCGAGTCTGATCTCAACGATGTTGGCTCCTTTTTCTGTTGTCTTCCTGCTCTCTGCTGGTCTGCAGCTGACGCATGCTGTCCATGTATACCTCTCCCCAGCCCCATCTCTGTATCGTTCAATATTGTCACCAGAAGAGGCGACCACTGCGCTTTCACGTCATCTAGGACTGGAGGCGTTTGAGCCGTTGCGGGACGCCTCTGACTTGACCCACACTCAGGAGAACTTCGTTGGACAGGGTGCAAAGAATATGCTGTTGGTTACAATGGAAGAAAGCGATGTAAATGGTGTGTATGGAGCCGACCATATTTCAAGGTACTCACCTTGCCTGCGCAGCCATTTTACCAGACTCTCTACGACCTGTGTTCACTTTGGCGACGCCACCATCAACCCCTATATACTCATTATCCTCAATTGTATCTACCTACCTTCACAGAGCCAGCCATTCCTTTACTTCCCTCTTTTCCTCCACGAACTTCGGCGAAACCAGTGACGTTTCTGCACTCGCGTCATTTCTTAACTCTGCCGAAGAGCCCTCCTTTGCCGCTGTTGAAGTCTTGAAACTACATGAGACTGGCAAGAGATTTGGCATCTCAAGCGAGGAATACCTGGGGGTCGCAAATGGGCTACGTAGTATCTTGGAACAAGTTCTTCAAGACGATAGATTCAACCTTGCCATCATCACTTTTGCCACTCCATCATCAGCCTCCCTAGTCAAACGTGCGGCACCCCAAGAATCACAAGTGCCATTCCCTGATGCTCCTCCCCCTCAACAACCCATTGGGGCTATCTCAACATGCTTTACATCTCTTGACGCATGCAATAACAGTACCTCGACCTGCTCTGGCCGAGGGAAATGTGTCGAAGCTTCCAAAGCTGGACGCACCTGTTTTGTTTGCAACTGCGGAAGGACGACCACAGGAGAGGGTGCGAAAATCAAAACAGATTACTGGGCAGGGGAAAGTTGCGAACGGAAAGATATCAGCGGGTACGTGTTCGTTTATCTCTGACTAGTACGATTTGGATAAACTTTCATACAGTCCTTTTGTCCTCCTTTCTGGCACCGTGATCGTCATCATCCTGCTCATCGTTGGATCAATATCCCTGCTCTACGGTGTTGGCGATCAACCCTTGCCAAGTATCTTGCTGGCGACCGCCGTGAATGCGAAGAAGGACTAACACTGGCAATAATCGACATCGCCAACACAAATTATCAGCTTAGGAACAAATGGTCAGATCGGCTATATTGGGTCCAGTATTCACTCGTACAACGCCACGACCCTCTAGTTTGATAGGTAACCTAGTATTGGTTGTCTTGCGTCTATCCTTATTATCAAAGCATTATTATCAAACATTTCAACCTCTTATGCGCGCAGTTTTCGCGACTGGGTGGTAGCCCTGGGAATTGTAACTCGACATCCAGATGCAATATTTGCTAAATTAGTTACTAATGCCAGCATCCCCCTCAGATCAAACCGTTTAGGTTCCTTGTGATCGTCGCCGCGTATTCATGGTGTTGAGTAGCTTCGGTATTTTTCTTCTCTCTCAATTTAGCTCCAGCCTGACCTTATAGGCCTGTCAGAAAATATGCGGATTACCTTTGAAGCGACTGTCATGCGGTCGAGTATTCTACCGAATCTTCCGAAGTGGATAAAACAAAGTGTGTCTATTCGCTTGTTGTAACGGAATCAAGTTTGGACTTCTAGAAAGAATTTTTTTTAGACAACCCTTTCAGTGCTTGTCGATCTCACTGTCAAGAATCATGTGTGGGCGTTGGTGAGGAAAATAGGGTTGATGTCACCGATTGGTGGCTTTCTACTTGATAACGACAGCTCGCTAACAAGCTCTAACAAGCCTTTCCTTTCCATATATAGCCCACCTCACCCCAACTGTCAACTTATTACTGCCCCCGTGGTATGATTCGCAAGGTATATCCATCCAAAACGGCGCTCTCGTCCCAGCCGCCGGCATTCCCCTTCCACTGCTGGCCGTACTCGTACACATTAGTCTTCCCGTACCCATGATCTTGTGAAGAGACGGGTACGGAATCAGCCTGGCATCACCCTTTTATTAGAACATGAATAAGCTCGGTCGCCGTGATCCAAGGCAGAGTTTCTTCGAATATGAACTGGTAAGGATTCATTCTATGAATCTCCAGTGCCTACGGAGCCGATATACATCCATCATGCTCCATGGATCTGGTGGCCAATTCATGAAGCACATTAACGAAGCCCTCTACAAACAGGCTACGGCACACGGCTTTCATAACGAATATCGTCATTCGGATGTTCGTTCCGTCAAAGTTATTCTGAGCCGCTTGATAATATGTTTTACAACTCTTCCCTTTTATTGGTGGGTTTCCGTGACGGGAGGTATCTCACAGTTGCTTTCTTGACAGCTGTTCTCATGTCTGTAGAGATTTTTTTTTTTTTCGCTTTCTGTGCCGTTGCCCGATTTAACAAGAATCTGAGGTGGGCTGTAAGCAGCGCTGGTTATTCTATCCGATCGAATATGTATATTGTCATGTAGTACCTTCTCAACGACTCAAGCACTCCCCACCATATGGGCGAGTGGGAGAGCAAAATAGGGCTCGTTCTCATTATACTGAACAGGGGGGCAAATGCCTACGGATGTTGCCGACAACAATTATGTATGTAGAGTACAAACATTCTCAAGGAACGTGAGGATTTCATAAATCTCCGTGAAATAGCCGGGCTCCACCCTGTCAGTCAACCGTATCGGAGACTGGGACTGGATGTATTTGTTCGGTTTTTATCCTTGAAGCCCCGGGAATTCAGGAGCATGAGTATTTTCTCGTCCGTGGGATCTCGTCGGGGATGTGGATTATCCTGCAAATATTCTAGCGGCACGAGGACTTCTCGTGTAATCTCTTCAGAAGAACTAGAGTTTGTCGACCCAAGGGACTGGCGGAAGGACTGGCGGGGAACGGACCATCCGAGGTGGGTGTTTTCGTATGAAGTGTCTGGTCCTTGGTGGGTGGATGGGGGAACCGGTGAGGGTGGTTTGGGCATGTATGGGACATATTCCAGACGAGAAAAGACTGGGCTTTGGGATTCAGGATTGAAGATGTGATCCGGCCTCCCTTTCGCTGATCTTGCACTCTTATATTTGCCGTGCGGGACAACCACCGACGCGAGCTCGGGAAACTCGTCGATAGAACTCAGTCGACTGACAGTGTCCTCGGTGAAATAAGCAACTAAATATCGTGGTAAGTATATCTGGCGATATATAAGATATGCAAATACTTAGGTGCCATTTCCGCCTCCCTCGTGGTGTATCAACGTAGACGGTGTATGTTTGTTTAATCAACACCGACCGCGTGGGATCATATACAGGAGAACTAGGGGTATGAATGAGACGGTGTTGAGCAGAGACGCAGAAATTGAATTACATACAAGTTATCAGCATATAGTTGTTGGGACGAAGGTTTTTCATGATAGAACAGGAATCCCTGGAACAAATTCGAGTCAAGGTTCTGAAATCCGGAAATTCGGTCGTACCTCCCGTACTCTGGATGGACCCCAACGGATGCCTAAACGAAGTCAAAAATTTGGACGAATTCAGCGGCTGCAATACTCACCGTCAGTCCACCTTTCAATCCCCACCTGAGGTTAGACGTCAGTAAATTTCGTGTGAAAAGCACGTTAGCAATACCCCAGTCAATTCTGCATGAGGGCCTCTTTCTTCCCAAACATAGACCGATCCGGATGTTATAAGACTCCTCTCCTCAGTGTCCAAGCGTCGAGTGACCATAGGGAAAATGTTGAGGGCAACGGAATGGAAGATGACACGCGCATCGGCAGGGGACCTAACGCGAATTCCTGTAATGGTTGCACGCTGCATTATGGCCGTGCGACAGGAAGGGGGAGAACAAAAGTAAGCATCTGCGCCATAGTAGTGCTTGTCTTTAACTGGGTTCGCCAGCCCCTTCAGTGACTTCCCAGGCCTGGCCTAGGGAGGGATCAAAGACTGATGGGGTCATTACGACAATGACTTCTAAAAAGGGCATCCAAAATTATTCCCAATGTATTAGAGTTTTAGAAATCGCTTGGAGATCAGGGTCACTGGCGTGTGTGAATCGATCCTAAAGACGTTCCTGGAATCTGGCCGTATACTGACTCCGTTGAAAAAACAACGAAACTCGGGAGCGAACCTCGAGAGCACACCAGGTGATAACATCCTAGATTTAGAGCTGAAGGAGGATGGTTTGCTGAATCCCTTTAAATTTTTCGATAGCAGTTCAAAGTTGCGATCTACCACATACATTTGCGATGAAACCAGCTGATGAGGATGCTGGGAGACGGTAATTGCCTTGAGGAAATTTCCGTAAATGACGCATGGATCTTGCGATAACATCATGCAAAATGGATTCTTCCACAATTGATCTCGCAATTACCCGCGTGTGGAAAGGTGCCGTTCCATAAACAGCCATGACATAGGAACAGTCGTGGATTGATAGCAACGGGCCTAATCTACCAAATACATCAACTGAGCACAGCGAAGTCACTCTTTCTGACTACTTGTAACTCAACTTTGACTGATCTATCACAACTAAGTCCTTTTGCTTTGCTGCTTCAACCCTTCTCCTCTTCTTCTTCCAGTGATCGCCGGATTTCTCATCACAGAATTTTCTCCATCGGAGAGCGCTTTTTCGCAGTGGGCCTCTGTGCTCAGTTCGACTACTCTGGCCTACTCTTGGCTGGCCGCTCCAGCATCACTTGGTGGAAGGCGTACAAAATCCCGAGGTGCTCGGAACCCTCGGCAGGCATGGTGCAGCCCGAATCTCTCTCCGTAAGCGCGTGTTGGGCCGTATCATCTACTCACCTTCGAGCTCGGTTTCGGCCCAGAGCAGTACACCCAGAACTGTTCCCTCATCTAGATCGACCTCGGCACCAAGATCCAGTCCCGACGTGTTCACCCGGATGATATACCCCAACCAGAATGTCCACACCTTCAAGTACCCGGAAAACCGCTCAAGGGTGCCACCCTGCGTTGGACCAGAACGGTGAATCTGGCCTTATGGTGGTCAAGCTTGGCAATACCACCAGCCTGACCGTCGGCCGTGCCAACGACATCCACTCTTGCGTCCATAAGTACTACGAAGGCGAAACTACCAATTTCTCTATGAAGTGGGCTATCCTCCCTTTTGAAAACAAGTCCGGTGCCTTCGCTGCCCCAGACGACTCTGGCGCCATTGTCGCTGATAATCGCGGGATGTATTAGCGGCATTATCACTAGCGGTGCTGGCTGGACGGCTGGTAAGGTCATCGCCACTCACGAGCATCAGCTCCGTAATGGAAGGCCTCAAATCAAAATTCCCCAATGGCCAACTTGGATCCCTTCCCTTTCGCGCAGGCCTAGTAGTGGATTGAATTTGCACTATCTGAGTGAAAAGGCTCTCACAATGCTCAAGAGAGCAATCTGGGAACACCATAACTTGTCCGCCGCCAAGCACATGCCGTCGTCCGCCGCCTCTCCCCACTCAAGAAGTTAAGTCGTGCCGATTCCATATTTCACTATCTCCGGAGCCTGGGTTCACTGGGTCGATTGAAATCTGGACCATCGTGATTCGTGACATCGTCCCTGATATGTTCGCACACAACTGGTATCCATTTAAATTGATTATGTCTTGGCCCCATGCTCTCCGAGGCTTTCTGCGACGTTTTCAGGATCTTATTGTGTGAGATTTCATGGTAGCGAGGAAGAGGGAAACAGCCCGGTAATTTATTATCGACCGGTGGAAGTTACGATCTGGACTTTTAGCCTCCGTCCTAAGCCAGGGTGTTGGCGACATATGTGGATGGATTTGGCAAGTCACGAGTGTCGAGCATACATTTCTCACGAGTTCAAGGGAATCTTCCACTGCAAATACGAAATGATTACTTTTACCATTATTCTACATCCAAGAGAGAAGTAGTTCTTGAGTTGTGATGTCCGCAGGTGATGGTGAATGTCTGTCGTATGTGAACATTAAGCGCTCGTCTCCATGATCTTGCTTCAAGATAGTGATCACGCAGATCCGGTTATTACCTCTTGTTAAGCATGCAGAATCCAAGCAAAATTAATATTTTTTGCTCTCATCACATTTGAAAGCCTGGAAACTAGGGGGCAGAAACTGCAGGTGAAACAGGTCATTTCTGGTTAATCCAGAATACATCAGTTGGGGTCTCCTTTTGATGTCAACCTTGCCCCTGGAGTCAAATTTCCAGAGAGAGAAAACCGGCAATATGTTCCCTCGCGTGAAACCCAGCTAGCGTAGTACGTCCGCATAGATGAAAAGCTTCGGTTCATGGAGAAACACACAGCCCTCATCAATCTTGGGATGTTTAGAAATTAGGGGATCGTTCCTCCTAAACGAGTCGCTCCGGACATTCCAGACTCGAAGTAAATATCGCCACCTCCTGATAAGTAATGATCCATGATTCTTTGACTCTTGAGAATCTATTTTCGTGATAAAGATCCAATTGATTACAAGGACACTCGGGACTCAACAACAGGATCCAATGACATGGCATTGGCCTCGAGCACGTTTATTTGTGTGGCGTAGAAGATTACGTTTTAGATACAACTGGAAGTCGTAGGGATGATGGATCGATCAAAACGCTAAGCCTCCTCACTTTCCTCAGGATCGCTGTTCACTCGGATTTGATATTATTATTTTTTCTCGTTAGCGTTGATTTATTTCAGAAGCGAACATGACTGGCATGGCTACGTAGTGTATCGGACATATAACTGGTCTGAGCGACGACCTCGGTAGGTTGATCGATTTTTTTTATCACGGGAGCCTAAATAACGGCATGCACCGAGTCCATCTAAATTGTGGGCAATCACTAAGCTCATGCTAGGTTTAGCCTCGAGTCTATACAATCAAAACATGCCAACTATAAAACACGCCGAGCTCCTGAATGCATCCTTTGCATCACATCAAGAAGGTATGGCGTTGCCAATCCACCGCTCGCAAACAACCTAAATTGAGCAGATTATTAATGTGGCGCAGCTAGCAAATCTGCCTGGCCAACCTTGTCACTTCAATTCGTGCGACATTAACTTGAGGGGTGTACTTATAGTAGTATATCCAACAACCTCTAGGCTTGGAATGATGATCGCGAGTATGAAATTAAGGGGTGGCAGAACGTACTAGTAGAAAATAATACTTCGATCCATTAAATAGTGGCATAGAAAAGATTTTCATCGAGTCGTTCAACGTGCTAAACTATATGGACCTCACATTACTTAAGTAGCGCCTTGAATCGACTTAGCGTCGCACTCGAGCGGTCAGGCGCTCAAACTCCCCTAATTGAAAACAACCGCACGCGGGTGCTCCACGCAAGCGCCGGCGCCACTCTGCTTCCACACGTCGAGTCTTCTCCACGTCATAAAGAAGGCTTCTGCCCGCTTGTCTTCCATTACTGGACTTCATTGCTTCTTTGAGATCGCCTTGTCGAATTTGATTTATAAATACTGCAATTCCTGGCGCGCGTCCACTGGTGCTCAACTCTACAACTCTACACGGGATCTGAAGGATTTGGGTCCAAGAATCGTCTAAGGCGTCGGGGTCGGGTGAAAAGTTGGGCTAGGCGCATTCCTCTAGTATAAGTACTAGTACTCTACTGATCATAGGAGGATCAACCTATGTAAGGTCTTCCACCTTCCACCCACTAAATCACCGGACTCCTTGATCAATTCATCTGCTCGATATGATTTTACTTACAATAGTTACATGTAAGTACCAAGCAGCGCGTTCTCCTGAATGTAACTGCCTCACGATGAAAGGGAGTATGCGGAGATATTCCAAGGGTCTCCAAGGTACCTTGTATCATTGCCTTCAATAGAGTGCGCACGTACACTTCCCGGAGGCATTTCCACGGGGCTTCAGCGCTCTTACGAGGTCTCAATGTATCGCCAAGTAAATTATTCGAAGAT
>Ga0307517_10011989_pt1 | contig 11959 bp, 8 predicted proteins | sample 23_EM_MG_FD_194515 | JGI IMG/M metagenome (GOLD analysis project Ga0307517, IMG submission 194515) | Populus trichocarpa ectomycorrhiza microbial communities from riparian zone in the Pacific Northwest, United States - 23_EM | ecosystem: Host-associated > Plants > Roots > Unclassified | place... | reverse complement strand
CAAGCGATGATATGATATCAATTTTAAAAATATCCTGTACGCAAAGAAGATATGCAACCAAACAACCATCTGAGGATATCAGAAGGCAAAGTACTTTGAAGATGGTAAACTGTCAGATTATAAGTAAAAAAAAGTTCCTTATTGAAGTTTCCCAACTATATATATAGACGAATGTTGGCAAAAAAAGAAGAAGAAAAGATCAAGGAATAGCCATTACGCAATAGCATTTTTAAGTTTCTAAATTTCACGCTGTTTAGGAGATAAGGCAAGCAGCCAAATTGAGAGTGATAGTAGGAGCTAGCATGTTGCATGAATTTCTTTCTTGTTAAACCACAGTGGCTTTTATGTTTGAACGACTGGTCATGAATGTGTTGATAACTTGAAAGGCAACAGAACAATTAACGGTCAGTAACGACCCATTCAAAGCACGATATCCGTTATCTTCCTCTTTTACCCGCCAGAAGTAAACCACCTCAGCCTGTTATTGATAATGGACGTTCTCTCTTTAAAAACTCAAAGTGAAGACCCCTCTCTTATACCCGAACAAACCAACATCAAAACAGACCGTAAAAGGAACTGGAATGCAATCATGAAAAGCCATGCCAAGCTCAAAAATGACCATGTCATTCTTTCTAAGTATACCCAAATGGAATCTCTTGGCATTGCACAAGATACACCACCCTGCCTCTCATTTTCAAGGTTTGCACGAGGCTAAATGCTGTTGAGAGAGGCAAAAAGATACGTTCTGGTATTGAGGGTGCTAATTTGATAGAAGATGTTCGAGTTGGGACAGCTCTTGTTGATTTTTGTTGTAAATGTGGTTTTCTTGAAGAAGCTAACTGATTGTTTGATAAAATGACTCACTGAGTATTGGTTTTGTGGAGTGCAATGAGATCTGGGTTTGAACTAACTTCACGTACTTTGGTTGCACTGCTTCTGGCGTGTGAAGGGGTGTTGGAATTGAGGTTAGTAAAGGAGATACGTGGGTATTGTTTGAGGAATGGATATTTTGATATGCTTCCTCACGTGGGTACTGCTTTGGTTGGATTCTATTTGAATCTTGAAGTGAGAGTTTCGAGTCTTGTGTTTGATTTGATGGTTATGATAAGCGAAATGAGTTGGAATGCAATGATTACCGGATATTTTGCTTCAGGGGATTTGGTGAAAGCTTTGGAGCTTTTTGTTCGGATGCTCGAGGATGGGGCTAAGATTGATTTGGTTACAGTAATGGTTGTGATTCAGCATATGCAGAACTTGGATATCTCGAATTGGGGATGCAAATACATCAAATGGCTATCAAGTTTAGCTATAATAATGATTTGTTCATAGTAAATGCATTGCTTAACATGTATGATGAGATTCGGAGTTCAGTATTAGCACGCAAGTTATTTGATATCACCACAGTTCGTGATGCTGTCTTGTGGAATTCTATGATTTGTGCATATATTGAATATGGATTCTATGAAGCTATTGATGTTTTTAAAAGAATGCAAGAAGAAATAAGCCTGGATGAAAGAACCATCGTTGCTTTGCTGTCTTTGTGTCGAGAGTTAGATGATGGCCTGAAAAGGGGTAGAAGCTTGCATGCTCACTCGTTCAAGAGTGAAATGAGAATGGATGTTTCTGTTGAAAATGCATTTTTGAGCATGTACACAGATCTGAATTGTGTTGAAGCTGCACAGAAGGTTTTCGGTGAGATGAGTACTGATGTAGATGTCATCTTATAAAACACTTTGATCTTGGCACTGGCCCGTGACAACTTGAGGGGAGAGGCTAATTATTTCAAATCATGCAAGCAGCTCAATTCAAACCGAACTCCCATACAAAGATATCTCTTCTAGCTATTGGTGAAGCATGGATTTGAGATAAATCTATCCTTGGACACCCACTCACTGATATGAACATGAATTTTGGTGATTAGTTGAAAGCTAGAAGTTTTTTTGAGGCCTGTCTCCCTAGAGATTTGATCTCGTGGAATGCTATGGTTGCCAGTTACATTAAAATCAACCAAACCATTGAAGCTTTGTCCTTTTTCAACCGTATGGGTTCAGAGGTGGAACCTAGCTTGATCATAATCATAAATATTCTCTCAACATATACCGACCTCACCAATCTGCCTTAAGGCCGATGATTGCATGACTATACAATGCACACAAGATGTGGTAGCATGCTAACTGCTGAAAGATCTTTAAAAGCTTACCAAAGAGAAACATCATCTCTTGGAATGCCATGATGACTAGCTATGGAACACATGGTCGTGGTTAAGATGCCATAAACCTGGTGCATTTGGAAAGAGATCAAGAATCAATCCACGAAGTCACAAGTATTAAGTCACAACTTAAGTGCATATACTCTAGCAGGGACATCACAGGTACACGCACAGTTTCTGTTGTACATATATCTTAACATTCTTTATGATTTATTAATTTCGTGCATGATTTTTTAGCAATCTTCTGTGACCTTTTTACTTTGAGTGCTTTACTGATTAATGCCAAATTAATCACATGCATGTCATGGATATGGAAAATTGCTTTCTGATAGTTTACCCATTATTGGAATCTATCCACTAGTTCATTTCCCAGGTTAAATATCGGGATTAAAGGATCAAGTTTTAATGCGTGAAGCTTGTGCTTATCCCTTAATGATCTGCGAAACACAAACTCTTCATTGCCCTCCAAGGCATGTCTATAGAATATCAGGGGTTGATAATTTGCCTAACCCTTACACAAATAACAAGCATCTTGCAAGAAAGATGCATGATTTTCTTTCATTTAGTTTTAGCTTTAAATTCCATTACCCAGCAAATACAGAGGGGAGTGTAAACATAAATAGTGATATGCTTCACTGCTCTTTGGATCATCTAATCAACGTTTCCTTCTTCATATTTGCTTGGAATTCTCCACACGTTTTCCTTCTCATTGGACAATTGCAAGCTTGCTTGTTTCTGATCTCGTACGTTAACTTCTACACATAGGAAGAACATGCAAGCTTCTCATTTCTTCTCAAGTCCCTCTTCTTCAAGTATAATGATAATATTATCATGAAGATGAAGCATACACTCATGTGTCATGATCTAATCAGTACATTAAATTTGTCATCCAGTCAGATTTTTGAAATGATTAATAGTTTATGTAGAAGTTTGATTTGGATTTTCTGTTGTTAAGAGAACTTTTTCTCGTGATTGACATCATGATAATTATATTCGTATAATTTGATTGAAATGACATTGGTCGGTTTGGCATTAAGCTTTCATAGAATGTAAAGCTTTGATTAGGCAATTGTTTTATGAAAACTTCGTCCAACTTGTAATAATTTGTGGCTGTTGTGTTCTGACAAGTAACTCACCATAGTATAGTTTCATATTCTATAATTTCTTTAGTGATAAAACTATAACAGCTTTTGTAATGGTGAACCTCTTTTAGTCATTAGTTCTTTTCAAATGTAAACTCAAAGGGATTGGTACGATGGTGAAGGAGTTACGTTTTCTTCCTTGCATGTTTGTCAATTTGATGAGGTGTTTTTTAATTAAAAATATATTAAAATAATATTTTTTTTAAATATATTTACACTTCACTTTCTTTCCTTGTGTTTGAGTTTTTAAAACTTGAGAGAGGAAATAGAGGGAGAGAGAGTTATTGAAAGGAGAAGAGAGAATTTTTTTTTTTTTTAGTTTAACGTGGGTGTCCGGACCAGCTTGCGCGTACCTCGACTAATCCCACGGGCCCTAAAGTTAACGACCATGTAAGCCTCCAGTGGCCATCATATGAGTAACCACAAGGCTCGAATCTGAGACCACAGAGAGAACAAACCTCTTGGTCTCAAGCTTTTATCATTGGGCCACCACCTAGATGATAATTTTTTTGATCATCCACGATCTATCCATGAAATAAAAGTCAATCTTGATTTAAATATATTTATTTTAAAGAGAAAAATCTTATAAAGATGATTTGAGTATTTAATGATGCTGAAAATAAGTATATTAAAATTCAAGAAATTTGTTTTGATTTAATTTTGAGCTTTTAGACTAATTTGAACATGCTATAAAGTTGAAAATGAGATTATTGAAATTTTACTGTAAAATTAAATAAAAATAGATTTTTAAAAGTGCCCCACCACATCGCGTGAGTGGGCATTTTTGAATACACGTCATCCGGGAAAATCATGGTTGCATTGCGTCTTTTAAGATGCCTTACTTTTCCTTGTAGCAATCAAAGGATGATTGGTCTTTATAATTACTATCTCTTCTTGGTATTGTATTTTATATTTTTATGTTTTAAAAATGTTTTTGAAAAAATTTAATTTTTTTTTGCTTCAAATTAATATTTTTTTAGTGTTTTCAGATTATTTTGATGTGCTGATGTCAAAAATAATTTTTTTTAAAATAAAAAAAAATATTATTTTGATGGATTTTCGAGTGAAAAGCACTTTAAAAAACAACCACAATCACACTCTCAAACACGGGGCGTTTCATTCATCCTTTCTTGACATTCAAATGAAACCAATCGTGGATTATTTTTAAAATTGGCACAATAAATTAAAAATTTTAATAGAATAACATAATTTGAAAAGAATTTGGTGAAATAACACATTTTCATACATTCACATTACATTTTCTATATGTTATTATTTTTAAGTATGGAAATATAGTTATTGCATTTCAAAATAGCAACATCTAAACATGTTGTGTTTTTTAAGCGTCACAACTTAACATGTAGCCTTACTGCCAATCTTGTAGCTCGATTTATTAGTTGGTCGAGCTAGTTGTATGAATTGATTTGTCGATTCACACAAAAACTATAATTTTATAAATCTTTTCTTTCAAATATATTTTATGAGTCAAAACATATATATTTTTTCTTTTCAACTTGTAAATTAAAAAATGAACTTTAATTAAAATCTTAAAAACTCATTTTTCAAACATTAGTTATTTTATGTTTTTCAGTGTCAATGATATAGAAAATGATATAAACAATTGTATCGCATTTAAATTTTTAGAGAAATTTTAAGAATTTATTTTTCTTTGACGTAGACAATGGAATTACTACTCTAATCATTGGGCTTTAGATTTCTAAAATCTCTTTCTAATACCTCATTTTTAACAGTTTTATGATTTCTCATAGGAACCAATCAACTAATTACTTTTAAATTAGCGGTTCAGAACAATCACATCTAGAATTGCTTACGCTTTCTTTGCTCATTGACGTAAATGACAATTAGACTATTTTCATCCCTTTGATATTAAATCCGTTCATTCAATTTTATTTGGCCCAACAACCATACCCCAAAGTCTAGAATTTAAGTCTAATCCTGCAGAAAAGCCATTTGTTAACACAGAATCGGCGAATTTCATAGATTCTCCAATTTCTAGATGTCACATAGTAACATTATTCCAACTCTCTGACATCAAATTTCTTTTCGGAACATATAAAATCCCTAAATTCTGTCAATGAATTGAACTAAATGATATAAATTTTAGAATCTGTTCCAAACATGGTGTTAACACGGAACGCAAACCTAAAACACTTTCAGAACACCCTTTTCCACCACTAACATGTCAAGCTTACTGATCATCTAACAATTGAACAACTGGGGGAAAAGGGTTGCGGTTAGGCATGGTTGATCAAGAAAATGTTGAAAAGAAAATCATGAAGGAATAGAAAGAGAAAAGGAAACCCATCAACTGCCTTGGAAATCCAAGAAAGACGTTCAACCGGCCACCCAAAACAAAGAATTTGTTGGATGATGAGGACAAAGAATTAAGACTGTTTCCTGAATAATGTAAGTTGATTATTCAGCTCAAACTCCTCTTGTTTAGAAATCCATGGATCCATATACCGGATACTAGCCCTAACTATAATGACCACCGCCCCTCTCTAACAAGATCTGGTTAACCTTACAGCTTAGCAGCAGCAGCATTAGGCAACCCATCAAGATCAATCCAAGTTGCCCCACAAGTAACATCAAAGTTCCAGAAATCTCCAATCCAACAAAGACTGATCAACAAAAGTCATCGTGGACGGTACATGATAGATACCTTATCGTTCCCCATTAAGAAAAGTAGGCTCCACATCACATCTTAGTCTTGTGGGATAAGAATTTTATCATCCTCTAATCTCATCCTGTAATCCAGATGGAAAGGATAAAAATAAAATACCATTCAGCTTTCCAATCCAATCTGTCCCAAATCCACCGTCTCGGTTGGATCCACCTCATGATAGATTCTGGTGGAGCATAAACAAAAGGAGAAGAAGAGTTGATGCACAAGGAACCAAAGAATTAAAAAAACCAAAAAGTTTGAAGAATTGTTATTGATTAACTAATATAAATACAGTTTATTACATCCTCAAATTGTGTTGTATTTCAGTACATATCAACCTCAGATGACAGTAACAAGGACAGATAAATTATGTAAAATGAGAGAGCAACACAAGGTCATTGCTTCATCCCTGCCAAAAAAAAAAAAGACGAAGAAGAAAAGAAACACATAACCTATGTACTCCAAACAAAATAATTCAGTGGGAAATATGGACCTGAAAAAATGAAAGTTTTCAGACGAATCGAAGTGGAGCTGGGGACCTTTGCAGAAAATACCCCTGCAAGAATTTAACCCTCACGAATTCCTGTGTAATAATTTCAGAAACAAAATTAATGGATGGATGGAGAATTTCTTCTCTGAACTTTGTCCACCTTTAAGCTCGTACCGTTACGGCTACCTTACTTGACTCTTATGTAATAAATCTAAAATCCAGCTATAACTATATATGTATAACAGTATGATCAAGCTGCAGCCAGGCTCGCAAAGCCGCGTGATCACTGGATTCAATGTGAGGATTTGAAGTAGAGCCATCAAGGGTACCTGAGACTGGAATATCAGTTGTCTCGTTCATCTCAGATGGCTAGTCCTTCAACACTTGATGAACCCATGACACATCAGGCTCCTCTCCGTCGTGCTTGATTGAACATGGTGTGTGTATCCGACCCATTTCATCTGCTTGAACAAACCTATCTACATTCCTGTCGTCAGATTCCCATATTGACCGTGAATTTGTACCATTGAATCCAAGGTCATATGATGCTTTAGAACCAAGTTTCTGTGAGAGTAGACTGCTTTGTAATTGTTGTAGCATCTTCTCTCGCTGAACATGAGCAGACAGCTGAAAGCCTAAAGAGGACACATGATCATTGATGTAAGGAGAGACCCCCTGCATTGGATATATTATGCTTTGCTGCTGCTGCAGTTGATTAAGAGCTGCTGAAGAATATGTGGGAGAGAAAACAAATGCACCACCACCACCCAATTGGTCAGTGTGATGAGGAGATGAGACATTTTCAGAGAAAATCTTGTCTAGATTTGAGTGATTCAGGGTGTTTGAAGAAGAAAAAAGATTGGTAGAGGAACCATTGTAAAGTGGCTGAGAGAGAGGGGATGGCTCGTTTAGGGGCGGACGTCGTTGCTGGAATCCAAAATCCCATAAGCCAGTAAGATCCTCGGATGAAATGTCTCTTGCATTGAGAGAACTTCTCAGACAGCTTGCTTGAAGACTGCTATGAAAATTTGGGATAGTTTGCCGAGGCCAAGGCACCAATGAGTGTGAATTGTTGCTGGAAAGATACTTTAGTGCAGCGAACGTAGAAGGTGATGTGGGAGAAAATGAGCTAGGCGACAAGTTCGAGGCTGCAGTAAAATCCATAGCATCTACTTTAGAGGATGAGACTGCAGCTCCAGTAGACATATTGAGGGGTCTCTGTTCATCAGGTGTGTGAGCAAAGAAACACACCCGACGCATGCAACTTCTTCCTTCCTTGCAAAGTCGAGTCTTGTATTGGCTAGGGTGTAACCAGCACTCGAAAATCCCATGAGCGTATTCACACAAATCCCCTCGCCTACATGTCCCCTTCTTGTGATCTGGACATGGCATACAACTGTAATGGAACTTCCTCGGGTCTCTTCTCCTTGCATTCTCACCGGGATGAACAAAAGGACACTCAGTCCAGTCATGGGCGTAGGCCCGGCAGCAAGGTCGGATCTTAAAGGAGAACATCCTAAACTCATCGCTAGCATAAACACAGTTCTTTATATCAGGAATAGTTGGATCAACGGGGTATTCTTTTTTAGCAGGAGAAACGTGTACATCATTAGGCTTACAGGTAACTGGCGATAAAATAGAACCCGCGGGGGAGGACAAGGAACCTTCATCAGTTGATGATGACAGAGAAGGTGAACTGGGTCTCCAACTAGGACTTGAAACTGGCATCGTATCCCATTGACAGACAGAACCATTGTTCAGCAGCTCTTCAAGTGCACCTTTCAGGTCAGGAAATTTTGAGGGAGCAACAACAACATCAATTGGGCGACATCTATTGGCATCAGTGGCATTAGAATCAGCACCTGCAAGTAATAGCAACTTGACAACATTGGTGGCATTAACAGATCCACCCGAAGCAGCACAATGAAGAGCAGTGCTCTTATCAGGGCCACAACAGAAATTTACATCTACCTCAGGTAGAGAAAGTAGTAGCTTCAAAACATCAGCACTGCCATATTTAGCAGCGATCATCAAAGGGGTTCTCTGCTCGAGAACCATCTTCCTCGATGCCCCCAGGCGACCGTACCATAGGCCAACCTCCTTAATCTCGGATTCATCAAACACTGATCGCTTGAAACCCTCAACATTGTTATCCGCCGCAAACTCAAGCAACGAGGAAAAAGAATCTTCGGTGTCAATCCAGTTGCTCATATCTTTAGTAAAAGAAATGCTTTCCATGGGAGACAATGGAGCCATAGACTGCGATTATTTCGACTGATTAGGCCCTTCACACATAATTTAACAAACCAAAATCCAACTATACAAGAAACTCAAAATTGAATGCGGGGGGAGAATTGTATGAGAGAAAAAATTGAGCGAGAGGGATAGGAGGACTTGCATGGTATGGTGTGTCATGTATGTGTGTGTGTGTCTATATATATATATATATATATATATATGAAAAGAAGGCAAAATATCCGTACAAGAAAAGAAAAGGAATCTGTTCCGGATTCCAACATAAAAACTTTCTGTGATTAATCTTTAAATTAGCATCGAACTAATAAAGAACTGTCCTAAATTCTTCTGTTGAATAGTAATACAAATCCTTTCAAGAATCGGAAAAGAAAGAATTTTTATTTAAAGAAATGCCTAACATAGCAGAAACCGGCGAAAAGATGAACAGGAAACAATTTTCTAGATTCTAAGACGTATAATCTCATGAGGGAAATATATATATATAATTTTGGAAGGGAATCTCATTATCTTTTTTCAAATTAATTCCAAGAAGCGAATATAATTGCCAAGAACGGGCAAAACCCAGAAGAAAAAAAAAGGCAAGTATGTTGAAGGAAGGAGCTCAAGGGACTGGAGGGAGGGAAAGTAGAGAGAGTATAACGATTTTTTGAAAATTAAAAATGAGATTACATAGGAAGGAGGTTGTGGGGGTGGAGCTTTGCCGTTTTGGTGGGTCAAAGGGTGTGTTGGAGTCAAATTTGAGGTCCAGCTTTTGTAATTTGAAGATATCTTGTAAATAAAATCTTATGCAAATAAGCTTACTGCGTAAATATTTATTATAAAAATATCTTCAAGTCTTAACAAAAAAAATACATCGGATGTGTTATGTGAATATTTATTTTTATGTAGGGTAAAGTCTAATTTATCACCTTCAGGCCTATGCATTGCCTGGAATGAAATCCTCGGAACTAGTTTTTTCAAGGAAAATTTACCTTTTAAAAATATTTTAAAAAAAATTTAATTTTTTTTTACTTTAAATTAATATGTTTTTGATTATATTGATGTACTGATCTCAAAAAAATATTTAAAAAATAAAAAAATTATTATTGATATATTTTTTTTGAGTAAAAAGCACTTTGAAAAATAACCGCAACCATCCTCTCAAACACGCTCAAGTATGTATAGTAATAATTATTTTTAAAAGTATATTTTTATTAAAATAATAAAAATTTTATTTTTAAAAAATTCTTTTTAATATCGTAACATTTAAATATTAAAAATAATAATAATTTAAATTATGAAGAGAAAATAATCCAAATAAAAAAAGTTTTAATTTGGATTATGAAGAGAAAATAACTTGCACTATAATACTATTAATTAATTAATTAATTTTTTTGATTAACATAGTATTTTAGTCGGCTTTCGCAAATCTTGAATAATTCTACTAATCTTGAAGTTATTGATCATATAAGCTTTTAATGATTTTAAAATTTATAAAACTTGAATCGGAAAATTTTAAAAAATAAATCCAAAATCTAACGAGTTAAATTTTAAGGAAGTTAAAAGGACAGCAGTGCTAAAGTCTAATAGTTACCAACACCCCCATCAGATTTTGAAAAGCAGCACTAAATTTATTCTTACAATAAATTATTTATTCTTTTTGTAGCTTAAATCACTATTTACTAACCCATAAACCTTAATATGACAACAGTGGTAAATTGGTAATAGTAAAGGAAATTAGTTTAATGCTTCTACTTGCTATTATATTTTAGATTTTCGCTATATTTTTCTTTCCCTTTTTATTCCCTTGTGTACAACCTGCGATTTCATTTTAAGTTATTTTTTAATACATCCTTTTATATAAATATTTTCTTTCTAATTGAAAAATTAATATAAATACATGAGAAATTAAAATCTAATAACTTATCAGAAAAACTAAACTTGAAAGAATTCACATATTTATTGAATTTATTTTTTTAATTAATCAAATGAAATTTAGATTTTTCTCGAAGCATTTCCAGGATCGAAATACATGAAGAATGATGTATTAAAGAGATTTGTATTCAGGATAAGAGCAGATAAACTTTCAGAAGCAACCAACTTAAAAACAGCTAATAGGCATTAAGAAATCACTAGTTAGATATTGTATTTTTTTTTTCTTTTTCATAAAAAAATTTAACACTAGTTTTTAAGAATATTGAAGTTTTTTGACATATTTTATTTTTTATTTTCAAATAAAATGAAAAATAAGTTTTTTATTATCTTGATTGTATAGTAAAATGACCAGAATATTATTTGAAGTAAAAAAATTAAACCCAATATCGAGTGATTTTTTTGGATGTTTACAATGGGTTTTCAGTCATTATAATTTAAGTCAATGGGGAATTTAATATTTGCTAAATATAAACAATAATACCCTTGAAGTAAAAAAAAATAAAGCATGAGGTTAAGGGGTGTTTTTATTTTTTTCACAATCATTCTTTTTATAATTATAAAGTTAGTTTAAAGACAATTTTGTCTATGAGTAAATAAAAAAGAAAGTGGGATCTTTTGGTGTTCAAAAAGATCCTTTTATCTTTTTGTTGAAAGTATTGTCGTGTTTTTCTGTATATTGATGTAATACATGTCATCAATAATAGTTCAGTTTGGTGCTAGTGGGCCTTTTATTTTATTTTTTTTCTTTTTTTCTAAAAAAATTACAGCTAACATAATTTTTTTAAAAGACTTTATAATTTTTTTTAAAAGCTATTTTAATTATATGATTTTAATTGTGAGTTTGATGGGATATTTTGAGTTGGTTTAGCTTTAATTAGTACGATTACAAGTTTATCATAACCAATTTTTTATATATATTTTTTTATTTTTTATCAACTTCCAAACATTATTTTTTACATAAAAAATAGTTTATTCCATGACAAAGCATAGGCAAGGATGTTTTATAGTATAGAGAAAGTTACTTTTTAAAATATTTTTAATTTGGATATACATTAATATAATATATATTTTTTAAAATTTTATTTTTAATCATTATATCAAAATAATATAAAAAAATAAAAAAATAATTTAAATTTTTTAAAAATTCAAAAAGTTTTAAAAACACTATTAGATCCGAATACCAAACACGGGCTAGAGAATAAGAATACGAATATTATAGATATAAATAATAATAATATTTCAAAAATTCTCACACAGGATAC
>Ga0307517_10011988_pt1 | contig 11960 bp, 7 predicted proteins | sample 23_EM_MG_FD_194515 | JGI IMG/M metagenome (GOLD analysis project Ga0307517, IMG submission 194515) | Populus trichocarpa ectomycorrhiza microbial communities from riparian zone in the Pacific Northwest, United States - 23_EM | ecosystem: Host-associated > Plants > Roots > Unclassified | place... | reverse complement strand
TACCTATATGTATAAAGCATAAAATAGTTACCCCTCACTGCTTTTGTTATGCTTGAATTTAACTATCTAAACTTAACTTTTGCAACTAACTTTGTGAATATGCTATCTATTACCATATAACATGTCCAAACAAAAAATTACAGATTTTGACATCCGCAGCATCGCGCGGGTATCAACACTAGTATATATATATGCCTTGTGGAACACATCTTCAAGTGTGTCACGTGATATTGACTTTGAGAATAATTTATATTTTTCATTTCTTTAACTTTGACATTTTAACTGACAATAAATGAAAATAAATATGGATTTCAGATAATCTCTCAAAACAAAAGTTGAAGATTTTTAATTTTTAATTAATTTTTTAATATTTTTAGATCATTTTTATATATTAATATAAAAAATAAAATTTAAAAAATAAAAAATATATTATTTTAATATATTTTTTAAAAAATTATTTTAAAATACGATCTCTAATGTGATTTACACCTCAACATTAATAGCTGTTAGTATTCATAGATATTTAATATTTTTTAAAGGGTTTTTTTTTGTTTAGTGGTGGTATATACATTTTGCTACTATAATGCGTATGCCAATAAAGTTGAAAACAATATATAAAATACATTTACCTATAATGATATGTTTGTAATCGGTTTTGATATTTTATTTGCTCGGAAAAGTGTTTAATAGTGCGGTTAAAATACTATTTATTTAAAATTTTAAATTTTTTTTATTTAAAATTAATTTTTATAATATTATTTTAATATATTGATATCAAAATAATTTTTTTGAAAAGATTTATTTTAATATATTTTTAAATAAAAATTACTTTAAAACATAAATGAAAGAGAATTTCATCCCACATGAGATGATGCAAACTCACATAAGAAGGTGTAGCATACTCTCGATTGACCCATTTAATTTTTGACAGGAAAAATAAACCTTTTTTATAAAACAAAAAAAATGTTTCTGATGGTAGGATGGAAAATCAATGAAATATAAAAAAATGTCAGTTGATTTATAGTTAGAAAATTAGGAGGGTGATAGTGGAAAAAAGAGAGAGGGAGAGACAAGGGCAGAAGAGCAAAGACAAGTAGGGAAGACTATAACGTAAGACCAACCAGAGTTGCAATCAAACTGTACAGAGTCTCTTTCTAATCTAATCCAATGTTTGTTTTTGACTTTTATGTTTTCTACGTTTTAATCCATTCCAGCTTCCTATGTTGAATCACCAAACGCCAAACCCAAAAACTGTAAATAAAGCTTCAATCTTCTCTTCTTTTTCCTCCAATTCTCTATTCGTTTAGTTTAGAACTTTCTATTTTTTCATTGCCTTGTCGGTTTCATACCCAATAAATGAAACTCTCCTCTCTGAAATCTTACCAGTTTTGCACCTTTCTTTGTCTCTCTCTCTCTCTCTCTCTTTCTCTCACCTTCTTTACATCTTTGTTCTGTTAATAAACTGTTAGTATTCTCTCTCTGACAACATCTACTTCATTTCTTGTAAGTAAGCACTTCACATTATCCGAATGTTTCTGGGTTTCTTTTATGTTTTGATTTGTAAGCTTTGTTGCATGCTATCAAAGGTGCGAGAGAAATGATGGGTTATATTAAGTTTTATATTTTATGTTTTTTAATTTTTGGGTTTTCTTTAGCATGTTGTATTGTTTCTCTGGGTTTACTTTAGTGAGTAGATTGTGTTCTTTCTCGGCAACCAATAGAGTTTGTTCTTTTTTAACTCTTTGATGATATTGATTTTGGTGGCAGGGTAACTCTAGGTTCTTAGTGCTGGCAGGAAGCTCTTTTTGTTGATTCAGTTTCCTTGCTTTCAGGTAACTTTTGCTCCTTTTGGATTATGTTTTTAAATAGGAACGGTGAGATCTATAGGTGTGGCCTTCGAACTCTTTTTCTAAATCTAACACTTATTCTTTCCCAGGAACTTTGATCACCTCTCTCCCTTTTTCTGCGTCTTGATGTGCATTTCCTCTTATGTTGAAGCGTTCATGACTTCTTTTTTTCTTTTTTTTCTTCTTAGAAAGGCCAATTCTTATTGCATCAAAATTTTTTTCTAAAATATAATTTGTCTCTCTTTGTTTCCGGGTTTTACTGTTCAAGACAGTTTTTCAAGACTGCCTTTACTCTTCTCTGCCTTATGTACCTATAAGGTGTAATGACATTTTAGGCTCTCAAGCTCTTAAAAATTAAAACGATTGGTAGGGAACAAGGAATGATTGCAATCTGTGTATGCAGGCCACTATTTATGATTTCTCTTGTTATCACAGTCTCTTTTATTACCATTTTTTACTCTAGATAGTTTCCGATAAAAGAATAGTGAAATTTCAGGATAAGAGAAATTTACATGGTTTATGCTTGTGTATTTGAAGTTGAGTTGTGGTCCTTGAAGGCAAAATCATTTCTACCTGCTGCAGATAAAGTCCAACTGTAGACTTTGGAAAATAAAGTAATATATATCAATTAATTGCAACTAGCATTGTGTTTCTTTTTCTATATATTTGCCATGAATAGCTGGGTGTAATCTTATACTTTGAATTATTGGTGCTTGGATAAATAAATTTAATTAACAGATTATGGTGTTTAGTATTGATTTTTATGTTGAAATAATTGGAATATTTAATTAGAGAACGAACATTTGTTCCATGAATCAAGTACGTCCACATTTCTCTTCTTCTTTCTGGATTTTTTGTCGGCTTGTGCGAAGATTTCGTTGCAAGAGGAGATAAGGATGGATTTATTTGGCCAATCCAACTCATAAAAATGTAATCCCAGTCCGAGATTTTGATTTGGAGGACAGATTCTGTGAGTTTAATTGTTTTACTGGAACCAAGTATAATAAAGGCATGTACAGGTAAACTATATTGCATTCATAAAACTCGCTGTGATATCCTTATCATTTCAAAACATATCCCTCCTTCTCATTTTATCAGCGTCATAAATTTGTGTTCAACCATGAATTCTTAAGGCTAGGAATAAGAAAATTATAGGAGAACATTCTGTTGCCTGCGTTTGAACCAATGAATCTAGGTATGTATATAAATCATTCGGTTGAGTTTATGACTTTTCTGTATGCATGGCTAGATAACTTGTTTATTTCCTTCAATCAATTCATCAACATCATGAATTTATTTACTTGTTGGCTAGACTTTAAATCTTTGAGATTGAGTTTGAATGTATGGCCTAACTCCCTTTTGGATACATTCAACCAGTCTGTCACCTTTTTCCGGCGATTGACCATCCAGTTGTGTTTTAATTGTTTTGTAGATTTAACAGTGAACAATTGTCTCTCTTTTAATTTTTCTTGATACATGAAAGGATGATAATTGTAATAAGACTAGATACATTTTAATAATTTTAATCTTTCTTTTTGTTTAATAAATGCTAAGATTAGGTCAGTAGTCAATAATAGTTTTGCATAAATAGACAAAAATATATAAACAAGCAGTTTCTCTGTGACAACTTAATTACCTTTTTAGTTCACTATGAAACTATGGTCACTTTACTCTCTTTTTATGATGATACACATCTTTCTATTTGCTTACCGGTTTATCTTTATTAAAATCTTAGCTCTAATCTTCTATTTGATCATCTGATTATAAATGTTTATTCTCCATTAAAGTTTTTGAGGACTTTGGCTGACAGAAAAGAATCAAAGGATATTTCTTGGGACACTGAATACAGTATCACACTCATACGAATGATCAAGATCTTGGCCAAGATCTTGAAAGTTTCGCTGAGTGATGTACACACTCTAGGACCTTTCCTTTTCCCTCTGTCACTTTCAAGTTAGTAATGCCTGTGATTATATGCATGGTAGTCAAGAGATGCCCAGAGGAGCTAGATATGTCATGTGGCTTCAAAATCCCAGGCCTTTGCTTTTTCCTGATTTTTAACTTGTGATAGGTGTAAAGATCTATTGCAAACTGTGGACCTTTATTTGTTGGCAACTGCATATAATATTTATGCATATACAGGGCATCAGAATGAATGATTTATGGTCCACGGATTTATCTTTTTATTCGCTTTGTATTCTGTTTGGTTGTTACAAGGCTGAGCATTGCTCATCTCATCACATGGTAGTTAAATATATTTCCCCCCTTTCCCTGCAGGTCTTTAGTTCTTTAATAATTGCACTACTCCTTCAAGATCTTTTTGGCAGGAAGGTGTTGATTCTGCACCATCTCTGTTCTTCTAACTCAATATCCAGGAACAAGAATACTATTATCGTACAACAATGGTGTCGAGATCTTGCATAAGTTTATTAGACTTTGCATCAGGGAACATGATGAATTTCAGTCAGTCTCCTAGATCCCTTCCAAGGATAATGACTGTTCCAGGAATAATATCTGACGTGGATGTTGATGGAATTAATGATGGCATTTCTGATGCTCCATCAACTGGAAGCGGTGCAAAAATGATTATAGTGTCAAATTTTCTCCCTCTGAATGCTCAGAAGGATTTAAACTCTGGCAAATGGTCATTCAGTTTTGATGAGGACTCTCTTCTGTTACAGATGAAGGATGGCTTCTCAGCCATTCCTGAGGTTGTTTATGTGGGGTCTCTCAGGGTCGATGTTGATTCAAGTGAACAAGAAGAAGTTTCACAAAAACTGCTGGAGGAATTTAACTGCGTACCCACATTTATTCCTCCTGATATTTATAAAAATTTTTACCATGGTTTCTGTAAGCACCATCTGTGGCCCCTTTTCCATTACATGTTACCTCTGTGTCCGGATCATGGCAATCGCTTTGATAGATTGCTCTGGCAGGCCTATGTCTCTGCTAATAAGATATTTGCAGATAAGGTCACGGAAGTGATTAATAATACAGAAGAAGATTATGTTTGGGTCCATGATTATCATCTGATGGTTCTCCCTACTTTTTTGAGGAAGCGTTTCAATCGTATTAAGCTTGGCTTCTTCCTGCACAGCCCGTTCCCCTCATCAGAAATTTACCGGACTCTGCTGGTTAGAGATGAAATTCTGAAAGCGCTGCTGAATGCTGATTTGATTGGTTTTCATACATTTGATTATGCTCGACATTTTCTATCCTGTTGCAGCCGGATGTTGGGCCTAGACTATGAATCGAAACGTGGTCATATTGGTCTTGAGTATTTTGGCAGAACAGTGTACATAAAAATTTTGCCTGTGGGGATTCATATGGGTCGAGTTGAATCTGCTCTAAATCACCCCTCTTCTTCCATTAAGGTCAAAGAGATCCAAGAACAGTTTAAGGGGAAAAGGCTTGTCATTGGAGTTGATGATATGGACATTTTCAAGGGCATTAGTCTGAAGTTATTAGCTGTAGAGCATCTTTTGCTGCAGAATTCAGAGTTGCGGGGAAAATTAGTCCTGGTTCAAATTGTTAATCCTGCAAGGAGCTCAGGGAAAGATGTGCAAGAAGCAAAAATGGAGATATATTCAATTACCAAAAGGATAAACAATACTTTTGGTTTTCCAGGCTATGAACCAGTGGTTCTGATTGATCGTCATGTTCCCTTTTGTGAGAAAACTGCTTACTATGCATTGGCTGAATGCTGCATTGTGAATGCAGTGAGGGATGGAATGAACCTGATCCCATACAAGTACATTGTATGCAGGCAGGGGACGCCGAAGATGGACGAAGCTTTAGGAGTTGCCTCTGGGTCACGTCATACAAGCTCACTTGTTGTATCAGAGTTTACAGGCTGCTCACCATCATTAAGTGGAGCAATAAGAGTAAATCCATGGGATATTGAAGCTGTAGCCAATGCAGTGAATACTGCCATCAACATGCCTGATTTAGAGAAGCAGTTGCGGCATGGAAAGCACTATTGCTATGTTAGCTCCCATGATGTAGCTTATTGGGCCCGCAGTTTTATGCAGGATTTGAAGCGAGCGTGCAAAGATCATTATAGCAAACGTTGCTGGGGTATTGGCTTTGGTCTGAATTTCAGAATTTTAGCACTCTCTCCTAGCTTTAGGAAGCTTTCCAATGACTATATCATCTCAGCATACAAGAGAACATCTAAAAGGGCAATATTCTTGGACTATGATGGAACAATGGTGCCTCATACTTCTCTTGCTAAAACCCCCACTCCTGAAGTCATCTCTGTTCTAAACAATCTTTGCGCCGATCCCATGAACAGTGTGTTTATAGTTAGTGGCAGAGGAAAAAAGTCCCTGAGTGATTGGTTTGTTCAATGTGAAAATCTGGGTATAGCAGCTGAGCATGGATACTTCTTCAGGTATTTTAGTAGTTATTAAAATATTGAATGTCTAGCTTTACTAATTTTGCTAGCAAGGCAAACTTTTTGTCTATTAAATGGAGAGCTTGTAAGGTTCAAACACAGAAATCATTCAAGGAAAGTTAACTTCTCTACTTCTTAGGTGGCTGCAATAGTAAATGAAGCTAGTGGTTTTCTATTGATTTGGTAGGATCCCTTTTTGTAAGATGTTGCCTTTTCTTCTTGTAGGTGGAGTGGGATGTCTGACTGGGAAACGAGTTCTTTGGCTGTGGATTTTGATTGGAAAAATATTGCCGAACCTGTCATGAAATTGTATACAGAGGCAACTGATGGTTCCTATATAGAGGTTAAGGAGAGTGCTTTGGTATGGCACCACCAAGATGCTGATCCAGATTTTGGATCTTGCCAGGCGAAGGAACTGTTAGATCATCTGGAAAATGTCCTTGCAAATGATCCAGTAGCTGTTAAGAGGGGCCAGAATATTGTTGAAGTAAAACCACAGGTATGCGTGCTTTTTGTTTATGGTTTGTTCCTGTGTTCCTGATTTTTTTCCCCTTTTGTTTTGAAAGTGGTCTAACATTGACCTTAAAAATGTGCAGGGAGTAACTAAAGGGTTTGTTGCAGAGAAGGTTCTTTCCAAAATGATCGCTAGTGGGAAACCCCCTGGCTTTGTGTTGTGCATCGGGGATGACAGATCTGATGAAGACATGTTTGAAAGCATATCAAAAACACCATATAGTTCATCACTCCCTTCAGCTCCAGCGATTTTTGCATGCACTGTTGGCCAAAAGCCAAGCAAAGCTAGATACTATCTAGATGATACAGTTGATGTATTAGCTTTACTTCAATGCTTGGCTGATGCTTCAAGTTCAAACTTGAGTAGCACAGAAACACAAGTTTCTTTCGATAATGTTGTACGAAAGGAACTGTGATTCTGCCCTTTCCATGCAATGACACAGGCTGAACAAGCACCTGGGTGTCTGTATGGTTGGGTGCAAGAAGGGTGCTTGTTTTGATAATCCTTAGTTTTTATACAGTAGGTTTCTCCTGAAGCTGGTTTCTGATATTAACTCATCTGTTGCATGCTGTGTGGGGATCGATGCTGGTGCCTTGCATAATGCAAGATGGGATGATGAAGAATTTGTGGTCTCAATCAAGCATGACTAATACATTTTATCTTTTTTACCCTAAAAAATGCAGGGAAATGAGGGCTGGTGTGTGAATTTTCTGGCTTGGAGGGGGGGTAGATACTGTGTAGTTCACAGGTTCAGATGTTCATCATCATAGGTAGTGTTTACTGATAAGAGAACTATTTAGGTTTTTTGTATACATGTTTTTTATTATAAAAGAAAGGCATTCTTTAGGAGGCCATACTTATCTATCTTGTTTTTAGCAAGGAGATTCTTTAATGTTTTCATCTTATTATGTGCCATCATGTTCAGTTAAGTCCGAACTGTTAAATTAAAATTTAACATTCAATGTACATGATTAAAACAAAAATTGATTATGAATTCATAATCTGATGAATATTTTACAAGATCTTTTATAAAAATTGACACGGTTGGGTTAATATGCTAACATGTCAAATTTATGATTTGAATTGTGAAATTTATACAACATTAAAGTATGAAATTGAAAAATATTTAATTAAAAAAAAAGGAAAAAGTTATTGGCTATTAAAATCATCTTTCATTTAGTTATATAACAATAAAAATAGACACGTATAAATTTAAACATCAATCAAATATCAGGATGTTTATTTGAGATCATGATAAACTTAAAAAAATTAAATCAAAATAGATTACGAAGATCAATTTAAAATCAATCAAATATAGAAAGATAAAATTGAAAAAAATAAAAAGTCCATAAAATAAACCAAGAAAAATCAAACGTTAAAGGATAAAATTGAAAGAAAAAAAAGGTGCACACAATCCTCGGGGAGGTATTTTTGGATCCAAAAGCCCATTTCTCAATCATTTTTTTTTCTCAAAAACATCTAAAAATCATCCTAAAGACCTAAATAAACCCATGCATGGCTTTGAATAACCAAAAAATGGGTTAAAGGACTAAAAATAAACTTGAATAACTTTTGAGCCCAAATCTACTCTTTCAGGCAAGATGAAGATAAAAACACACCTTATTGGAACTCATCTTATTGAATAGAACCGGTGTAAAACAACTTTTTTCATGGCTGAAATCAGTACTAACTGATGATTTCTCTCTCTAATTAGAATTCATATATTTTCTTTTTTCTTTCTCTAAACCAAAACTTTAGAAGAAAAATAACGAAGTTTTCTATTAAAATCAAATATTTAAAAACTAAAAGGACCAACAATCTATCAATTTAAAAGTAAGGGAGCTAAAATGAATTTTGTGCATTAATTTTAGAATCACCACCTAGTTCCCCATGTTTTTCACCCTATTTCTTTGTTCGCTTTTTTTAATAAATCAAAAGTTATTAGCTATTAATTTTGATAAAAAAAAAAAAAAAAAAAAAAATCACCGCTCAAAATGTGCATAGTATAAGAAACACCCTATTTAGGTTCCTTAGAATTTATTTTCTCTCACCTTATTTAGAACATTTTATTGAAGATTAATAATGAGATATAAAACATGATTAAAATGTTTGTCTAAAAACATAAGAGGATCCAAAACTTGGCTGGTTTATGTCGATTTATTTGCATGGGATTTGAAAAAACGGTCGTTGCATGGCGCGTGGCATTCTTCATTCATTTTGGATTTGCATTTTTCTAGGCATCCTAGGATTTCACCATCTGTAGACTAAATTTATAATGGGCCCATGCAAAGGCCATACCAAAACATTAGGAAGGGCCCATAGACAACAATCTGACATCTGACATCTGACATCTGACATCCCAGTTCAACCATTAGCCCTAGAGCGAAGTCTTTAAAACAACCAACCTCAAAAGATCGCAAAAGTAAACAATGGCTTCTTCTCGCTTCACTGTCTTTACGCTAGCCGTCTTTTCCATCTTCTCCCTCTCACAGGTATATTTATTTGGGCGAAACCCTATTGTTAGAAACCCTAAAATGTTTTGCTTGGTTTCTGTTGTTATAATGTAGAAGAGAAGGAATGAAACTGGAAAGATATCATTTACTATGCAGGTTGGAGCTGCAAACAAGCTCAAATCATCGCCATTTGAGTCTGCACTGGACACGCTGCAGAATCAGACCGGGTAAGTTTTTTGGGTTCCCTTTCCTTTTTGCCTTCTCTATCATAGAACTGTATTTGGTTGCCAAGAAAAAGCAGGAAAATCAACTGTAAAATTGGGATCTTCAAATGAAATATATTTGCTATTGTATTGGACCCAAAAGATTAAGTTGGAAAAAAAAAAGCCATAACTTGTGCTAAATGTATAGCTAGTTGCCATACTGGTATACATATTTCATTTTTTATCGTAGTGATTGAATGTATTTTATTTCCTGGTGGACCGAAAGATTTATCATTGCTTTGCTTCTTAAATTTGCAGCTATGCCTTCAAGAACATTGGTTATCTTCGCCGAGCGATGACACACTCATCATTCTCCGAGGAGAACAATAAGGCGTTGAGCATTCTGGGATCAAATGTGATTGACACATCTGTCTCTATGTATTACCTTGGAAAGGACGCTGAGATCTCCTCGAAAGACCTTAACCGCCGGATAGCAGATAACTCTAAAGTGGACACTTCATGTGCTGTCGATGGGATGAGATTGGGGTTGCACAAGGTGGTTAGAGTTTCTCCCAAAACTAATTCGACGACTCCCTTAGTGGTTTGCAGTGCTTTCAGGGCGTTATTTGGGGCTATTGCTATTGATACTAAGAAGGCTGATGATGCTGGCATTGTGTTTTGGAAGGTTCACGGTCGTGAGGTTGGAAAACCTATGGTTATGTAAGTGAGCTTTCTCTTATCATTGTTCATAGAAAATGTATGCCAAGTGGTGTTTGCCTCGGTAGGGGACTTTACATTAGGTTGACTGTTAATAACTTAATATGGTTATGTAACTAATATTTGGTTCCCCTGACTCTGAATTTGGTTGAAATATGTATGTTTATGTCGGAGAAGTAATATTTTTGTACACAGAATACCCTTTGATTTGGTTTTGCATTCTCACTCATGTGACATTAAGTAGGTTTCGGGAACCTTGTTTCAGCTATGTTTATTGGGAAATGTATGCAACATTGTGCCCTGTGCATGTAAAAGTATACTTTCTAACCAGTGAAGTTGTTAAAAGTGATGCCTGCTTGTCCTATCATTCATCTAGAATACAAACGCCGAGCAGCAGATACTTGGCTTTTATATACTTTCACTCTTAACACCGTCTATGGGCAGATGTGAGGCAAATAGTTTAGTCTGTTGAGTCTAATGTACCGATTAGCCTGTCTTATTATGGATCCTGACTTGCATCCCAACCATCATATGTAGTTAGGTTTCTCTTGTCACGTAGCATAAAGAGGAATTATGAGCTAGAGTCCCAGATTATGAAAATCATAATGACCTGGTGTTCTGACCATGCTGTTTAAAGAGTTCCCTTTATGGATTTTGAAAGTATCGATTGGATTGTGTGCCAGAATTTCGAAAACAAAGATTATTTTGTGTATTTGATTTGGCGTCTACCTGCCTGTACTAGATATAGAAAATTTGAATGCGTGAGCCTTGATCTAAATAGTGTTGGAATTATCTTGCATCTGCGTCATAGAAGTGAAATTTTCTCCTCACGCCCGAGGCTTGTCATCGTCAGGATTTTACATGGCAAGGCAAACTAGATGATAGATAGGAGCGTATCGAACAACTTCTATTAGAAGGGGCTATAAGCATATTTTGTTGTAGTTCAGCACGTTTCACTGGGTTATAGGCGTTCGTTTTTTGCCTAGGTGATGAGTCTATCTACTTGTTTCCCAACTAATAACCTAATTGATGTTATATACCAAACTTTGAAGGGTCCAAATCACAGTAACAAAAAAAAAAAAAAACACTGTATTTCCCGTCAAGCAATAATCAGTTTTTTCTGGTGATGCTTTTCTGGCCCTGACACTGCGTGTATCGCCATGATGCGATAGACCTTGACATCTGGCTCCGTTGATAAGAAGTAATTTTTTTTTTATCAACGTGGGTGGATGTTCGGGTCAGTTTGCACGCATTTCGATTAATCCTACAAATTCTAAAATTAATGATTATGTAAATCTCTAGTGACTCTAAAATTTATGAGACCCGAACTAGTAACAGAAGCATTCTTAACTTAGGTTAGATGGCCTTCAGCATTAGGATGCAAACCCATTTCTGCATCCAGTGAATCGGAAAATGGCTTTCCACATAGAAACTACCTCAAGTACTGATATCAGATGTTTGCAGATGTCAGAGACGTCTTCTGAATCTTGCCACTTGTAAAGAGAGAGTTATTTCTGGATTCTATAGCAATACAAGCATAGGACTTGTAGACAATATTATCCATTGCTTCTAAAAGAAAAGAAGTTATTTATTTTCGGTTCTCTTTTGCTCCTCCTTATACCTGGAAGAGTCCATTCACAAGCGCTTCCTGGAGTTGGGGGATGGATATATCTGGTGGGCTGGGAATGGTAACGAGATTTTACCATGGTTTGATAAGCTGTGCATGTTACCTCAACTCCATGGCAGTGATGCTTATTTTACTGTTTCTGATTTGATCTCTGCTTCTCATAATTGGGATTTTAGAGTTCTTCGAACTCATCCTGTTCCTCA
>Ga0307517_10011987_pt1 | contig 11960 bp, 9 predicted proteins | sample 23_EM_MG_FD_194515 | JGI IMG/M metagenome (GOLD analysis project Ga0307517, IMG submission 194515) | Populus trichocarpa ectomycorrhiza microbial communities from riparian zone in the Pacific Northwest, United States - 23_EM | ecosystem: Host-associated > Plants > Roots > Unclassified | place... | reverse complement strand
TAATAATAATAATAATAATAATAATAATAATAATAATAATAATAATAATAATAATAATAATAATAATAATAATAATAATAATAATAATAATAATAATAATAATAATAATAATAATAATAATAATAATAATTAAACTTGTACATACCAGATTTGCGATAACAGATAGCACCTCAAAGCATTACAGTTGCTCCCTGAGCAAACTTTCTATTAATGTTTTGCGGCCGATACACTTCCCCTGCATGGCGTAAAACCTCACGAGTGCACCGCGATCTGAGGTTTCCCGTCTGAAAGTATGATTCGTCTGTGAAAATAATATTTCGCCAATCATGCTCTTGGTATTGAAGGCAAAAGGTAAGTCTTCTGACCTTCTGCTCTTCAGAAAGTGTAGGCTTGGTAACTGGTTTCGGGCGATAGATTTTGTTTTCACGGAGTGCTTTGGAAATTGTTTGCCTACTAACATCTAGTTGTACTGTTTTATTTTATATTTTATTAGCTATTATACAAATTTAAATTTGTTTAATAAAAAACAAACAAACAGATAAATAAATAAATTAACAAATAAACAAATAGACAAATAAAATTAAAATAAATAAATAAATACCTGCTTCAGCAAGTTGAGTGAAAGTCATTCTGCAGTGTTCGGCATCTTGCAGTATAACCTTAACCAGAGGTTCTTTCTAAGCTGCAGAGAGAACACCATTGCAGACTTTGACAGAGTTCAGTAATAGTGTCAAATGGTTGTCAACACAAAGATCCGGTTGCGGGTTGTCACTTGCAAGGTGGCGTGCAGTCCGGATGATGTTTCAGCAGGTACTCATTAGTACCCCTGTTTTTTCTGAAATTTCTTTCAAGCCCATCATGATCTTCTGATCTCCCTCTGGCATGGCATAGCCAACAATTTGGCCCCTCTTGGCCATAGATGTTGTTGGCCCTCTCGGTCTTCCCATTTTGCGCAATGGCTTGTTCATATCAATATTGGAGAAAAGGTACGATGTTTACTCTCCCCCTTTTGAGGTTGTTGCCCTTTGGCTTAATAATATACTAATTGATCTACTATACCTATTCTAGTTCAGCATAGGCCTTTCTGCACCTCCGTGCGCCATCATGCACATCCAGTCCATTTCACAAACGTCAGGACACGACTGTTACGGGGTAGCTGACACGGGAGGATTCTGGGCTAACTAGGCTCAGGATATTTGAGACAACGGATTATAGGTCAGGAAGGCTCAAGAAGAATTATTCGATTAAAGTGATAGAAGAATATTGTAATAACTTATAATATTGTTAAGGTCTCTTCTCCGTTGCTTGATGATGTTCTCAACCCTGGGAAGGGCCCTACTATTTATACTAATGTTCACCCTACTTTGACTTCTCTAGTAAAGAAGTATCTTTCTAAGAGTTCAGTTCCTCAGAAGAAAGTGCGAACACTGTTTGACCCTGAAAACTCGCCTAGCTCGACTCTGAGAATCCCCCGACTGCTATTTCCTCTGAGGGTGTTCCCACTCCACCAGTAGTCAGTCTTCGATCTCTTCGTCCTGATAGACTATAATGGATTATGCAGTCCAAATGTCTATATACCAATAGTATTATGAATATGGAGTGATCAGTTCTCATATTCATCTATCAATGCATAATGCGTGTGCATTATTAAGAGTAGAGAACTGGTTCTCTAATCATCGTTCCAATCAGTTAGTCATATCTTGAAACGTGAACTCTTTGAGGTTCCTGTGTAGTCTCCCAGATGCTTCTGGGAAGTCCCTACTCAGGGAGTTTGGGTTCGGATCTATGCTCTCCCTCATGGTGGCATCTTCCTCGGACATAATTATGCAAGCTATTCGCGCTAGGGTAATAACGACAAGTAAAGATTCCATCATCCTAGAAACAAGAGAAGGGTTGCCTGGTATGTTCCACCGGCAGCGAACGAAAGTAGGAATTAGTTGTCGCCGGAGTCGAATCGTACTCACGCATAGCAAATGTTTCCGGGAATGTGGAGACATGGCTTGGCATATTTTATTAGACGTCGGGCATCTACTAATACAAGTACAGTTGTCAGGCTATTTCGCAAGACCCATTGAGTTCGATGGTGTGTCGTGCAAGCTGCATTCCACTCCTATTGGCCACGGCGTCATCTTCTTCTAAACTGCATGATAGTTGGGTAGGGTATTGACTCAATGCTAAGCCACTTAATTCACCGGATAAAGGATAGGTAGGAGAGAAGTGCGTGAACCAATTAAAGGAACGAAAGGAACCGTTGACATTGCTGTAGTTGATATGTGTATTCGGCGCTTGTCTAATTACAGAAAGTGAAAGAGGCTTATATGCAGAAAGTTCTGCACTCCAAGCTAACGACTAAGTGGGCAAGTCATATCCCCCACCTCTCCAGTCATAGTCCTACTCTCATATTACTGTAAATCTATCAGCCTAACTTCTGCTTTCTCCTCTTCCTTTCTCTTTAGATAAAACTTAAGATCCTTCAAATAAACACTATTATGTCAAGTACCTTTCTTCACCTGAACAACCTCCATGTATTGAAATCCCGTAGATCCCTGCATTTTCTGTGCCTTGCTAAATCAGACAAAACATATATGCCTTCGCATCTTACTTCAAACTTACTCCCACATCATTGATCAAGTAAAAACCTCCTCTGTAGCACTAAATCTCCCTCCTGTGGTGGTGTTTAACATGTTTGGTATGAAGTTGTTTCCTGTTTTTCTGCTAGCTCAGTGATTCTTGTTGCTGCTTTGGCTTAGATCTGATCTAATCATACATGTGCTTTAAGTTATCGTTCTACTAGCTTCCTTCTTACTCGATAGCTCCTGTCCCTGTTTCAAATCACATGATAGCAGGGCTACAGCCCTCTCCGTATCGCGTCCAGATTGCCAGCCTATTCTATTGGGATTATAGTACCTCAACAACAGCTCTGCAGAACAGAACTCTTGTACGCTTAGAATCCCTGTGCTAATAACATAAATGACAGCATCAATAACCAAATCTCAGTCCTCCTATGGTAGCTTTAGTCCCATGATTGTAACTTTTAACCAGTCAACTAGGAGTTTCATGTCCTGTTCAGCCATGCCCACGGACTATGGGTGTGATTTTGGAGTGAGCATATGCATCATAAAGAGCATTCTCAGCACATTTGTGAATTCTCCAAAGATTAAGTCGGTGCCATTATCCATGTAAACTGCTTGAGGCCAGCCGAATTATTTAACAGCATCCATTAGTAGCTAAACAGGCAAATTTTACACTCTCAGTATAATCCAAAAGGCAAGAACTTGCTTACTGATATCTTGTGCCTATCTTCTTTGTTAGCTAGTATAAGGCGGACTTGTGGTCTTGAAGTTCCTCTATCTTGTGAGATAGTAGGGAATTGTCTTGCTATATAGAACTATTGCAATAGTTCCATATTATTGATACCACTCTTGACTATCACAACAGTCGTTGAGTCGGAGAGTTTGTAGGTGGAGTATTTATAGAATTTAATGGTGTATGAAGAGAATCGTATTGCAATTTCTTAGTATAGAAATGTACTTCAATAGTTGCGTGAAGATCCTATCTTGGAAGTCTAAAGACCTGCCTTATATGGACAACTTCCAACTCTAACACTGATAACTCATCACCTCGTATTACATAATCTTCTGTGACTCACTGTGAGTCATAGTGTGAAATCTATCAGCTGACTTGGATCAGTAACTGCGCAACATACTATCAACCAATTACAACCTATAAACTAAATCATGTGCTCTGATGAGTCACATGTCTGAAACCAATGTCTTATAATATGAGTCATGTGTGAACGTCATTACATTATACTATGACTCACAATCGTAAGTTATTAAAACAATCAACCAATCATAACATAACTATAACTTCCAATCGCGTAGTCATGAATGATACTATATGTTAATTAACTTCATAATGTAAAACAATACAATACCTATGACTAATAACTATAAGTCATGTCAAATCTGGCCTACTTAGGGACAATTTGCGACAGCTCGCTAATGTCAACTGGGTACGAATATCGGCCTTTGCCAAAGTCAAAGGGATACGGTATTTCACTCAGTAATGGGTCACTTAATCGCAAATCTTATTTTTCTACAATTCTCCTTCAATAGCTCAAAAACAATCCAATCAGGTTCATAGTCAATTTCCAATTTAGAATTAGACTTTAAAATAATAATGTTAATTTTGAAAAAGGGGATTGAATTTTGGGACCCAAAAATGAGGTGAGTCAGATCTGCTAATCAGGCCAGAAATCGTGGAAATAACATAGTCTTGCTTATGGAAAAAGTGTAATTCTTGCTAGCCAGAGACTATGACTGGACTTCTATATATCCTGTTAATATTAAAATGTTAGGGCAAAGTTTGTGGCTAAGTAATAGTTTTTAAAATTGCTAGTTTTTTCTAAAAAGATTCCCTCAAAGTGAAACACCTTATAAAATCTTTTTGAAAACAAATGTTTCAGTCAATAGATCCAACAAGGATGGCAAACTATAAGCCTGACCTAGAGGACAGTCTTCAAGCAGCAATTCTGCCTCAAGCCAAAGAAGATGATTCAAATCTCTCAAACCTCTATCTTGCTTAACACTATGGTGTTTTGAATACAACACTTTAAAACCATTTGAAAGGCCTCATATTCTGTCTGAAGGTCAACCACGAAAGCCAGCAGCTACTTACACACCTAGAGGAAGGTGTCATGGTTCAACGAATCGAGAACTATAATGATCATGGTATCTCTCTGTGTAGTAGACATGTGTTACAAATCTTTTATAAAATTCTTAAGGCTAGAAGAAGGGTTGCAGAAATTGGGAAATATTGAGTTAATCACTTTGTTTGCCGGTATCAAGATATTCAAAGTAAGGTTGGAAAGAATATTGATAAGCAGCGAGCCCTTGCGACAGATATTGCGATCTTGCAGAAACCTCTGGAAGGATTTTATATTCTGAAAAGCCAATATCATGTCCTATCAGAAAATGTTTGGAACACACATGAGAAGGGCTTGGCAATGGGATTAGGAGGTGGTGGAACAGTACTCAGCCGGACTGAGAGACAGAATCCTAAGATCATGCAGGATGGAAAAAGGTATTCAAATATCAACTATGAGGTCTCCTATGATGCCTTATTTACTTACTCGAAGGCTGGATAGACTTCTTCAGAGATTACCTTAGAATAACTGAATCAAGTATTTGAGCCACATTCAAGGCGGATTTCTGGCATCCAGGAGTACAGAATCCTAGTACTGAATGGTCACAGCTCACATACCAACAACCTTTCCTTCATTGAACATTGTATTCAATGGAATATCTACCTGCTTTGTCTCCCTGCTCATTCCACACATCTTCTACAGCCCTTGGATATTGGTTTATTCCCACCTTTAGGAGCCTATAATAAAAAAGTGCTCGAAGACTTTCAACGCAACTATTATCCCTTCTAGAAAATGCGGAAGGAATACTTCTATCCCATGCTTCCAAGAGCAAGAGAAAAGACTATGACTAGAGATACTATCATTTCAGCATGGAGAGCAAGTCGTATGATTCCCTTCAATCACCAGGGAGTACTTCAAAATCCAAACCTGCCAACCATTGCCACATCAATTGTTCCTCTCTCAGCAAGGGATTCAGGCTTGTGCCCTTTTGCAGCCAAGAATGGTAGAGCCCAAGAGGTTAGTGAGATTCAAAAAAAGGCAACAGAGCTTGAGCCTAGCCCTGCAACTTTGCTGCTTCATTGGGCAATTGAACTGGTACAAGGCGCTGAAACTCAGTCAATTTTAGACAAAGCAACTATCAAGCAACTTGAAGCTGCAAGGCCAAGTAAGACTGATGACTGGCACATCAGGAGAGGTTTGCTTCTTCACACTAAGGTTCTGAGAGAGTTATATAAGAAGAGAGAGCGTGATGATCTGAAGAAGCAGCAGAGGGCAGAGGCAGGAAGCATTTAGAGAGTAAAGGCAAAGAAACAACAAGGGTTACAGAAGAGAGTCAAGCTTAGTATGCAAAAGAATAGCTCTGTGGGATTGGCAGAGTGTTCTGAGAGTTCTTCTGATACTGAACCTGAGGAACAAGTTGTAAGTGAATTCTTCTAAAATATAAATCATTTTAAAAACCTTTGATTAGAGTTAATAAGAAGAAAATTCAGAATCTCTTATACCAAAACCCAATCCTGGCCACCCCTGTTGGTCTACCAGATATCAGGTCAATTATTCCACAAATTGAAATGGTGGTACTCGAGAGATTGCGGTCTCTTAGAATATCATCTAATATCGCTCTTGTGGATACTGGAGCTATCAGTTTTCCAATAAGCTTTATTCTTTCAGGTGTTCAAAGTGTATTCTTATTCTATGTTATTCTTATTTTTGAACTGTGCAAAATTAAACTTGGTTGAGATATGATAACTGTTAGAAGGAGGGAACAATCATAACTGGTGATCCATTTCTAGGGGGCGACTCATTACTGGGTGAAATATGTTAGTCATTGTCGTTGTCCCTTCTCACACAATTTAGACGCTTCAGGATGACAGCAACCGGATTGCCTGTAACAATCCTATTGTTGGGTAGTTATGCAACAGGCAACGATAGTCGTTTCCTATAGTGAGCAAGTCTTCTTCTTTGTAATAAGGCGTAGGGAAATACTATCTCTTCAGATAGTACGGAACTGGCTTGCTCGTCTTGAGTCGTTTACTAGAGTTACTATTTCTTCAGATAGTAAGGTGGGTGGATTGTCGTGCTTGATAGAACTATCACAATAGTCCTATGTTCGGGCAACCTGTCGAGACTATCACAATAGTCTCCAGGTTCTTAGAGCTTAGGCTCTCGTAGAGGAGGAGTGTATGTAAAGAGAGTAGAGCGTAATTGTATTGCAATATCTTGAGTATAGAAAAGTACTTAGATGGTTGCGTGAAGATCCTACCTCTTGGTCGGAACCAAGCGCCTTATATAGGCATTTTCTCACAACCCTAACCTTGGTGACTCATCACCTCGCGCTACATAAACCTCTATGACTCATGGTGAGTCATAGCACGAAATCCATCAATGACTCATACGAGTCATCACCCAACATTCGGTTAACCAATCAAAACTCATAAACCAAGTCATGTGCTCAAACGAGTCACACGCGCAAAACTCATGACTCATAGTGTGAGTCATGTGCGAAAGTCATTACATCATATGACGTCACAATCGTGAGTCATGAAACCATCAACCAATCATAACATAACAATAACTCGCAAGTGCATAGTCATGTGAGAACTATGAGTCAAGTAACGTCATAGTGTGAAATCCAACATACCTTATGACTCATAAGTATGAGTCATGTGAAATCTGCCTTGCTTAGTCACGATTTGTGACATTGCCTTCTACCTCTTGCACAATCTTAATAATCTCCATGCTCAAAACTAATTGCCCTTACAGGCAACAAACACATCAGTGCAGAAGTGAGAGCAAGTCTAGACTTGAACACCAATCTATTTCAGAGCATCAGTTGTCAGGCTATTTCGCAAGACCCATTAAGCTGAATGGTATGTCAGGCAAGCTGTATTCTACTCTTGTTACCCATGGTGGGACCTTTCTCTGAACAGTAAGATAGTTGGGTAGGGGATTGACTCGATGCTGACCCGCTTAAGTCACAGGATAAAGGATAGGTAAGCTGGAAGTGCTTGAACCAATTAGAATAAGGAAATGAAGCGTTGACAATGTTGTAGTTGACCTGTGTATTGGGCGCTTGTCTAATTAGAGAAAGTGAAAGAGGCTTATATGCTGAGAATTCTGCACTTAAAGCTGTTACGGGGTAGCTAACACGGTAGGATTCTGAGCTAACTAGGCCAAGGATATTCGTGACAACAGATTATTAGTCAGGAAGGCTCATTCGTAATCGTTTAGTAAAGGTAAAGTAATAAAGGGTAGTCAAATATCAAAGAGTTAAAATATAACTTGCTAACTTGTTATATTGTCAAGGTCTCTTCTCCGTTGCTTGATGATTCTTCAACCACCAGGGGAGAGGCCTACTATTTATACTAATGTTCATGCTACTTCGACTTCTTTAGTTAAGAAGTGTGTTCTTAACAATTCACATCAGCAAAAATAATACTTTGCGTTTTCTGCGTTCTGTGCATCTGACGCACCTGACGCTGGAACGCAAATCGCGAACCAGGACGCAACCACCCTACCACACCACGCATCTGACACAACCTGATGCAGCACCTAATACTCAGGACGCACCAGACACAGTACCTAATACTCAGGACGCTACCTGACGCCAGACCACATCTTCCAGAGATAAGCGAAGGGTCCCCCCTTTACTTTTTTCTGACCTGGGTCACAATACATTTCATACCGTCAAACCGTTAAATTTACTACTAGTAGTCTTCTATTGTTCTAATATACAGGCCAATTCATAGAAAAACTTGAACACTCAGTCATAAGAACCCTTCTGACCCCTTGCCAAACCCCTCCCCCAGGCCGTCACCAGATTCCCCCCCTTAGTACCATTTAGCACTGTACTAACTTCAAGTTCATGAATAAAATTCCCGGGGGGCACAGGAAGGAACCTATACCATCATGTAGCTGGCATCGAGCCCAACAATCGCCCGCAATCAGATCCAGAATCGGCCCAGGCGTTGTAGAGGAATCTGCCATGGAGTTCAGGGATCTGTAGAAAGACCACTCTCAGAAGGGTTAGCGGATTCATGGGTTTTGATGCGACAGAGACGTACATTATACCGCCGCGTAGCTGGCGTCGAGCCCAGCAGGCCTCTGCAATCAGATCCAGAATTGGCCCAGCGGTTATGGAGGAATCAGCCATCGAGTTCTGTAATCACTAGCACACCATTCAGTACTGTAACTTCATGAATAAAGGTCGCGGGGGGAAGTATCTCATATCATTGTGAAGCCTGTGTCATGGCCAATAGCCTCCCGCAAAGGGCATCAGAATCCGTCCCCCGGTCGTCGAGTAATCTGCCGTCGAGTAAAATATCGCCAGCTTTATACCTGATATACCCTCCACAGAAGACAGCGAATTCCTGAGTTCTGATGCGACAGAGACGTACATTATACCGTTGGGAAGCTGGCGTCAAGCCTAACAACCTCCTGCAAAGAGCATCAAGATCCGTCCAGCGGTTGTGGAGATATCAGCCATTGAGTAAAATATCGCCAGGGCTACTATAAAGATCCTCTCCACAGAAGACAGCGATGTCTTGGGTTTTGATGCGACAGAGACGTCCTTTATACCGCTGCGTAGCTGGCGTCGAGCCCAACGATCTCCCGCAATCAGATTCAGGAGCGGGGCAGTGGTTGTGGAGGAATCAGCCATCGAGGTCTGGGATCGCCAGAGTACCTATAAAGACAACCCCCACAAAAGTCAGCGATTTCCTGGGTTTTAATGCGACAGAGACTTACCTTATACTGCCGCGTAGCTGGCGTCGAGCCCAACAATCTCCCGCAAAGAGCAGCAAAATCCGTCCACCGGTTGTGGAGTAATCTGCCGTTGAGTACAGTATCGCCAGGGCTGTAAAATCCTATTGTTGAGCACGTATGCAACAGGCAACGACCATCGTCCCCTGCGTAAGCGAGTCTCGCTTTTCTGCACCAAGGCGTTGGAACGTATTATCTCTTCAGATAATACGGAACTGGCTTGCTTGTCTTGGGTGGTTCGTGAGAGGTACTATCTCTTCAGATAGTAAGAGGGGTGGATTGTCGTGCTTGATAGAACTATCACAATAGTCCTATGTTCGGGCAACCTGTCGAGACTATCACAATAGTCTCCAGGTTCTTAGAGCTTAGGCTCTCGTAGAGGAGGATGGTATGTAAGAGAGTAAAGCGTAATTGTATTGCAATATCTTGAGTATAGAAAAGTACTTAGATGGTTGCGTAAAGATCCTATCTCTTGGTCGTTTTTTTTTTTTCTTTTTTTTTTTTTTTGCAATCATGTGTGATTTGTTTTAAGGTACAAACAACCTCATGCAGCGCTAGCTATGGAGAGAAAAAAACCTATAAATCAAACGTCTTCCCGCCCGCTTCACCTCGTCATAGGAAAAATCAAACACCCCGAGTCCGTAGGAAAAGCCCCCCTTGCCTAGCACCTAAGACAAAACCTCAGACAAGTAGGGAAACAATTCATAGAAACGTACAGGAGAGAGACCCAAACCCTTCAGTAGGCCCCCAGGTAACACTAAGAAAAGAATCAAAGAAACGCCTAGATACAACTACTATTGCCAATATGCCAAATCCAAGAACCCGTACGGTGAAATCCAGTTAGGGCGGCGGCTCAACGGTCGGGAGTGACTGGAAGGTGGCGACGCGTCGGCGTTTAGGAGAGACCAAGGAGGCAGTGCGATACCATGATCAACCGTAACCTAAGCGAGGATTGCGACCGTAGAGTAAATCACAGGAGAGAGAGAGGCAGGTGGGCGAGCGGAGCCACCGGGCAGAGGGGATGCCAACCAACGATGATAAGCAGTAGTGTGCCAGCCGGTGAGTAGCAGTAGGGTGCCAGCCGGGGAAGAGCAGTAGGGTGCCAGCCGGTGAGGAGGATTAGCAGTAAGGTGGCAGCTTATGGGGCAGTACGGTGCCAGCGGACGGAACTGGGAGGGGGGTAGAGGAAGGATCGTGAACGGGCTAGCCACAACCGACAAACGGGCCATAGCAAGGGCTTTTGGGACAACCACGAGCCGGGACGAGACCGTGATGTTACTAACCGAGGCTTTCCCCATCAGAGGTACAAGCCGAGCAAGCCGGGGCCTACTTTGACCGAGAGTCCGACACCGTAACGCCGACCGTGAGCGTAGCGAGAAGCTTTCCGACCGTGCAAAATCCTAAGCGAGGTGCGAAGGAAGAGCGGGATAAGGGGGAGAACCGAACATCCTGAGCGGGTGTCAACGACGAACGGGAACAAGAACCCCAAGGAGGGGAGGCAAGCGTGCCTCAGGAGAGAAGGGTAGATGGCTTAACGTCAACCCCTAGGCAGTAGCCATGATGGGGGAAGAGAGGTGGGTGGGGGACAGTGAAGATGATTTCCCGTGGTGCTGAGATTTCAATCGCTAGAGGTGGAGGAGAGATGGTTCGTGTCCTATCTCTTGGTCGGAACCCACCGCCTTATATAGGCATCTTCTCACAACCCTAACCCTGTTGACTCGTCACCATCGCATAGCATAGCCCCCATGACTCATAATTAGTCATGGTGCGAAATCCATCAGCTGATTCTTACAAATCAGCTGCGCACTTCCTCTTTTCTCGATTCAAACAAATAAACCCGATCATGCTCCAATAAGTCGCATGCGTGAAACCCATGACCTGTAATCTGAATCATGTGCGAAATCATTACATCGTATGACATTTCAATCGTGACGTCATGAAACCATTTAACCAATCATAATCAACCAATAACTCGCGAGTGCGCAGTCATATGAAAGCCATGAGTCAAATGACGTCATAGTGCAAAAACCCAACATACCTTATGACTAATAAGTATTTGTCATGTGAAATCTGCCTTGCTTTGTTACGATTTGTGACATTAGCTCCCGTCTCCCCCTAGCATCGGTCCCTCGATGCTAATTGCCCAAATCGAGCAACTTCCGCCCAGCTCTTCTCAACTCTTTTTTTAGCTCGTGGTTCTGGCGCTTGAGCTCCTGGTTTCCTTTCTGCGCATCGTCCACCTCTCTCTTCAACCTTCATCAGCAAAAAAACCTTTTTCACCGGAAGTATCGAGCCCGCGTCCGGACCAACCCAGTCCGCTCTTTGCCTCCCGTCCTTCCGGATCGCCTGAGCCCTCTTTGCCTTTCATCTCTTGCGTCTTGTGCGCCCGGACGCCCCACTTTCCCTCCAAAGCGTCCGACGGCCTCGTTGCGACCCCACCCCCTCCCAGCGCCTTCCTGTTGTATCCGCCCCCTTATCTTCTCGTCTACAGGCCTCCTGCCTACTCTTACCAACTGCGCGCATCCGGCAGCCCTCCCAGATCCCCTCTCACCTC
>Ga0307517_10011986_pt1 | contig 11961 bp, 5 predicted proteins | sample 23_EM_MG_FD_194515 | JGI IMG/M metagenome (GOLD analysis project Ga0307517, IMG submission 194515) | Populus trichocarpa ectomycorrhiza microbial communities from riparian zone in the Pacific Northwest, United States - 23_EM | ecosystem: Host-associated > Plants > Roots > Unclassified | place... | reverse complement strand
TTGGTGACAAGCACGGCATCTTCCAATTTATTTTTTTGTTGGGAAGTTTCCTATTTTGATTTTTTCTTGTGAAGTTGTGGTGTATTCGTCTTTCTCATTTCCTTTTTATTAAAAAAAAAAAAAAAACAATAGCGGGTTTCTGGGACACAGGCCCAATTACAGCCCGGTAAAAAGTTTGAGATGAAACATTAAAGCCCAGTAACGTAGCATCCATGTAAAAGGTAAGCACCAGAAATTGTTTGGCAATGTTCTATTTTTTAAAATGTTTTTAAAATTATTTTTAAAGTGTTTTTTATATTTTTTTATTTATTATTTTAATATGTCAACGTAAAAAAATTAAAAAAAATACTATTTTAATAAATTTTTAATTAAAAAATATTATGCATTACATTGTTTGTACTAAAAAACTAAAGTTTGGATGTTAAATTACCTCCCCACTATTTATATTATTTTTTTATATTTTCTATAATTATATATACATTAATAAAATTATTGAATAAATATGAAAAATATTATAAAAATAAAAATTTACTCGATTCTGAATTCTAGAGACTTAACCTAACTTGAGACCTTCTCATTCCTGAATTAAAGGGCGTGGGCATGGATCCGCATGACCCATGGGAAGCTTTCCATGAAATATGATAATTAGGTTAGAGAATTTTTTATTTTTTTATTTTTATAAATGGGAGGCTATAATGTTTCCTTTTGTAATACGGCAAAACATAATTAATTAGGAGTAGATGATCATGCATAAATATGATAAGGCCAAGCATTATCTTAGATGTATGGAATGATTTTTCTAACATTTAAAGCGTGTTTGGTAATGTGGTTGCGAGTGTTTTTCAAATAACTTTTCGTGCCAAAATGCATGTCAATGATATTTTTTTATTTTTTTAAAATTATTTTTGACATCAGCACATCAAAACGATCCAAAACGTACAAACCATATTAAATTTTAGCAAAAAAAAAATTCAAATTTTTTGGGAACGCAGGTTGAACCGCATTCCCAAACGCTTCCTTAGAAGTTTAATATCATCTATGTTCTTGTTTTGTATCGTTTTTATTCATGCTTTTTAAATTATTTTTTATTTGAAATACATTAAATTTATGTTTTTTTAAGTTTTATTTTGATGGTTTTGATATATTAATGTTAAAAATAAAATAAAAAAATCATTTCGATGTATTTTTAATTGAAAAGCACCATATACCATAATATCAAACACATAAAAGCAGTCTATCTGGGATTTCCACTGAAAAAATTATAGACCTTATCACGGATATATTTACAAGATAGCATTTAATTATTATCTCGAGATAAAAATAGAAGAAACATATTTTTACAAACTTTTTATTTTGAAATGACAAAAAATTACTCTAAAACTATTATAAAACATATCTATTTTATGTCTAATTTTTTATTTTTTTTATCATAGAATACTAATCAAATACAATAACTTTTTCTCCTTGTTGTTCTGGATTTTCTATGATCTATATCATGAGCAAGTCGTTATCAAATTATCGAAGGATTCATATAGTCTTCGAGAAAAAAATATGAGCACCCAAATTAACTATCAGTAAAGGACAAAGAGAAAACAAAAGGAATTTTTATCCTAATGTAAAAAGCAATTCATGATAAAATAAAGACATAATAGTCGAAATTTAGGGCACGTATTTTCTTTCATCCCTCCTCTTTTAACTCTAACAAAATTATTTTTTGCAAACCATCTAGGTGGTGGCCTAGTGATAAGAGCTTGGGACCAAGAGATTTGTTCTCTCTGTAGTCTCAGGTTCAAACCTTGTGGTTGCTCATATGATGGTCATTGGAGGATTACATGGTCGTTAACTTTAGGGCCCGTGGGATTAGTCGATGTGCGCGCAAGCTGGCCTGAACACCCACGTTAAACTAAAAAAAAATTATTATTCTTTGCAACCTCGTAGCTTTTGAGAGAGAAAAAAATAGAGACCGGGAAACAATATATATATAAAATAGATATAAAAGTGTATTTAATATAAAAGTATAAGATAAAATGATTATTTCCATATTTTATTTTGTTATGACAGATAAGATAAAATAAAACATGAAAAAAATCTATTTTATCCTTAATATGTATTGTTGTCAAATTTATATATTTAAAAAGAAAATAATTAAATATTATATGTGACCCAGGCATTGCCCCGAGTTAACCCCCGAATCAAGTTTTAAAACTATAATAATAACTAGTTTTATTTTAAGTTAACCCTCTTAATATGAGACCCAGACCTTACTCCAAGTCAGGTTTTTTAAAACTATGATGATAATCATTGTTGTCCTTATGTTGACACAGGTCAACGGTCAACCTCACTCATGACTCAAATCTTGTCCCGGGTCGATCGTCGAATCGAGTTTTAAAATTATGATAATAATTATTTTTATTTTTACACTAACTCGGGTAAATTTGACTTGTGACCCGAGCCTCAACCACTGACCCGGGTTTTGTCCCGAATCGACCCTCGAGTTGGATTTTAAAATTATGATAATAACCATTTTTATTTTTACATGTCTTAGTTAAACAATTTTAAAATTAAGAGTTTTTTACAAAGATATTTAAGGAAAAAATAAATATTTTTTTATACCTCATGTTTTGAAGATATAAATATTTACTATAAAATTATTCCAAAAACAAATTTACTTTTACATCTTTATAAAATAGTTATTTCTTCACGGTCTCCATCTTTTATCTCGCAAGACACAATAGAATGGATATCATATGAGTTGCTGTGAAAAGTCATCAGTTATTGCAAAAGCCCAGGTGAAATTTACTGTAAATTTTTGTGATTTGTTTTCTTTTTCATATTTCGAGTGAAGATGGTGGCTCTGGAGGTCATGGTGGTAGGCTATGATTTTTTTTTTACTCCCTTTCAACTAGTTTACATGGATTGAGAGTTGAAAAAAAAAAAAACACAAGAGAAATTGAATTTTTCGGAGTAGCTGGTATGGATGATGGCATGCAAAATTTTTATGGTATATATAAGTAATTAATGGCATTCTACTGACAAAAAGAAATAAAATAAAATAAAATCCAAAATAATAAAATATTTTCACTTAAAATATTTTTTTTAATCATACTTGTATCTTTCATTAAAATAGATTATAACAAATAACTATTAGGCTATTATTAATTATAATTTGAACACCATAATTTTTTTAAAATAAATCATTTATCTCGCTTTGAATAGTCAGCGTTATATATATTTTTTTTTTACCAAATATCATAAGAAAAAAATCCAATGATAGAACTTAGAAAACACTAGAGGTTGCTGCGAGTGTGATGCAATTAGAAGCGTTTGAGAACGCGGTGCAAATAATATTCCCTTAATTTTCAAATGTTTTTACTTAAAATTAATATTTTTTTAGTATTTTTAGATTGTTTTGATTCATTGCTATTAAAAATAATTTTTAAAAAATAAAATAATATTATTTTAATGCATTTTCGAATAAAAAATATTTTAAAAAACAATCACAACCACACTCTAAAACCTCTTCTTAATCTCATGCAAAATGATTGCTAATAAACTATAGTTAGCCGTGCTAAATTCTAATTAGGGCACTGAAACAAGAATGATCACAGGAGCATCAAGATCGAACAACCACGCCATACGATAATGTTTATTAATGCGACAGACAGTATATCAATTAATTCTTTATATTAATGTGTCAATGAACATTTCATTATTTTCGGGAATAATATTTTTTTTCTCAATCCAAGATAGTCGAAACTCCTCGTACCCAGCACGTGTGAGTAGCATTAATTATTTTTATTTTTATATTTTTTTTATCTATAAGAGAATTTATTTTTTCAATATGAATTATTAATTTATTTGTTAAATAATAAATGTCAGCCAGGAGGATTTCCTCCTCCTGAGCACCAAGTGTATTATCTATAATCATATTAATTCAAAAATATGTCTCATATTTCATCAAAAATATGTCTGGTGGTGATAGTATATTGGCTTAACGATTAACTTGAAATCCAACAACCAATTTAATCTCTGATTTATTTTTACGTTTTAAAAGTAATTTTAAAAAGTTTTAAATTTTTTTTTCTTTACTTTAAATTAATATTTTTTTAAGTGTTTTTAGATCATTTTAATGTGATGATGTCAAAAATAATTTTTTAAAAATAAAAAAACATTATTTTGATACATTTAAAAGACACTTTAAAAAATAATCGCATCTATACTTCCAAACACGCTTAAGCCAGGTTTTTTAAAAAACTAACTCGAAATTAATTTATTTAACATGATCAACTTGATAAGTTAACCTGAGAACTAATGATATTATATTAAAAAAATTAATATAATATTATTTTAATTAAAGAATTTGCCCGAAGGAGAAGTGATGAATAGGAGGAGGAGGAAGAGGGGTGGGATAAAGGAGGAAGAAAGAAAAAGAAAGTTCTTTGCGTCACTCACCACCTTGCAATTTGCTTTCTTCAATAATTTGATACTTTCCTTTTTTTATATATTTTATATTTGTTATTTAATATCTTATTTTCAAAAGGGACCCACACGTAAGCGCGTTAACTTTTATTCCACGCCAGGAACCCCACCACAATTGAAAAGGTCAAGATTCCTTTCCAAAAAATTGAATCGCACCTGATCCTTCCACGTCATCAAGAGGACCCACTTGAGTGCCAGTTTTCACCAGTCATGGACGACCCAGATGCTCCCATTAAGCTTCCTTGAGAACTCTCTGAATCTTACCCTATCATCCGCACATAGTAGTTGCCCCTTTTAGCATTCTCACCGCACAACACCGTTACTGTTTGTTTTCTCAAGTTGTCTCTTCTCTTCCTTCCTACCATTCCAAAGCTTTGGAAGCAGGTCTAGGAATGGCAATGGAAAAAACTCAACCCAGGCGGTTATCTTCCCTGGTATTTTTCTTAGCTAACAAACACCATTTCTCTAGAAAATCTTCTGATAGACGTCTTGCAACATTTTGGCTCAAGATACCCGATTAAAATAGGAGCAATGCTATACATGCAAACAAACAAATCTTGCGAAATTTCCATATTGCTACTTGTTGTTTTTAACCAATCGTTCGATATTTTCGGGGCCAGCACTTTCTATCATTTATTACATGACATATGAGTTTGTACGAGAATTTAGCGTGTAATTTTGTTTGTGTGCGAAGTGTTTTTCGATCTAAAATGTTGTAAAAAGGGAATGCTTTTAGCATAGTCACATCCTAACTGCAACATTTTCCAGACAAGGACAGCAAGCAAAGCATCCACCAGCAAATTACAGAAAATGCAATCAGGTTAAGTCCAAAATATTGTGGTGGAGATATTAACACTCCACTTATGAAGAAGGGTGGTTAGAGAGTTAGCTGATCTCACCTACTACTCTGCACTCATATTTGACCCTTCTTCGCATTCTGAATAAACGAAACAGGTTGTGCTTGTGTCCTTTTGTAGCATCTTCTCTCAGGTTTATCCCTTCATTTTGCCCATTTTCCGATGGACACCAACTATTCCGATCTAGGCACACTGTTCCCAAACTTTTGACTCTCTCCACAAAGGAGAGTGCTATTAACAATTGACAGAGTGCTAAGAACTCTAACCAAGATAATGAAATCATGATTCATCCAGCTGACATGTCTACACCTCATGTGCATTATCTGCACAAGGGGTCCAACCTGCACACATGTAGCATATACCACCCGATCCATGTGTGTCAGTCACGACCTAGATTGGCACTTCACATGTTACAAAGCAAGTTGACATTTCCAAAGAAATTTAATAAGGTGGGATTGATAGTTGCTAGGGATTGCAAAAATGATATTTTAAGTCCAATCTTCAACTTACTCTATCTCTGATTGTGATGGAAACACTTCACGCAAGAAACCCGCATCTAATGGTTGTTTGGGAAATCTGGCTATACCACCTAAAACAGTATCTTTCCTCTTTCTCCATTATCTTTCATGGTAAAATAACATGATGCATTGCTTTGGTCAACCTCTTGATAAAAACTACTAAAACAAGGAAGAACTGGAATCCATGACAAAGTTTACCATGGGTAAACGCTCTCTCCCAAATGAGACCATTTGAACGTCTGATGGGGGACAGGACTCGATATGAGTGAAAATCGCAACCTCTTCTGCTGGCTTGCCGCCATTCATCAAGCATGTTTTAGTCCCTTGAGGCTGTTTGAAGGGGAAACACCGAATGGTTGCCCCTGTTTCTTGTTTTACTCTCTTTTCATCCGCATCACTACAGTCAACAAACACAGCATAGTATTAGACATGCTGTGAGTCCCTCCTACTTTGATCTCAATACTGTAATTGTTTATCCACTACTAACATGAAGAAGAACAAAATAAACTACCTAGCTGACCACGGACCCCTTGCCCATTTACCCAGGGATATTGCCGCTTTGAGTTCATCATATGAGCCCACATCCACAATGTTACTGCAAGAAAACATCAGAATAATATTAGATGTTTTTGACGAATACAGGAATCTGATGGACTTCATTACAGATGGCTGTGATTATTGGAATTGGTACACAACTACACAAGTAAAAATAGCCTAATTGCAATCATGTGAAGCAGACTCTCAAAGCTTCCAGAACAATAATGCCATGCACAATGATAAAGTAACTATATATCTAGATCTAGAGATTTGATCAAAGTGCCTGAGGCTATTAAGATGAAGCATAAACTCCCAGTTTCATTGCTTTGGCAGTTTCCATCATGTGACAAAGTTAATGTTATATGAAATAGAAAACCTATGGTCTTAGGAAAACAATTCTTACATCCTTGCTAGTAAAAAAGCAATTTATTGCTTCCTGTGAATCATTCTGGCATTCCTTTTCATTCTGGTAGGATGGTCTACTATGATGATTATGCCTCGCGTGTTTGAAAAAGTCAACTTATTATTTGCATTAATAGACCACAACCTGTTTTTCTCCTAAAGAAGCCTATAGGTGCTATTACTGCCTTGACATCAAAGCAAAGTCCACAAAGAAAAGGATGTAAGCAGCAGTGGTATAGACATAAATATTAGCATTTTTATTGTGGCAGGGTGCAGAAATCACTGTTTATAAACAAATTCGTCACCAAGAGATTATGCTATAATTCTGAAAAATAATAATAGATGACCTCGATGAAAAGTAGACCTCGCATATCCAATAATTGATGCACATAACTAAGCTTCCACTACACATAATGCTGGAGCAAGAGAATGCACCTATCTCGAAATGATGTTGCCCTACCCAGAAGAGATGACTGGATCTCATCCAACTTGTCCTTGACATAAGCTTCTAAATTGAAGGCTCCATGGATATTCCAACACTTTTCCTTGCTTTCCAGGAACATCTCTCCTGATTTGACCATGACCACACTTCCACTTGAAACATCCCGGGGACCAATTTCAATCCTCAGAGGTACCCCCTCTTGAAACCAAAGTATTATTTAATATTTGCTTGAAAAAATAAGGGCTGTTCCACACGTTTCAAAGGCTTTCTTTTTATGAACAAGGATAAGGGTCTGTGGTAGAAGTTGTTTATCAAAGTGCTTTTCACTTGGAAATGAATCAAAATAACGTTTTTTTCATTTTTGACAGCACATCAAGACGATCCAAAATCACCAAAAAAATAAATTTAAAACAAAAAAAAAATCAAAAGCGCGGTTGGGACTAATTGAAACTATTTTTTTAAAAATAAAATAAAAGTGAGGACCAGGTGTAGCAAGTCCAACACATTGCATAAGTCACACAATGACATAAACATCCAAAATTGACATCAAGCACAAGAAGAAATGTACAATTCAGATTCTTTTTGACAGATTACCATAAGCTCTAATGACCGAGACACATCCGGGCACCTTTCATGAAAGTCATAATTAATTAGAGGGCTAAATCATTAATTAATTATTAATCTTTTCTTTTGTTCATGTACTTAAAATAAGAATAAGAACAGACCTTCATCTCCCAGAAATTGAACTTCCATCCTGGGGTTCTTTGATCCATGTCATCGAGTTTAACTTTGATACCAGCAGATTGCAAGTTTTCTTTTACAGAAGATGCTGTATTGAGAACTCCAGTTTTTTCATCCTCCTTTCTCCAGATTGGCACAATCACCACCTGGAAGAATGCAACACAGATAGGAAGAACAAATTGAAATGGTAGTATAGCTCATAAAACGAGTTGTTTGTTATCTACTAAACGTGAAAATGACAACTCGAAAACCTAAACTTTACTTTCATACAGGCACCTATCAGAAGACTGAAACCAAATGCTTATGCATAGACTGTCCTGGTGAGATATTTTTCTCCAATAGACAAAAGATTGCTTGTCCAAGTACCTGAACACAGCAAGCACACCCCTGGGATGCGCTGCTATATTACAACCACAAAAGAGAGCAACAACAAGCTTCCTTAACAGAATGAAACATCTCTATTCTTAGATCAAGTACATAAAATTGAAAGACAGGTACCAAAGTACCTTTGATCTAAATGCATGTAAAACAACAATGATAATAACAAACACATCGATGCTAACTTAAGAAATCACTAATAGAGATACACAAGTACCTTTATTGGTGCAAGTTTTGGTGTAGCATTAGACCAGAATCATCACCATGGGTCATAATTATACCACCAACAAAGCAGGTGCTGATAGCCCATGATGTCTGCCACACATGTTGCCTCTCTCCAATTTCATCCATAAACTGTACAGGCACATAATTTCTGTTAAGATCATGGACTTCTCAAATTATAAGTAAAATTCAGTAGTGAGGGGGAGGAAAGGATCGATTTCTTTATTTGGTAGGTTAAAAGGAAAACATGAAAAAATATCAAGGAGAAAAAAGTCATTGGCAGAGAACAGACAATCAACAAGGTCCGGTATTCACCCATGCATCCAAATGCACATAGGCGAAGAATAAGCAGGATATTACCCTTTACTGGTGTTTATGTACACTTCTTGAAGACAATGGCAACACAGCTAAACGATTTAACAATCACACCTAGGTTAAGAGTGCAAAATACTGGACCAATGAGATGATCATTGTTGTGCTACCACTGAGTTAAGCTTAGACACTTGCCATAGAAGCTGATAAAGTTAAAACTCGGACATGGCCAACTGAGCCACTTCATATCAGAGAATGCAATGGGAGATATATTGTAATTGCTTGCCAGAATAAGAATGGGTGCACGCAAAGGTCTTGGTGCCTTTAAGTAGTGTCTTGATAATGAGCAAGAACACAAGTGTCTTTGAGGGGCTGTGTACAAACACTTGTACTCATGTTTAGCTAGCATGTGTTCACCTATGTGCCCAAATAAGCAAGACTCATAATACCTATATAAGTAGGCATTCTCTTATGTGCCAAACAAGCTTTGTTGAAATAAAACTCCACGTTATCATACAATCTCCTTTTTATCTTCCTCTTCTTTGTTTGCTTTATGCACATCACCACTGTGCAACCCAGTTGAATTGCTATAAACAAAACAAGGAGGCTGTTATGCACAAGGGTCTATTCTTGTGATACATGTAATTTGTATAGGGACATGAAAGGTGGTGGTATGTATAAGGTTAACAAAGAGGAAAGCATTGGATAAAACTATAACGTATGTGTACTTGGGGATTCTTATTCAAAAGAGCTTGCTTGTTCCAAACACGATGCCTCCTTCTAAAGGTGTTAGTAAGCTTGGTTATTGGACGTGTAGATGGATAGGTCTTACCTAGCATTAGCCAAGCTTTAGTGCATGACACCTCAAAGACACTTGTCTTCTTGCATATTATCGGGACAAGACACCTAGAAAATTGCATGCACCTATACACATGCTTGGATAACACACCTACACACTTGCATGCATTTCTGCTTCTCGCACACTACATTGCTATATACTGCACATGTATTACATAGGTTCCTTTTCTCCTTCATCATAAACGAGTGGCTACCAAACATAGGCATATGGTATTGGACAAAAACACTTTAAAACACCATGCCTAGGATAAGACTACAAAGCGCCGGACCCAATAAGGTGACCGGGAATTCAGGATAGTGCTGGCACCGAATTAAGCTATCTGTAGGCTCTTATACAGTCTAAAGCTCAGGCGTTGCCATCTGAACTACTTCATGTAGGACATGGTATTTAAGGCGCGTGGTTTTGCGAAGAGAAAAAAAAACCGAACCACATGGTAGGTTAAGCGTTATAAATGTTACATAGACGGAAAACAAAAGGAATAGTAAAGGTAAGTTCATTCAGACTAATTGTTTATAGATGCCAAAATGCACACTGGCCATTTTGTTGTTTCTAAATCAAATGGAAGGGAATTTCCCAGGTAAATTAACCAGGATTTAACTCAAATCTTAAGTTGCAACATTTGTTTTTTCCCTATTCCATAATTATCCACAGGAACTAGCTGATAATTCACTAAAAAGGATTTAATTAATAAAATATATTTTCAAAATTATGCTGTTGGCTTTTCTTTGCATTCAAATGATATCATGCGAGAAATAGAGCAACAAAACACTCAGCTAGCAGCAAATCATAAAGTGTGTGAAATAATCTTATCTAGTAACTACTGACTAAAATACCTGCGTTCCAAAAGCCCGAGAAAAGCATTGCCCAAGGCTGTGGCTAGTTCCGGCCTGTGATGCCTTCTGATCACCCATCATAGCCTCTATTGTATATGTCCTATCAGCACCAGCAAGAGTTCCCAGTTTTGATTTTCTACCTGTAATAACAGGTATTGCAGCTTGCTCATAAGCGAATTTTGTATAGACGTCGATCATCTGTAATGCCTGCGATTCAGCAGCGCAAATCCATTTAATGCAAATGCTAGTACGCTATCATATATCAAGCATACTACAGCTCAATAAGATGCAAACCTCGTTTTCTGCCTCCTCTGGATTGGCATGAGCTGTGTGACCCTCCTGCCACAGAAATTCAAGAGTCCTCGCAAATGGTTTTGTGCGCATCTCTGATCTTGTGACATTTACCCACTAAAACAGAAAACAAATTATTAATAGGAAGGGGAAGGGGAAAAAAACAGTTGTACATAACAACCCTCCATGATTGGAAGCTATTCGCTACAGGTGACCAAACTTTTACATGGTTTACCTTGAGAGGAAGATACGATAACTATGAACCCACTGAGTAAACATGTGATTCACTATGGTTTCACTAGTGGATCAAACCTGCCACAACCTCAGCAAGTGCAACAATCAAAGCCAAAACTCAGGTCATTGTTTTTCAAGAAAATGAAACAACATAACATTTTCATCAACCCTTAAATTTCCAAGACTAGAAAAAATCAAATGTTACCACAAGTTTTTCTTCAAGTTCCTTTCCTCCCGTGATAGTTACAAGAGCCAGTTCTGGACTGAACCCCTCAACATGACTAGCTTCTTTCTCAATAAATGAGTATTGGTATAAACTACAGCACACAAATACCAGCATAAGAATTAAAGACAAACTCAAACAAAGTCCATCCACAAGAACACACACATGCAGTTTCAATTGTAAAAACAAACCATGCTACTTGAGCTCAGCTCTGATTTGTCTCATAAAAACATCATACACAAACTCATTTGTACGCAAAGAAAAGCAAATTAGTCCCATAATTCAAATTCAATATCATTCACAAACAAACTCAAACAATAGAATACTCAGCTCAAAGTGTCCATGACCACAGAATATGTCTTTAAGAATTGATTTTGGGAAAAGTTATATTAAGGCACACCACTTTGCTGTATTTCTAATAAAACAAAAACTACAAACTAATCCTTAGATGATAAATTGTTTAATTTCCTTAGTCGTTTTGTCACTATATCCTCAGCATAAACCTAGACTTATTAAAAAAAGTGAACAAACCGAGCTTGAGTACTTTCTTAACTCAAAGTTAACCTCGGACCCTTTTTCAACCTACCTAAACAAACCAAACACGGATCATAAGTCATAACACTCCACTCAACT
>Ga0307517_10011984_pt1 | contig 11962 bp, 7 predicted proteins | sample 23_EM_MG_FD_194515 | JGI IMG/M metagenome (GOLD analysis project Ga0307517, IMG submission 194515) | Populus trichocarpa ectomycorrhiza microbial communities from riparian zone in the Pacific Northwest, United States - 23_EM | ecosystem: Host-associated > Plants > Roots > Unclassified | place... | reverse complement strand
GCTAATTTCAAGTTACCAAATAAATTCACATGTTCATAGTTTTTGAAAAAAAATACATGATCAAATAAAAAAAATCACCAAATAATTTTCACTATTTCAACACAATACCATACTCATTCAATCAAACCAAATACTCAACAAACTCAACAATCTTATCGTTCAACAATAAAATCTCAAATTATTTTACAATTAAATATTTAATCAATTTCTCATAATATCCCTTAACAAATCTAAGAAGAAGAAGACATACTTTGGTAAGGAGAGAGTAAGAGGAGAGACAAAGAGAGAATGGTAGAAGGACTGAGAAAAAAGAGAGAATGCCGCCACTAAAAAAGGGCAGAGAGAACACCAGCCACTAAAAAAGATAAGCAAGAGCACCGATGAATTGACGATGTGTGTGTGTGAGAGCGGAGAGACTAAAAGAGAATGGCAGAAATGATGGAGAAAGCTAGGGATTGACTCGATATATCTGGTTTAAATTCGTCGACATAAAGTTTGTCTGTATATCTGTCGATACATATCCACATCATCATATTAATTGATGGTTTTATTGATGGAATGTTTTAAAATCATCAATAAACCATTAATTAATCTATAAGTGATATAGAATATTCAGAAATCTTAAGAAAACCCATTAAAATCACCAATGATTTTTCACTTGTTGGTCTTTCCGTCGATAAATCACAATGAAATTTCCTAAACGCTATGGAATTCTTTGATGAATTTGCATCCGTTAGTGAGTCCATCAGTGTTATTCATTACCATCATTTTCTTCCTATATGCTCTGGAATTCTTCAATTGATTTATGTCCGTTGATGAATTCATCAATATTATTCAATACCACTATTTTCTTTCTAAACTCTCTAGAATTCTCCAATGGATTTATGTGTGTTGGTGATTCCATCAGTATTATTTAATACCATCATTTTCTTTCTAATCTCAATGGAATTCACCGACATATTTACATCATTCGATGATTCCATCAGTGTTATTCAATACCATCATTTTCTTCCCAAACTCTCTACAATTCTCCAATGGATTTACAGCCATCAGGGAATATATTAGTGTTATTACCTTCATCGATGGAATCACCATGCCATTTTATATATAAGATGAAGAAAAGTCCATGCATCAAATATAATAACACTACTAACTCCTCATTTCATTGTGCTTATGGGTCTAGAAAAAGGAGAGAGCCAATACAATACAAAAACTTTGTTATACTAAATGTTGGAAACTTTACATTAAGTTTGCTATAAACATTTTAAGGGATTGACTTGATAATTAAAGAAATATATTTTATTTTGTCTTTTTCAATTCAAATTTTATATTTAACATTCCAAAAATATTTATGAAATTCATTTAAATATGTTAGGTTGATACAAAATATACGTCTTTAAGTTTTCTTAGAACGAGTGTATCACTCATTTTTTCCTTGTTTTTCAATATATTTTCAAAAAATAAAAATTCCCAAAAAATGCCATTTCAAAGCAACTCAACAAATTTCTGGTCATTTCATACTTTTTTTTTATTCTTTGGCTTATTTTATTCATATTTACAAATTTGCTAAAATAAAAAACCAAAAAAAAAATCAATAAAACAAAAACATTTAGTGAGTATGGCAATAATTGAGGAAGGGGTAAGTGACTAACATGACTTTTTCCAACCCATTCCCTAAGCAACTTAATTGATTACGAGACATAAAGAATAAAAAAAAGGAATATAGGGTAGGATTTTTAGGGGGCATAAAAAGATAGTGAAAGTGAAGAAGATTGGGGAAGAAGAAAGTTTTAGGGGAAAATGTAAAAAAACAAAAAAAAGAGAGAAAAAATGATGAAAAACATGCATGAGTGAAAATCAAAGAGAGAAAAGAGAGAGTGTGTGCTAGAGAAAAAATAGAAAAGAAAAATCAAATAAGCATAAAATAAATAAAAAAAATAAACAAAGAGAAGAAAATCGAAGAGAGAGAAACAACTTTTTTCCTCTCTCACCATCACAGACCCTCTTAACCGTCAGCCAACCACCAACCACCACATCATCATTGACCGATGGCCTACCTTATCTCCTTAATTTTTACAGCAGCACAACCCTATCACCACCATCGTGATTGTGAGAGCCTTCTATCTCTCATTCAAACTTCACAATGACAACCCTTTTAACCGATGACAACCCATCTTTTTGATTGACCTAACAACCACATAATAGCTGGTCCTCTATCTAACCTTAAAAAACCTCCAATCTAGCTATCAACCATAGTTGAGAGAGATACCAAGAGAGAAGAAGAAGAAGGAGAAGGGGAGGAAAAACTTGATCTACTCCCATGAGAGGCGGAGAACCTCATCTTCGATGTAGAAAAGAAGAGGAAGAAACTCTACATTTGACCCTACTATTAACTAACCTCTTCCATCCATCGATGTGTGTAAATGAAACACTATAACCTTGCACCACTACGCATATCCACTAAGCGCCATTGTGTGCTAACACTATTCTAGCCATTTTCAACATCTTTCAACAACTCTAGAAGCTTGATTTCAAACCTTAAACGTTATTTTTGAATGTCTTTTGATATATGTCTGATTCATATGAATATTATGGAATATTTTGGTGAGATTTTAATATGTATTAAGATTGATTATGAATTTGTTATTGAACCATTGGATTGTTGAGATTATTATCTTGGGAAAGATTCAAATTGATTTTTAATTCGGGATGGATAGTTGTGAAATTTTAATGCTTGAGATTATTGTCTTAGTTATTGGACTGTTGAGAGTATTATTTTTGGGTAATTTTGATTGATGATCGACATGTTGTGGATAGTTGAGAAAGCTTGAAGTATTGAGATAACTTTGGGGTTTTTATTATGTTGTGTGGATATTTATTGAGTTGCTGTGATGTATATTTTCAAAGAAAAGAGGTTAATATAAGAACAGTAGTAATGTGGCTTGTATTAATTATTTTCATTATTTTTTGATCAATTCAGGATGATATGTTCAGGCATTAGGCTCTATCCTTCGAACATTGATTGACAAATAATATGATCAATTAATATATGGTCCCTTGTATTAATTGTTTCTATTAATTATTAATCAACCCATGATGGTATGATCTAACAATAGGCCTTGTTCTTTGAACATTGCTTATTGGATAATATGATCAATTAATATATGATCCTTGTTCTTGTATTAATTGTTAATCAACCAATGATGGTATGACATGATATTAGGCTCAATCATTTGAACGTTGATTAATGGACAATAAGACCGGTTAATATGTGATCCTTATTTTATTAATATAACTTACATGATTTTTTTTATCGTTTATTCATCAACCTATGATGGTATGGTCTAACATTAAGCCATATCCTTCAAATTTTGATGGATAATGAAGTTGATTAGAACACAACATTTCTTTTTATATATTTGGGTTTACAATTCACTTTTAGCTTTTTTTGTTCTTATATCTATTAAATAACCTAGGATGATGTAGTCTAGCATTGAGCCATGTACATAGTTTTTAAACCCGACCTGGTGATCGACCCGGTATAATGATCGGGTCACGGGTCAGATGGGTTGACCTGGGTCAATCTAGGTCAACCCAAAAAAAAATAATCTAATGTAACACTTATATAAACCAAATTTAAATTCAATCAACAACTCTTTCATAACTCTTTCACAACCTCATTGCCAGTTGTTGCTGCAGCAACAACAACAAACCTAGTATTCAATACTTCTAAACTTTCACTTCCAACCTTTAAAATTCCAACCACCATCTTCGGTTCATCACTGGACCGAAGCATTTCAGTACTTTTAACATCTGCATATTACAAGGACACAAACATTAGAAAAACCCACCAATAACAAATAAATATAGGATCAAGTCATGATCTTTTCCTCTGAAAGTAAACATTGAAGATCCAATGAAACTAAAAAATATATATAGTAGAAATATAAACAAAATTGCCTTCCGTAAAAAAATATTTTCTTATAAATTCACACTCCAAATTCTAAATCCATAAACCAACCATTTAAAAGAACAAAAGGCATCATCTTGTACAGGAAAAAGCACATGCCATGAATTAACAATGCCAATGTTTTCAAAGAAGAAACGATAACTTTCTCAAACACAATAGGAATGTTAGAACAAATAAAACAAACCAACTCCAGCCCACCATTTCTAACACCAATGGCAACATTCCCAAATCCTTCAACACCAGTAAACAATCCAACCAACTCATCAAGCAACCCAACCATTTCATCCAAATCATCATCTGGGTTTAAGAAAGAATCGATACCAGATCAAATGATCAAGAACTACAAGTTCAAAAAAGAGACAGAGAATAAAGAAAAAAGAGTGAAAGAAGGAGAGTCGTGAAGAGAAACAAGCAACATCAACTTCATCTAACCTTATTTGCAGATTTGAACTGGTATGGCTTCCTTTGACGTCTTCTTCTCCTCTGCTCTTCTTCACGAATCACAACTGAAATGGCTTTGAAGATTTATGAGATTAGGTAATTTAGGTTTTCTCATTTATGTCCTTTTATTGTCAAACCGCGGACATTCAGTCTATTAAAAGACTATGAATATTGGTTTGGACATTTTGTTCACTGTGATCCATATTCCAACTTTGATTATCATTGAAACAAAGTAACAACAATTCCAGAGAAATTGTCTAAGATGCAATTGTTGGAAAAATTGAGAGATTTTATGAATTTCTCGGGAATTACTGAATAAGGCAAAAACGACGCAGTTTTACATGTGTGTGTGTGTGTGTATAAATCGGGTCTTAACTGGGTTTACCCGGGTCGACCGGGTTTCGCCGGGCCAAATTCCCAGCTGGTTTTTACTTAGACCTGGCCCGGTCCAGGCCTGGGTCGGCCGGGTCTCGAGCGACCCGTCGGGCCGGGTCGGGTTTTAAAACAATGGCTATGTACTTTGAATGTTGGTAAGCATATAATAGGGCCAATTAACATATAACCATTTGTTTTAAAAAATTATAAACACTCATAAAACTTTAACATTAATTTAATAAACACATATATACTAATTTTGACAAACTCGTGGCATGAAAGCATGCTAAGCATTTTTATCATTAAAAATAAACAACAATCCCTCTTACTTTAAATAGAATGCATAGAATGATTGTTATCGTTCATATTACACAACCAGCCTCCTACTAAGAATTTTTAAAAACTAGTTAGGGTTTTTAGTTAATATAAAACTAGGTGACAATTTCTTTTTATACTTTTACTATTTTTACATGTAATTCACCTTAATATCCCCTGCGATAATAGATACTTAATCTCAATTAATATATAAAGTGACTAAAAAAGTACTTGTTTTTGTTCAACCAAAAGAAGTTTGGTTAAAAAAATAAAACCTTATAGTAAGCATGCCCATAATTTTCTTGATTCTGGTAGAACATCAAACACATCTTTACATTAACCTTTTATATGCATCTAATTACACACGTCGACATAACATCTATTTCTTTTGAGACTAATCTTTTAATCTTCCTAAATTCTAAATAATTATCATTCTCTTACACCAAAGCCATTCAAAAATTTAATGTAAAAAAAAAAGAGTCAACCTCTCTATTTTTATTCCCAACATTCCACATCGTATGCCCACATTAGATACTAATTAATTAAAAAATAAATTCTTCACGTAGAAAAAAACAATTATGAATCAACATATGTATACTATAAGGTTTAATAATACACTTCTGCTAATAATTTTGAATGAAAAATCTCTCAATCTTACAAAAAGGGGGTAGTTTGGAGTTTAATGAAAAAGTCAATTTGTTATTACGCATGAATATATCTATCGTACTCTTAGAAACACAATGTATTTGTTTTTCTTTAAAGGAATAAAAATAATTTGCAAGTCTCGAAGCTTCATTGTGGACTTGGGAGCATTAGATGTTCTTCATGGTCCACTAAATACGCAGGATTTGTTAAGTGCAATTTAGGACATATAAAAGGCCACCAGTGCTAGGGATCACATAAGGATATTCTTCTTCATAACCTACCAAATTATATCATGGCTATAATGAATCTATCACTTTCCAACTTCACCACCCTAACAATCTTGATTCTCATCTTCATGGTGGAAAGCATTTCTCATCGATGATAGAACCCATTATTAAAAAATTGACATATATAACAAAAATACTGACAGAATTTTTCCGTTGGTAAATTGCGTTGAACTTTATTGATATTATAGTCCATCACTATATCCATTTATAAACACCAATAGAAATTTTCCTCGATAAATACTAAATGAATTACAGTGGGAAAAGAATGAATTAAAAAAAATCCAAAAGGCACAATGATGTGTCATTTATACATATAAAATTACCAAAAAAATGAATCTGTTAGTGAAATTCATTCGTAAATCTATCAATAATATTTAATTTATCACTTGGGGAGCAACCCCCCTCTCTACTCTCCTTTCCCCCATTTGTTCTTCTTCTTCTTCCTCTTCCATTAACTTTGCAAGAAACAACATACTCTATTTTTATCACAAATCAACCTCCCACCACAAGATAAGTTCAAAGAGATTTGTTGCAAGTCCCTTGTGAGAGGATGCAAGATAAGTTCAAGGGGATATGTGGTCAGTCTATTAAAAGAAGACATAAGGTGATTATGAGAGATCGGTGACCAGTGTACCAAAAAAAGACATAAGGTTTGTCTAGAAAGATGCGTGACCAATCCACGAAGGTTGTGAAAAGTGAGTCTAGAGGGATGCATGTCTAGTTCGCTAATGATGAATGTAAGTTCAACTTATAACACATTTTGTCAAACTCATTGAGGGAATGTGTGGCTAGTCTACCAAAAATAGATGTAAGGTAAGTTTGGAGAGGATGTGTGACTAGTCCTTTTAAGGAGGATACAAGGTGGTGACTCTTGGGAGGTTTACAACTAATTTGTCAAGGAGGATGTAAGTTAAGCCTAGGGAGATGTGTTTTTATATGAAAATGAATTTTAATTGAAAGTTATATGGCTAATATATAATCCAACTAGCATTAAGGTTTCTAAAAAAAATAAAAAATGTAAAATAAAAAAGGAAAATAAATAAAATTAAATACAACAAACTAATTTAGGCATGAAAACGACCTCAACTTTTTATAGCTAAGTAACCTCTTTAGAACCAGACTCATAGACTATACTTATAAAATTTTAACCCGATCCAATGATCAGATTAAAAGTTAATCTTCTTTTTGTTAACAACCTATTTTAACTCACATGGAATTCTTTTTAGGTTTGTACCTATCAATCTAGTCTACAAAGGTATTTGTTATACATTCCATATTAATTGATATGCATCTCGCTTTAAGCTTCTCTACTTGAGTAAAACTCATCCTCTAGTTAACTGTTAGATATTAAACTCGACCATACAAAAAGAAAAAAATATTTTGAATATAACAATATAAGAAACTTCATTATATAATAGCTTGTTTCATCAACTTTATTTGTATAATTAAATTTCATTTTAACAATATTAGCTTATTCAAAATCTTTACATTTTAGAAAAATCATCTCATTTTTTGACCTTTTCCTTATTTTAAAAATAAGTTACTATTGTCATATCTATAAAGCCAACATAAAAAATAAAAGTCATGATTACTACCTTTTTGGATCCTTGATTTGTATGTGAAATTTATAAAACTTATGTAATATTCTCTTCAACTTCAACAAGAAAACATGTCTTCTATTTTTTTTTTCAATTTGACAAGAATCCTCACTTACATCAAGCATGCTAATTTAAAGGTTACTATGAAATAAATCTCTATTAGTTACCTTTTTATATCAAACTTAGAAACACCATATGACTTGAAAACACTGTATATGTCTACAATTTAATTGGCTTCAGGTTAACTAGTTTGGGATCATTGTATGCACCAACTATTTCCTTATAAGATGATTTGGCCTTTATATTTTTTTATGCTTGTAATTTTAAAGAACAAATATATCCCTCAATAATTGTCTTTCATGAAACAAAGACGCACTAAATAGCTTACCTTGTATGATTAGATCATCATAAACCCTTCTCTACCATAAAGATGATTCATCCTTTAACCTTTATACAACCAATTTAACCATCATCACTAATAAGATATTAATGTATTCCTTAAGTCGTTTGTATTGAACAACCTAGTTAAGGAATTCTTCTATGTCTAAATTTCCATTGAAGATAGGAAAGTCAACCTTCAATTGTAATTCATTTATCTCATAATAACATCTATTAAGCCTATGCCTATTATAATCAACAAAACCCTTATAGCCTTTACCAATGTTTTCCTCATCAAATTCCTTCAAATAAAAAACTTGTCTATAATGGATTGCAGTAAAAAGTCTTGGTTTGGTTTACCCTGATGCAAGTCTCTAGGTAAGTCCTTCTTCTAATAACAATTTCTATTGATAACTCCATCTAGTAGTTGATCTTGTCGTTTAGTTATGTCAGTTACTAAATGCTTCAACCAATCAAATTTCTAAGATATAATTTTCTATGTTTCCTCTTGAGTTCTTGTAGCATCACAAATGACCTTTACTCCTCGATCTACATTATAGGGTTATGTTGTCAATGTTTGTGTCCATCAAACAACACAACATGCTTTCATATCACTTGATGTAGCTATAGTGCAAAGGAAGAAATCAAGATTTCACTAACACTAAAATTATAGCTACATTATAGAGAGAATTATAATTTAATAAAATCTAAGTATCTATCATTCTTATTCTAAAAGATAATCTAGAAAGCCCTATTTATATTACTCATAGACTTAAATCCTAATCATTTGTTAACCATGAGAAATTAATTATCAGTTTATAATAGTATAAGAGATAATTGTTTTGAATGTAACAACATGTTAATTATTGTACTTACTGAATAAAATGTCTCAACTCATTATAATTAAATAGCATATAATTATATGGAACTTTGAATTCAATTTATGTCAAGTATCTTCCCTTTACAATATTTTTTTGTATTGGTCGTCTAGGATGGGAGAATAATGACAAGTTCTCACTCAAAGACACTTCTCCACCGTCATCATGCCTTAAAATACGGTTGATACTTATTCTCAAGTGAGGCTCGAAATAGTATGAGATAAATATTGAGATCTTTTTCAACAATATAAGCCTCACATATCAAAGCCTCAACATGCATCTTGTTTTTATCTTTTCTTTTAAGGTTGAACAAGTACTTGCATGGAATTAAAAGAATGTTTTGAATTAAAAAAAAACTATAGAAATTTAATTATGATGCATGTGTAATCCTTAACCTTTCGAATAGATATATCAATCTAAACTAGATTGAGCCTCCAATGTTTTCTTAAAATGGTACATATATGGGTAGATACTTTATTGAGTCGAAGAATGATAGAGAGTATCATCTAAAGTTTGCAGATTGTCTAGATGATATTCATTTCAAGTCTCTTCATGTGTTGTGTTTGCAACTTGTTAGAGTATATATCTCTAAAGAAGCGATTGATCTTCGTGAATGCATCTCATATCATTTTTTTATAATAAATCTCAGTAAGCTAGTGGAATGAATGTTTGCATAAACACATAGCAGTCATAACTCTTCATTTCATACAATCTGCAATCCTCTAAATTCACAAATCTAGATATGTTCAAAGCAGGTCCATTAGGAAAACAAAAACTCTTAAGCTATTGGTACATAAGTAATTATGCATTATTGTCTAAGGCGAAATTAGCTTTGGGTTTTGCAACTCGTAACCCATTATAAACCAACTTCATATTTTTACAATGAAAAAACAAAGGTATATCCATCTAGTTTTCATGTTTTCCTTTCACGTCTATAATAGTGTTTGTCATAACCCAATTCTGGGTTATTCTCCAAAAATCAATTTCTTTTTTCAAAATAAAAGTCAAAAAATAAAATAAAGGATGGCAACGTGGAGAAAACAGGCCGAGAAATCAAGCTGCAATTTTTGGAGGAAATTCAAGGCCTAATTGTACCCCATTATGCCCAAAAATGAAGAAAAAATGCAAATTCAAGGTTAAATTAAATGATTATTGGACAAATTTGCATAAAAATTAAGTCCAATGACATAATTAATTTTTTAATAGGCCAATTTGATTTAATCATGGGCCAAATTGAATTTTAATTTTGTTTAAGAATTAATTTGGGTCCAATTGAAGGATTTAATTAAGTGCAAGGACTTAATTATACTTTAAATGGGTCAAATTAATTTTATTTGGGGCTTAATTGATGAAAAATTAAGTTTGGGGGCCTATTTGGACTTAATTGAGAAGATTGGAATTTTAAGAGACCAAATTTAATTTTTACCAAGTTAATTGATTGAAATTAGGGGCCAAATTGCAAGAAAATTGTCAATTAGAGGCTAAATTGAAGAAATTGACAACCAAGGATGTTTTTGTAAAAGGCGCCAAACTTTAGGGGCTTAATTGAAACAAACCGGGGGCAAAATTGAAGAAATTGAAAGTTTAATGGTCAATAAGGGGTTCAATTGAACAAATCCGAGACCAAGGACCATATTGCAAAAGACGAGTAAATACGAGGCTGAAGTTGAAGTTCCGCAGGGGCTTAATTGCATTAAATCAAAAGTTTAGGGACAATTAGAGGTTTAATTGAAAGAAATTGAAAGCTGGAGGCTTAAATTGAAAATCAGTTAAAATCCCTAATTTAACCTAAAACAGCGCCGTTTTGAGTATAAAAAAAGAGGGCCAGACGACGCGTCGTCTGGTCACTGTTCATTGTCTTCTTCTTTTACCCGAAAGAAACTTCTTGGGAGCCTTATTCGCAGGTGCATTTAATGCTTGATTTCTCCATCAAATCGAATAAAACTTGCACGAAACGATGCCCTGCAGTTCCTTTACAACCCCATGTGAACGTTTCAGGATGAATGACAGCACGTCGACACCGGCGACGGCATGAAGAGGTCAACTCAGGCAGCCTTTTCCTGCAGATTTGACAACTCAGGGAGGCTACTTTGAACCAATAGTTAGGATCCTTACCAACCAAATCGAGGGCTGAAATTTTACCCCGGTGTAGACGAGATTACCCTCTTCCACCGCCTATAAATAGAGGCTCCGTTGATGACCTGAGAGAGGAGAAAATCGGATCCAAAGTCGGCCAAAAACCAGCCCTCTGTCCCTGTTTTTGCAGTTTTTCTCTCCCTCGCTCTCCCCACCGTTCCAGCCACCAACCAGAGCCACCACCAGCTTCTCCGCCACCAGCTCCACCATAGGTAGCTATCCCAATTACAAGCCGGCCACCCCCACACCTGAAACAATCACCATTCCTTCCTTTCTCTCACCTCTACAAAATCCTTCTTCCTTCCCCTGTGATCGACTCCGGCCACTGTTCCTCCCAGCGACGCCACCGACACCATCATTTCAACCTCCTGATCACGGCTGAGACTCCTGCTTCGAGTGAGCCGCTCCTCTGCCAGCCTTCATTTTCTGCAACCATTTCGGTTGCATGCAGAACGTGAACCACTGTTCATGTTCTGCAAATAATTAACATTAACTTTGGGTCGGGCCAGTTTTGGCCTAGCCCAATTTACTGGGCCTGGCCCGGCCAAAAATGAGAAAGAAAATATGTTGGGCCGAGATCGGCCCAACCGTTTTGGGCCGATATCGACCCACTGTTTTCTGGGTTTGTGCCTGGCCCAGTTATCTGGGCTGGTCCGGCCCACGTGTTTTAATAATATTTAATATTATATTATATATTTCTTAAAAAAAATTCAAAAAAAAATTCAAAAATCATTTCAAAAACAAAATTATGATTTTCTCAAATATTTTTCTACCAATTTTGCATAATATCAGGTTGTATATTTACACTGTAAAATACAAATCCGGTATTAAAATACCTGGTTTTCTCCGAAATATTTTAAAAAAATAAAATTCAAAACATTTTCAAAAAAATCTCAAAAACTTTTAAATCAATTTCCCTTCAAAAAAAAATATTTTGTT
>Ga0307517_10011983_pt1 | contig 11962 bp, 5 predicted proteins | sample 23_EM_MG_FD_194515 | JGI IMG/M metagenome (GOLD analysis project Ga0307517, IMG submission 194515) | Populus trichocarpa ectomycorrhiza microbial communities from riparian zone in the Pacific Northwest, United States - 23_EM | ecosystem: Host-associated > Plants > Roots > Unclassified | place... | reverse complement strand
TCAGTTTTATGTTATTGGACGTAATTTTCAATCCGACCATCAGATTGAGCTGAAATTTTACGAGGAATCTTAAAATATATTGAATAAAATTTGGTTAAAATTTTAAGATGAACGTAGCTTTGTAGTGCTAACAAAAAAAGAACCGTCAAATAAAAGCTAAACGACTCATTAAGGGTAAAATGATTATTTGCCATTAAAAAATAAAACAAATCAATTCTTCCTTCTTTTTATATGTTGCCGACTTAATAGAAGAAGAATAGGAAAAGAAAGAAAAGAAAAGAAAAGAAAAGGCGAGAGAGAAAAGTAAGGGGAAAACATAAAAAAATCCGAAAGAAAAAAAAAAGAGAGAATAACCTTGTAAACTTACAAAGTCCAACTTATAAAACACTAATTTAAGGAAGAATCAAGTGAAGGAAGGAGGAATTGAGAGAAGGAAAAAATTTAATTACTTTGTTTTCCAGTTGACATGAGATTGTTATTTTATCCAGGTTGAGGGGTTGTTACAATATTAATTCAGATTCAATTATAGATTAATTATATTTCACAAAACATCGAAAGATGTAACTTTAATAGTGGATTTATTTTTTACTTTCACTTCAATTTTATGTACTTTCAAATTTATTTTTTAATATTTTATATAGTGTATTTGAATTAAAATTTCATTGTTAACTTTAAAAATTCATGTACATAAATTAATTATTTTTTTAAAAAATTTATATATTTATTTAATAGCTCATGACAGAAAAAATTCTTGGCTCCGCTCTTGTTGTATATACATATAAACTTGTAGTTTTCTAACAAAGATTACATCTGTTTCCACCTTGAAGGGTCAAGTAACCAATCTAGCCTCCGGCTTTTGTTTCTAACTAATAAGGATAGATAACTTGATAATAGAATTACAAACACTTGAGTAGCATTTTGTTAGTATTTAATTGAGAATATGAAGATAAAAGTATAAAAATAAAATTACTTTAATTAGAATCAATTTAATTCATTTCAAAATAAAAAAAATAAGAAACATATATATCACATTTATCCCAACTAATTCTTTTTTTCCCGCAAAACAGTAGTGAAACACTACTCTAGTCTCTAAGATTTGTCATACATTCATGAATTTGTTTAATTACGCTAATCCATCTTTAAAAAGTTGTCATGTCTCTAATTTGTTTTCTTCATATTTTCACTATTAAAATTAACAAAAATACAGCATGTGACTTGTGTAGGACCAATTTAAAATTTTATATGTAAACATTATCCCTTATTAAGAGATAGTTAAAAAAAAAATTGAAAAAAAAAATGGTATTTCCTTTAAAAAAATTAGTAAGAGGTATTTTGGATATATAAAATCCAAACTTAGACGTCATTTGTAAGTCACATGATGCATTTCTATTATTTCTTACAATGAAAATCTAATTGAATGTAATTAAATATACAAGGTTAGATTAATTACAAACCTTAAAAAAAAAAAAAAAACATTAAATCCACTTGGAATTCCATGCTTTTGCGTGTTCACGGTTCTTTCCGACATGATGGAATAATTGTCAATTAAGCATACATAGTTTCTCAAGACCACCAAACTGCGAGGAAATTAAGGTGAACAGTAATCCTGCCGAACAAACTTGACCATGTTTCCCTGTTTGCAATCAAGAAAGTAAAAGTTCAATTACGTGAGCCATCGAGTAGGGTTGACAAGGTTAGTTTTATGCCGCAGCATCTCATAACAAGAGACTAGTCTAATGGATGTCTGTGGGAAGAAGAAGAACTTCATGGACTCCATTAATTTATTTAATCCGAATGGTTACGTTTTTTCAACTGAAACTTCCACGGCAATGAATGCCTAGCTAGCTATGATATTATCCCTGGATTAATTAACTATATTAAGGATCGTACTGTTCATTAATCATTTTTCAAAATATATACATCTTAGAAATAATTAAAGATTTGCATCTCAACCTCGATCCATTGTCATTTTTCAAAATATATACATTTTAATTAACTATTATTATTTTATTAATTTTTTTTTTGATGACCTAGGGTGTCCGGGTCAGCTTACGCGCACCACGACTAATCCCCGGATCCACTGAATATCCTACAAGCCTAGTAGACATGTAAGGCACAACGGGAATGACAGGCGTGCACACAAAGGTTCGAACCTAGGATGCAGAGGCAGGAAATCCCCTCCTAGAACCGCTAGGTCACGAACATGGATGCTTTAATTAATTATTATTATTATTATTATTATTTTGGTAACTCGGGGTGTCCGGGCCAGCTTACGCGCACCACAACTAATCCCCGGATCCACTGAACACCCTGCAAGCCCAGTAGGCAGGTAAGACACCGCGGGGGTGACAGGCGTGCACGCTGAGACTCAAAGCCAGGTGACAGAGACCGCTAGGTTAGAAGTCTCGGTGCTTTAATTAATTATTATTTGCATGTATAGGCGGTGGTTGGGAGGTCAATGTCTCATGTACATTTTGTTACAAAATATGACTAAATCGTATGGTATGACCCAATGAATATTAGATTTATATATTAACACACAAAGTCTTCGTGTTGATTAGCTCACAATTTCCCAGATATATATAAACTTGACGGACGAGGAACAACTTTTTCTTAATGTATATTGTTTTTCATTGAAAAAAAATTATTATTCATCCTTCAGATTTTGTCTTTTCGATTGATGGAGATACATGCTTAATTTAATTTATGATTTAATTAAAATACGCACATATACATAATTTCTATCACTATTGATATCACCATACCCTATATCACGAAAACCAAGTTTTTCTTTATTCAACTCGCATGTCATGAGAAATAATAAGAACAAGTTATTAAACCTCACGTGTTATAATTTTATTTTAAAAAATCAGTATTGTTTATGTGAAAATTTGATTATAATTTACCGGTTAAAAGATTGAAGAGGCATTCTGATAACATGCATTACTGGAAAATTAATAAATATAAACGGAAATACCGATGGAATTACAATGGAAAAAAAAATTAAAATAAAGCAAAAAAAAAATAATAACGTATCATTTTTACCAACGGAATTACCAACATAATTTTCCATCGGTAAATTCGTTGGTAAACTGTGAATACTGTTCATCATGTTAATTACAAAGGGAATCACCGAAAGAATTTTCTATCGGTCTTTTCCAGAGAGCTCCAGAACTCTTTACTTTCCAATTGCACTGTTAATTGTTGTTCTTTATGAACAAAATCACCGACGGATTGAAAAGTCGTCGGTGTTATTTGGCTGTTTTCTAAAAAAATTCAATTAATTTAAAATTTTGATTTAAATATTACCGACGGAATCACAGACGGATTGAAAAATCGTCGTTAATTGTTGGCGGTTTCTGAAAACTTTTTATGAAATTAAAATTTTAAATTAAATATTACAGACAGAATTATCGATGGAATAATTAAAAAATATTAATATTGAATTATCCATCAGTAATTCCGTCACTAACGCGCCCCAATAAAAATCTTGAATCCCCTTATTTCACAAGAGATAGACTCATTTCTTCTTCTTCTTCTTCTTTCTCTTCGTTTTCGTTTTCACTATCTGTAAAAAACATCAATATCTATTTCTTTCTCTTCTCTTCTATCCTCATCTCCTTTTTTTATCCTCCATGATCGGGTATGTCTTCTTCTTCTTTCTTCTTTTATCCTCTTAGTTTTTTTTTTAATTAATATGCTTTACGAAAAAAAATTTCTCTCCTTAGCTTCACTTGCAACTATATTAAGGTAAGATTTTTCTTTTTTATTCTTTTTTCATGATTTTTTTCTCTATATTTGTTTTTTATTTTATTTTTAATTGTTTTTGTTCTTAATAATTGTATAAATGTTGTTGTGAGATTTTTTTTTCATATGAGATCAATTTTTAGTTGATTTATTTTTATGATTTTTAAATTTTTAGCAATTGCAACTTCATTTTTTTCATATGAATTGTTGTAGTTGAATTTATTTTTTTGTTTTATTTATTTGTTGTAAATTTGTTTGAGTTGATTTTTTTATTCCTTTTTCCAAGCATTTTAAGTATATATTATAGAGTGTTGATTTATGTTAATTTAATTATTTTATAATTTTATAAAATGGATTTTTTTAAATAATTACCGACAGAATTACCGATGATATTTTTCGAGGGATATACCGACGGAATGAAGCGGATAATTTGTTTTCACACATCTATTCCATTAGTAAATCCGTCAGTAATAATATTTTTTTATTACCAATGGATTTACCGATGGACAAAAAATTACCGATGAAAGATTCACCGATGGAGCATTTCTATCAGTGATTTTATTGGTAAATTAATTATCGACGAAATATGTGTCTTACGTCAACGGAAAAATTTCGTCGGTAAAACTGTTAAATCTTGTAGTGATGACGAATGTGTCAGCTTAAAATAATAGAAGGCTTTACTAATTAGTTAGCCAATATTTTCTATTTATATATGTAGGGCAGTGTACAATAATTATCAACCTTTCCTAATTGTATATAACCTATATTGTGCAATTTCCTATAATATGACCTCTTAAGTTGAGGGAGGAGGGTCAACCCGAAGTTTGAACTGAAGAGTAGTAAAAGAACCAGTAGGAAGTGGCTTAGTAAGAACATCAGCAAGTTGATCCTTAGAAAAAATAAAACGAATCTAAATGTCCTTCTTAGCAACCCTATCTCGTATAAAATGATAGTCAACCTCAACATGTTTAGTATAAGCATGAAAAATAAGATTCACAGACAAATAAATAGCATTCAGATTATCACACTAAATCATAAGCACAAAAGTAGGTGTACTATATAGATCAGACAATAAATATTAAAGTCTGAGAACCTCATCAATGTCATAAGCTAAGGCTTTATAGTCAGCTTCGATAGAAGAATGAGCAACTATACGTTGTTTGCCTGATTTCCAAGAAATCAGGGTATTACAAAAGAAAACAAGATAGCCACCCATAGACTTACGATCATCAACACTACCAACCCAATCAGTATTTGTAAAACCATGTCAAGCAAAGGAGGAGCTACGGCTAATATGTCAGTAAAATCAAAAAATCATACTCTTAAGATAATGTAGAATGCGTTTAACGACAACCCAATGTGCATCAGTAGAAGCATGTATAAACTGACAAACCTTATTAATAGCAAAACAAATATCTGGTCTCGTAAAATTGAGATATTAAAAAGCACTAATAATTTGATGAAATTGAGTAGGTTCGGAAAACAAGCAATTAGGCACCACAATAACCTTGAAAGTAGAAAAAAAGTATCAACAGGTTTACAAGAAGACATACTTACACGATGGAGGATATCAAGTATATACTTATCTTGTCGTAGCATGAGTCTTATACTTGTAGGATAGACCTCAATCCCCAAAAAATAATAACAGCGCCTAAATCCTGAAACTTGAACTCGGAGCTCAACAACTATATCAATTGGTGAAGCAAGGTTGAATTGCCTCCAATAAGCAAAATATTATCAACATAAACAAGTAAATGAAAAATATTAGCACCCATAGACAGTATAAAAAATGAAGTGTCAACCTTAGAAGCATGAAATCCAATGGAGAAAAGATAATCACTTAAGTGAGTGCACCATGCCCGAGGAATTTGTTTCAAGCCATACAAAGACTTATGCAACCGACACACATGAGAGGAAAGAGTAGAATCAACAAAACCTGAAGGTTGCTGTATGTATACCTCTACGTTAAGGGTCCCATTGAGAAAGGTATTATGGATATCCAGTTGATTAATTTCCTAACCACGGGAAACCACAATGGAGAAAATCAACCGAACAATAGCTTGCTTAATAACAAGACTAAAAGTCTCAGAATAATCAATATTTTCGTGTAAAGTAAAGCTTGTAGCAACCAACTGAGCCTTATAATGCTCAATGCTGCCATTTGCACAATGTTTGATTTTGTACACCCAATAACTACCAACAGCATACATCAAAGGATGAAAAGGAACCAAAGACCAAGTGTCGTTGGAACGTAGCGCTTGAATTTCATCTTTCATAACATCGTGCCAAGCCACAACATTTATCGATATGTGGTAGAAGTAGTAGGCAATATGGGTGGTAGAGAAGCTGTAGGCAGAGGGGAGTGAAAAAGTGAAGAATAAAGAAAATTAGGTTTGTGGGTTGTAGGAATATTAGGTAGTGGGTGTTGGATGTTTGTGTCATCTGTTCAGATTTGTCAAACGAAAACACTTGTTTATGAAAGTGGACATGACAAGAAACATAAATACATTGAGAAGTAAGGTCAAGACAATGATAACTAAGATGGGAGGAGCTATAGTCTAAGAACACACATGTAGAGGAACAAAAATCCAATTTATAAGCATGATACGGACACTACGAAAAACAAAGACACCTAAAAGTACCTAAAAAATCATAATCAAGAGTGCAGTGAAAAAGACACTCAAACGTGGACTTAATTTGAAGGACAAGAGTATGCATATGATTGATAAGGTAAACTGAGGATTCAAACGCATAATTCTAAAATTGTAATGGAGCTTTACACTATTCGAGGAGAGTAAGACCAATTTCGACAATATACCGATAACAACATTAAACAGTGCCATTTTATTCATGAGTATGAGGAGAAATTAAATGATGAAAAATATTGATAGTCTGAAAGAAAGTATTTAACTTGCAGTATTCACCATCCCAATCAGTCTGAACAAATTTATTTTTTCGTGAAAATTAAAGCTCAACAAAAACTTGAAAATGATGAAAAATAGAAAATAAATCAGATTTCACAACAAGAGGATAATACCAAATATATTTTGTATACGCATTGAAAAAAATAACAAAAACCATAAAAAAAAAAAGCAGGGCCCCAGAAATCACTAAAAAATAATTCAAGTGGGGCAAAAGATTTGTGACCCATAGGTCCCAACGACAAACACGACAACTTTGCTAATAGGCATGCTTGACATTGAAAAAGTGAACATCTAGAGTTACAAGCAAGTTTATTATTTGATACTATAAAATTAAAAACACAGGAAGTAGGATGACACAATCAACAATGAAAAATATCAGCATAAGCAGATATGCAAAGAGACCAATAAGCTTGAGGAATTGACGTGGCAAAAGAATTGAACAAACATAGAGACCATCATTACTCTGACCAAAAAAGAAGCATTGTCTTGGTGTTGAAGTCCATAACAAAAAAACACAGACGCGTGAAAATCAAAATAAACATTATTATCACGATAAAGGTTTGAATAGAAAGCAATGGCTTGGTAATATGAGGTACATGAAGTACATTAAATAAGGTAAAAATGTGTTTTGGTGTATATAACGTAGTATGCCCAATATTAGATATGGAAAGATATTAGATATGGAAAGGCACTTACCATCACCAACATGCAAATGATCATTACCAAGATAGGGTTTAGACCCGGTCAGAGTCACAAGGTCATGAGTAACATGTTGATTCGCATCGGTATCTGGAAACGAATCCATAGAGTTCATCAAGGAGACATTGTTGATAGTAAGATTGGCATGATGTTTTTTTTCCATGGCTATGAAGTTGAGCGCATTAAGGCGTTAAATGACCAAATAACTGGTAGAGTTGCCACTTGACATTCTGCCTAAAAAGGCATGTATTGGACCAATGTTAGGTATCGTTATGCCTTCTATTTTGTTGCCAATTACCTTCCCTCCAGTCACTGGTGGAAGAACCATTTAACCCATGGCAATCAGACCCTAAGTTGCTACTATGTTGGTTGGTGTTGTGGTGCCAACCACCACGAGAATGCCTAATGCCACGATTAGAATTGAAGTTACTGTTAAACAAACCAGGGGAATGTCATTGTGCAATAGGAGCTGATGGTGGTTGAACCAGTGAGGGCAACAAATGGGTAATGACAACAACACCAATGGATTGAAGAGAGCTCTTGTGAAGAAACTCATGAATAAAAAGATGATTATGAAGGTTTGTATAGGACAGAGGATCTGCTCTTGTTGAGAGACTGGTCACCAAGTCCTTGAACTCTCCTCAAAGTTCACATAACACATACAAATTGAAATCTGCAAGCAAAATTGGTCGGCCAGCTGTTGCTAATTCATCAGTTGCTCCAACCTCTAAAGGATTGTGAGGAGGATAGGTGGAAGTGTCTTTGGTAACCATGTTGGTGTTATATGTCTCATATGAAAAAAAAAATCAAAATCCAAAATTCATATTAATGATGTAAATAAATATGAATTTTAATTAAAATAATTATAAATTTTTTTACAACAAACACTTCCGCTCTACTATTGACAAACCTTTTTCACTTATTTCCCCTTATGCGCCCTCCTTAAATGAGTTTCCTCATATAACTCCATTAAAGTTAGTTTGCGCCCAAGCTATTTTTCCAGTAAAATAAGTAATATGTAAAAAAGTCTAATAAATAAAGAATAAATTAAAAATTGGATATAAATAATTAAATATGTAACAAAAATCTCTCACTAGGAACATTGCATGGTTCACAAAGAAAAGTTTGCCCCTGGTATGCTTGTTCACTAAACTATGAGTTTTTTTTGTTTCTTATTTGAGACTAGGATTGTGAGCGCCTTTTAAATCCATCTGATGCCAAAAGATCTTGAAAATGTTTCTAATTATTCTCTGTAACATGCCTTGGTTTGTAATGTTTTCACAACGCTATGTCATTAGAGTTTGTTATGTTTATTGCATATTTATGAGAATCATATAATAAATCATGCAACCTAATACAAAAATTTGTTAAATAGAAATGTAAGGAAATGAAAGATTATAAATTTTAAATAATATAATATTTTTTTCTTGATACTTACCTAATTACAGTGTGTTTTCCCACACTTTCCTAACCACCAGCTCGTTTTCTACGTCCTGATAATTTTTTTTCTTTGAAGTCAATTCATACATTAATTAGTTTTTAAAATTATAGAAAGACTATATAAAAAAGTATAAATTATTTATCTAACCTTAAACTTTTCTCATTAATAATCTACCATATTCATCCATTCAGGATGATTTAGAAGCTGACTCCATTGAAATAATGGCTATTTGAATGATTATCTCATCATACTTGTGATCAAACAAGCAACTTCAATATTGATAAACCTGAAAATCAATTCATGAAAGTCATTTTTAGTTAATGTAAAACTTAAAATAACCTATTATAAATAAATAACTTCATTAGTGAGAAAAAACATGACTTATATAGAATGGTTGACATTCTATTTTGCAATAATGTTTCTTGCATATCCATCTATTTTCGAAGGGATTCCAACTCTTCTACTCGTATTAGACGGGCCCTAGTCGGTAATGTCTATAGGAGGTGCCTCTACTTGATCAACACCTAAATTAATTGCACGTTGAAGATCACTGACATTACTATTTGATGAAATAGCAGGGCTTTTATTGGACTTTGAACGTTTTCTCCTTTGAAAGATGGTACTTAAAAGAAAACAAATAACAAAAATCAAAATGAAAACCAAGATAATAATTCTAATAATTTCACAATAAGTTGACAAGTGATTTAATAAGATTTCAATCGAGTTTTCCCATACGGGAAATCTACCCTAGATTTTGTCTTGTATTAATACCTACAACCACAACAACAATCCAAACCACATTCATTTTACAAGCTTGAAACCCATAATCCAATTGGTTTATACCACAATTCATACTCGATCTCCGCATACCATAAGCACCCATAAACTCTTATTGCAAAGCCACATCACATTTTGGTCAAGCATTTACAAGTATAATGTAAAGTAACAGAGGTAGATGCATAAAACAAACTTTTTCAAAGAGTTATTTTTGGAATCAATTTCATAACCTAAATATATAAATTGTACATCAAAATAAATAAATAAACATTCCAAAAATTATTATTCCCACATAACCTAAATTTATAAATTAATCAAATTTAAAAAGAACTCATGATAATAATTTCTAAAAAAATCCTAACCTAACCAATTTTACAATTAAACCATTAAAACAATAAAAATCTCCAAAATTACTCTCACGTAACCTAAAACTATAAATTTCTCAAATCAATTTCACAACCTCATATTAACAACAATAAAGTCAGTAATTTCACAACCATTACATCAACCCGTCCCTCAAATTGCTAAATTTAATCTAAAAATAAAACTAACTACTTTTCAATTCATATAAAAACTCATTAAAATTTAATTCATAAATCTAACTACTTTTCAATTCATATAACTAACTCATTAAAATCACCAAACTTAAAATATACTAAATTACTATATTTAATTTAACCTAAACCTAATTATCTTTAAACCAAACAAAAAGAATAAAATCAATTAAAATAACAACACTAACCCCCAATATTTATAGTAGTTTATGATTACTTTTTGAATGCTAAGACTTAGAGAGAGAGAGAGAGAGGAGGAGGAGGAGGAGGTAGGGCAGACTTGTTCAGAGAGAGAAAGTGGCTATATTGTCGATCAATGAGAGAGATAGGATGGTTCGCTGGCGAGGGAGAAGAGAGACGATGTCTGACGGTGAGAAATAAGAGAGATGGCGAGAGAGAAGTGTTAAACAATGAGCGAGAAGTTTGAAAAGAAATAGAAATAAGGGGAAAGAGAAATTTTGTTAGTCAAATTATATTATAGTGTTTAAATGATATTGGAAAAAATACATCACAGATGATGTTGTTAGTCAAATTATAGTATTTAAATCTTTTGTATTGTTTTAATCCCAGGCTTACTTTGACTTGAAATACCATTTTATTGTAGTTAGTAAGTCTAGGTTTATTTCTTAGTTCATGTTTGAGGATATTGTTTGATGACTACAACATTTGCTTATAATGGTGTAAACTCAACATTAACATTGTTGTATTGTAGCGTTTATAATTAAAAAATCATAAAATAAAATAATTTAAAATTAAGAGTGCAAGATTATTATATTTGAATAAATTTATTAAAATTTTAAAAGAATATTGAATTCAACCATCTATCATATACATTATGTATGTCAAATCTATGACGCATTTGAATTGTAAAATATTATGTATATATCTAAAAAAATGATTTTCAAGAGTTATATTGAAAGAGGTATTATTGTCTAAGTTAAATATCTCCTAAGAAATATTGAAAACCATTTTTTTCAAAAGTATTGAAAACTTGTTGCTAGTTTTAAATTTTTGAAAACCAAAAACAAAAATAATATGGAACACTAAGATTTTCATTGAAATTTTGCAATACCTTAGTTCCTCGTCTAAGAAGTAACATATTAAGCTCAGTAGAATGGAATTAATCGATTAATACAATATTTTTGTGTATGAAAATAAATATTTTATTATTATGGTGCCTTTAAAAAAATTATAGGAAAAATATTTTTATAATTTATCTTTTAAAACTTATATAAAATTTAAATAAGAGTAGAAATGAAATGTGTAAACATCATATATATCAATTATAAATACATATTATCTTCCATGATCCCATATTATATTATTGTTCATGCATTGAGCATAACTATACTTCCCATTCCAATACTCGTAAGTGCTAAATTAAGCTCCTTTCGCTAGTCACAGAAAACTTATTTTCAATAACTTTTACATACACACCAAGTGTGTGTGTGTGTGTGTGTGTGTGTGATTAAAAACAATATGGAGAAATAAAAAGTTTGTTACATATATAACATATCTAACTCTTCAAATTAAATAAAAAAATCTTACCCTAAAATAGAGTAGCATTTGCATAAAATTTGTTAAAAATGTTTTTTCTCTTAAAAGAAGCAAAATGTATTAAAAAAAAGTTAACCCTTTCTTTCCTTTTTGTTCCTAAATCATCTTTTTTAATGAAGAAGATATGAAACATGGCGTTCAAATATGTTAATTTAGCCTTATAAGCAAAACGCTAATTGACAAACCAATTAATTTTAATTTCCTAGTATTAAAGGAGGTTATAAAACATTTATAGTTTCATAAATATCCTAACAATACAAGCC
>Ga0307517_10011982_pt1 | contig 11963 bp, 5 predicted proteins | sample 23_EM_MG_FD_194515 | JGI IMG/M metagenome (GOLD analysis project Ga0307517, IMG submission 194515) | Populus trichocarpa ectomycorrhiza microbial communities from riparian zone in the Pacific Northwest, United States - 23_EM | ecosystem: Host-associated > Plants > Roots > Unclassified | place... | reverse complement strand
ATATAATGTTATAGTTATGAAGATACTAATAATCTTAGGATAGTTGTTGTTGTTATAGTGATAGAGACAATAATAATAATAAAATGATGATTACTCTAATAATAATATGACGGTGAATATTGTTATGATGACAATAATGTTGAAGAGTTAATAATGTTAAAGAGTTACGGTGAGATAATAATAAAATCATGTATGTTATTAATAATACGGTTGTTGTAGTTGTGGTGGAGGAGGATAGATATGAAAAGCTATAGTGAGGATATAAAATAGTGATTGTATTAATAATAAGATAATGGTTATGATGGTGGATAGCAATAGTGGGATTATATCAATGGTGTCAATGATTGTGGGGATGATAAAGATGATAGTTCAAGAGATGAAGTGATAGTTTATGTGAATCTCTATTTGTTTTTATAAAGTTAATGTATTTTATTTTATGAATTTGTATTATTAATAAATAATTGAAAAATATTTCTCATAAATTTATTTTCTATTGTTTGTTTTAATTACTTTGAAAAATGAAAAAGAATTTTCGGAAAAATATTTTTTATTAAAAAAAAAAAAAAAACCTTAGAACTCCATCAATCGCTAACAAACCTGGCTTTCTTAAAGATGAATCACCGTGTTCCATTTTAAAGTTGTCAAATATATCCATGGTAGTAGACACCTCTCAACCCAAAGTGACATCGTCATTGATGATCTAACACTTGTATTTTTAAAAGTTGGACTAAAAACTGGATACGTAACTAGACCAAGCATTCAAAGAGCTTGAGAGGCCATATAAAATTGAAGGGAAACATGAAATTAAACACAAATTAGTTATGTATTTACCAATATGGCATCTGAAGCTATATATGTGTGTGTGTGTTCCCATGAGTGGCATATATATATATATATATTCGGTCTCTTGATCTTATACTAGAATTTATTTTATGAGAGACACAAAACAGCACCGCATGAACATACTTCATCTATACAGACACCCTCTATAAGTTGGTGTCCAGTAATCAGATCCTGCGTTGTCGTGATAAATTTGAGGGGTGGAAGAAACAGGAACTAAACAAAGACCTCTGCTTTTGAGATCAAGTTTCGCATCTCCCTTGTCTTTTCTATCCAAGCCTACCCAAGGATCCTGAAATAAAAGCTGAGCGTGTGTTAATTATTGCTCGAAGGTGCTACTTGACCCTAAGAAAACACACTATATTATATCGCGCATGGCCTTAATTGCTTACATTTTGTGAATTCGTAGTCTTCGTGTAAGGATTGCTCAATAGCTGCAAACATAAGGCAGAGTGCTAGCTATCAAGAAATGATTTTTTTTTTTTTACTTAATCAAGTAAATTAAAGGTGTGGATTAAGCTAACATGACCGACAATATATCCTTATCTTTTTACTACTGCCAGTCACACAACCTTTTCTTCCATAATTTCTCATAAAAAACGATGGAACTGATCACAATTCTTACAACAAAAGGTGATCATTAATATTTCCCTTGATATCTATTGCTAACCCTGGACACCATATTTACGTTAATCTAGTGATCATTAGACAAAGGATATGTCAAGATAAGATGATCACCTGCACCTGCCCTTGCAAGAATTTAATGTATTGAATTGCTTCGTATAGCACCGAGGCTGTATCAGTCTGAAATTTAAACGAAAAGGAAAAGATATCGATTACAACAAAAAGGGTAGCATAATTAATTAATGAGAGAGATAAAGAAGAATAGAAGTATATGTTTTGTTGAAAATAAGTTGTTCATAATGATCATCGTGCTTACCCTTCCAAACGGCGAGACAATTTGCTGAAGGGCCGTGACTCTTTCCGAAAGCTTGACTTTTGATGCTTGCATCTATTAAAACAAAAAACAAAGAAAAGAAGAAATTTCCACTAGCCATTATCATTAGCTTTAATTAGTGCGTCGGTACTCTTCTAATTGGGTAGTCCTAAGGGATGATATATATTAGCGCTCCATCTCTTTATATAATAGCTCTCAATCTTTAATTAAAAAGGAGAGATAAAATTGAAGAAATGAAGAGGGAAAAAGGAGTGCTATTATGATCGTCCGTCCTTTATATGTACCTTTACGGTTGAAACTGTAGAGCTCTCATGCTTAGCTTTCTTTACAGCCGTCTCTGAAGTTTCTTCACGTCTTTTCTTTCCTTCATTCGTTGTTCCATGCCCTTTTCCAATCTGCATGCAATATACATACTCAGATACTTTGCTGAGTGTTAATTTTCGGCAAATAAAAATTTCCCACGATTCATTCTGCTCTCAACAAATTATTGATCATGAGTGGATCGAATAATTGATATTAGAAGCAGCAGTTGCACGGACTAGAGGTCACGTAATTAACATACGGAGAAAGGCAAGCAAAAACTATATATCAATAGCTGATTAATAAAAGATTCTCACCGGAGAAGAAGTTTGGATTCCTTGCTTTCTACTATCAGATAAATTGATCGATTTAAAGCAAGGTTTAGGCACTTGAAAATCAACCAGTGGCTTGCTTAATCGATTAGTAAACGTTAAAACATCTGCAAAGTTTCTCGCACTTCTGCTTGTAGCATCAGGCATGCCATAGTAGTATTTGCTGTTATCTCCTACCAGTACTGAGTTGTTAAGGCCAATATGGTATCCAACACCATTGCTATTAAATGGCCGTCTAAAAGGGGCCGTAGGTCTTGTACGGTGTTCGTTATCTACTTTGGGATCACGGCTATAACATGATTGAAAACCTGAGTTTCTGCTTTCTCCCACTAAACATGGTGTGGAGTTGCTGTAAGTTTGATGCTGGCTTGAGTAGTGATTATTTACAGAAGGGTTCAGGGATGTGTTGCCTGTCAGTGGATCGAATAATTGCCGTTTTACTTCTGGGTTTGGTGGAGCAATACACAAGTGGCTGACCAACTTGTTCAACCTTCCACTTCCAATCAAGCTCTCACTGAAACCGTTTAATTGCTTTTCGAAGTTGTTAAAGGACGTAGGATTCGTTAATTCCCAATTGTTGTCCATTTTCTTGAAGTAGTCACAGGCTGGTCCAAATATCCCAGATGACATAGTACTAGTAGTCTTGGATGACAAAGCGTCAAGTAAGTTTTCTCCAACGTCTTGACTGTTTTCCAACTCTTCATTGCTTCCAACTCCTCTGGTAGGGTTTAAAACAAATTAAAGCATTAAATTAATAGAGGTATTCCACACGGAGAGCAGATAAACTTTACCTTTCTTTTTGACAAAAAAGAAATGAAAGATGTCGAATGCAAATTCTTTCAATATGAAGTTAAATTTTTATTTCAAGTAGATCAAATGAAAAACAGACAAAAAAATAATTTGAAAATATATATAAAAATAAAAGAATAATTCTTGATCCATGAACCTCTCTCTAAGTGCATCTACCCATATATCCATTAATATAGCACCAGTTTCTCCCTTTTCTTGTGCTAAAAGATTCTTCTCTCCACACATCATCTTATTCAAATATATTTGAACACAAATATAAATCAAGATGACAAAATAACAGTATGATATTTGTATATGTTATCTTTATGTGCCTTTTCATCGATCCAAGAAAAAACTATGTAGCATTTTATTTACGGTGCTATGAAATTAACTTACAATAGAATATGGTTCCAAAGTTGGCTATGATCTGAAGCGTGTTCTCCCATCATTTCGCTTGATGAAGAAGGCTCAACGAGTCGGCGAGCGGACTCAACGGTCAGTCCAGAGTGATTAGAAGCATTAGTAAAGGATGTAGACATGGAAAGATCCTCTTCGCAAGTGGAGTTAGAACTAGGGTTTGACTGTTGCCATGGACTGGTATTAGTCCATGAAGAGAGTGATGCTGCATGGTGAAGATCCCACCAATTTGGTGGAGTGGAGGAAGAGATTGCCACAGAGTCATCAGTGCATTCTTCGGCCATATTAATCTCTAAAGTAGCAAAAATGTTATATTGGAATCCTCTTTTTCTTCTTTCTGTTGGTGGAGGTGTGAATTTAAGGAGGATAAATCACATCTCCATTGGTGGTGACGTACGTACGTTTATAGGTTATATGCATCAATTATAGAGGAGACAATAAAATATGCAACCTGAGTTTCTCCCACTAAGTTTGTGGGCAATTATTATATTGAGGGCTGGACCAGGAAGAGTTTGGCTCAAGGTTGCTAATGTAGGGTTGTTGGACAAGTTTGGTTTAGGCTTTATTTTCTTATTGGACAGTATTGGGAGCCTCTCTCTCTCTCTCTCTCTCTCTCTCTCCGCGTGAGATTTAACCAATTTTCGTATGGATAAGGAGCATGACATTAGTACTGGTTCATAAGCAAAAGGAGGAACTACAATATGCTCGTCTTTCAAATATTTATAGAACGGAATAACGATTGATCTTCATAAACCTCCTCAACTTTAATGGCTCCATTTTGATAATGGGTACTAATTAGAGCTAGAGAGAAAGAAATGGCCAGACGAAAGCAGCGAATACTTAACTTGAGCCTGGATTTTGGAGTGGAAATAATATGTAAAGCCCAGAAAATGAGGAAAGTGGTCTTCTCTTTTGATTTTCATTTGCTATCACCATGAAAGGCCTTGCGTGTTAGCTTTTTGTGACATATATGATATATATCGTTTGCTTCAATTTTGCAATACTGGTTAGTTTCTGTCCACTACTTTTCTTCTTGATATATCTCTTTAAATAAATTCTTTTCTCTTTGTTCTTCGATCGCTTCATGACGCAATTATATACGCAATGAGAACTACTACATGAATTACAGCTATCGATAACTTTTTTCTCCATCGATCACCAGGCAGGCTGTAAGCATTTCAAGCTCCAAGCATATTCTCCAAATATCAAGAATATTATATATTACCAATCCATGTTTTCCATTGATAATGGTAATCGGAGATTGTTAGTTCTCACCTTAATATATAATGTCCTGTCATATAAAGACCCCTGAATTGCCATCTATATACGTTGCTTGATTCATTAGCAGTACACACGGAGAAGATAAAATTAAACGAGATATCCGGCGTTAATTTGTCTAGGCATATAGCACCACCAGGACTAGCTTTTTGGCATTAATTTCAAATCACAAACCCTGCCATAATAAATATGACTAAAAGGATATGTACCATTTTGTTACTGCAGCCTGGTTGCCAGGGGAATATGCGCAAAGCACTATAACTAGCTAGAAAGGATTTGCACTTGAATTTTTCTTTCTCTCCATTATGCAAAGCCATGTGCATTTGTTTGTCTTACACAATAGACTCCAAAAACAGGAATGCAGGTGTTCTTCGGCACAGATTTTGCTTTGCGCTTCCGTGTGCTTGCACGTGCATGTGCGTGCACGTCTCTGCTTCTTTGCCCACTCCTGTTACTTCTATTTAATCAATCATGTTTGGGATAAAATTGAGTTTACAGTAGTTACACTCGCATTCTGTGTCTTCTATATATTCACCGAAATAAAGCTAGCTATATACGATATGGAAATCCATGAAAAAACCTGAGGCCAATCCCATTAATCTATATTATGAATGATACGAATGAGAGAAAAAACGACAAAGCAATTCGAGATCAATATCGAGGGCAGTGATGATATTATTTAATGGATTGAGAGCATGTTTCGTTACTTTATTCTTGACATTTTTTAATATGGTCCCTTCAGTTTTTTATTTTAATATTTATCAGGTCTCTTTACTCAAAGAAATTTCTTAATATAGCCCCTCCATCATGATTCCATCAGTTTTTATTATTATTATTAAATATGGACATGTTTCAAAAAAATATGATTTTATGCTCTAAAATTATGAAAACATTAAGGAAAGAAAATTGATAAAAATAATAAAAATAAAAATTTAAGATTCCTAATAAATTTGAAAACAAAATATTAATATGAAAAATAGAAAAAGGAAATACAAAACCCTTTACCAAAAAAAATTATAGGTGAAATTTATTATTAAAATACGAATAACTGAGTAGGGTTTGCATTCGCCAGGCCAATGCACTCAGGCAACCTTGGCCAACCCATGCAGCTCAAAAACAAATAATAATAATAATAATTTGAGAAAAATTACATAACTTTTTTATGTAAAATGCACTGTTTTGCATCACGAGTGGTAATTGTTCAATATAAATCGTGCCATCTTTTCTTAGAGTTTGCATTTAAAAAAAAAAACATGTGTCATTTTAACAAAAAAAAATATATTTATTTATACAACGGGTACTAGCTAGACCATTTAATTAAAGTTTTAGTGATTCTTGAAGTTTTATAATTTGCTCTTAAATCAAAGTAGGGCTCCTTTTTCATATTTCGTACTGTGACCTAGAAGCCATTCAAAATTTGACAGGTGAGTCTTTTTATTTATTTTTTGTTGGGTTTTCATTATCTTTTTTAGTGTCGAACACACCCTGCAAATCATTGCGTCGAAACCTCTGTGCCAATGGCTTTATTTGCCTTCTTTTTTTTCTTGAGCTGCCATCATGCAATTGCAAAGTAGTGGCAGCAAGTCATTATTTATATTTCTTTTAAAGACAAGACTGGTAAATGTGGCCTGGCCACATATTGAAAATGGTCGCAAAATTGCCGTCTATAGATCAGTCAAACGTCCATAGCCTCTTATTAATTAAATCTAATCACTTTTACTGAAAAAAATTGTTTTTACTTGGCGGATGCACAAACTTTGTCGCCATGGTCTAGTTGGTGGGTGTTATTAGATTGTGGGACTCTATGTCACTCTACATCAAGCTCCACTTCGAATTTTTATACCTGCATTTATTTTGCCACTTTTTTCGCCATTAATTGGCTACATAGGGAAGCATTTCTTCTTTAAACACCAATACATGCGGGTTCTCTAACAATATAAATTATTTATTGATGCTAGGTTTGCTTTAGTGCAATTAAATTAAATTCCAATCAATTTTAAAGGGTTGTTCTTGATAATTAAAGAGGTTTATCGATTTTTTAATTTCAAATCTTAAATTTAGCATTTAGAAAAATTTATTAAATGCTCCGAATATTAGTCCTCGCGATATCCGACGGTCTTTATAAGAAATTTAAGGAAATCATTTGATTTGATTTAATCAAGCTTAGCGTGGAATAGTGAATTGAGGACCATATGACAGGTTAGGCGGGCAATCGATTTCCTTTTTTATTAGTTTAATTAGATAGTCTTGATATTGAAAAAGGGTACCTTTAAGGATTAGGATTAAAAGAAGAAGAAGAAGAAGAGTACTACTCTAAAAAGAAAATTATTAGAATGATCGGTTTGTTAGGTTTTGTGGTAGGATATGTTGATCTTGTGGGCACAGGATCATCCAGCTAAATGAATTAAGTCCTTGCAGTACTATTGCTTGTGAAATTCAGTTGATTGGCAGCTTAAATCCCGATAGGAACACGAAGTTTTTTCATATGGCAGCTTCTGTTAGTGGAAGAAAAAACAAAATTGATAAGATTGTGCATACCAATTCCTTTTTCTGAACCGAGTTTGATTAAAGCTGAAGTCACTCCTGCTTTTTCCAGGCAAGCAGTTGGAAAAGACGGTTTTCAAGAAGTCAAGTGCATAATCAACTCAATCCTTAGAGAGAATTGCCACTGTTGAAAAGATGAAGGACGCAACTTGGAGCTGTGATAGTTCTAAGGCCTTAGAACCGGCTTGATACAACTTCTCCTTTTAATAAAATAAGCGTATCACTTGGTTTTAAGTGGTGTATGCCTTCGATATGGTTTCTGGCTTTTTTCAGATTTGGTATTCTGCCAAAAAGAATTATCAACACATTTTAAGTTCACTGGTGCTGCCACTTTCTCGGATTTTGGGCTACCAGCTTAGTTAATGGTCTGTTTAAGATATTTGCTAAGGTTCTTTCTCTTCGGCTCAGGAAAGTTATGAATGGAGTGGCCAGTGACTCTCCGCCAGCTTTCATACCAAGGAGGCAAACTTTGGATAGTTCCTTGATTGCCAATGAAAAGGAGAAGAATTGGTGGATTTATCTTCAGAATGGATTTTCAGAAGGCCTTTGACCCTGTTTTGTGGGCATATTTGCTTCATGTGATCTGTTCTATAGGGTTTGGGCGTAAATGGATTGCTTGGATTCAACAATGTATCTTCGTTGCTCGAATGTCTATCTTAATTAATGGGTCTCCAGCTATTGAATTCAATTTAGAAAAAAGAGATTCGGCAAGGAGATCCTCTGTCCCCTTTTCTTTTTGATATTGTAATAATTGAGGGCTTATCTGTTCTGTTTAAAAGAGCAGCAGAGAAGGATTTTTTAAAAGGGCTGAATTTGAGTGGAAGTTTATGCATTTCTCTTCTGAAGTATGCTGATGATACTGACATTTTCTATCCAGCATCACTTGAAAAATTATTGATTGTGAAGAGGTTGTTAAGGTAGTTTGAGTTGTGATCAGGATTGATAGTGAATTCTCATAACAGCTCACTTATTGAGTCGAATGTGGGTTCTGAATTCTGTTCTAGTACGGCAGAAGTTCTGGGATGCCGAGTGCATTCTTTTACTCGGGTCTGCCTTTAGGTGCTAGTCCAAGACATGCTTCACCTTAGAAGCCAGAGATGGAAAAAGTTAGGAGTGATCTTCTGTCTTGTAAATTTGTGTCTTTGGGTGGTCGGACACTATCTCACCTTATTTAAATGCCGAAACCAAGAAGTTTATTTCTTTTCAGAGAAGGTTCTTACAGTGTGGGACTGTCGAAACTAAAAAAGAGTAGGGGTACTGGGTTTGGTTCTCCGGGAGGGAAAAACAAGGATTTACTATTCAAGTGGATTTGGAGTCTAAGTGGTGCTAGCTCTTCTAAATGGCAATCCTTTATTCTTGAAAAATAGAAGCTGGTTATTGAAAATGGCTTCCCGTGTTTTTCAGGTCAGCTATCTCCATATTGGAAGGATATTTGCTCTGTTTACTCTTCTTCAAGCACTTGTTCATGGGTGTTAAACAATGAGTTTGAGTTTAGTATTGAAAATGGCTTGTCCGTATCCTTTAAGAAAGATGTGCGGGTTGGAGATACAAGTTTACAACCATTATTACCTAGTATATATAGATTGGCAGCTAATACACATTGGAGAGTTGCCGAAATGGATGAATGGAATGGTTCTAGCTGGGTCTGGCGCTTTAAGTGAAGAAGGCAGCTGCGGGATACAGAACTTCAGCAGGTTTCAGACCTGTATGCTTCGATTTCAGAGGTTGTACTGTGTGCAGACATGAAGGATAGATGGATTTGGAAACATAATGTAAAAGGGACCTATAAAACAAAGTCCTGTAGCTATGTTCTTGATCCAGTATTGCTAGGAAGTGACTGAAATCTTTGACTCCTCCAAAGATTGAAGCTTTTGTCTGGTTAGTTCATGTAAAGTTACAAGCAGGGGAATTTCTTCCGGGAAAACAATTGTTCAGTATGATGTAAATATTTGTAGAAAATAAGTATTTATAAATTTTAGAACAGTGTAAATAAGTGCAAAATCGAATAGTGTAAAGAGACTATTTATTTGCTGAATAAATAGTGTAACCCTGTCCAGCGCGGTGAACGAAGTGCACAGTTTCTCATATAGTTGGGCAGAACCCGGTTTGGAGCTAAGTTGCCTGAGGATGAGTGTTACCATTTTAGTAGAATGGTTAGTCTGTTGAGCCTTTGGCTCATCAGCTGGGTTTTAAGCCAAGACTGTGTTATACCTTTCTGCCAGAATCCAGCGCCATCGAACTCCGATCTGACTTTCCTCGAGCGAATTGTGCAGCTAGGAATTCAGTTTCCTGCATTTACCCGGGGGTGGAGAAATTAACTAAAGCACATTGCAAGTTTTGCTAAAGTTTACTTTATCCCACATAGGTACAACCAGGCACAAACGGGATTTCTTTACTTATTGATATTCATTTTTTTAATTATTATTTATTTTTTTAATAATTTTTTAATTTTTTATTTGTCAGATTTAATACTTATTTTATTTTATTTATTTATTTATTTTAAAATAATTTATGAAATTCCATTAGTTTTATTTGAAATAATTTATACAATTGGATTGTTCTTGATTTCATACTCCTTTAACTTTTTTATTTGTCAACCTTGGTTCAAATTCTTTTAATAAACTTGAAAAAAAATTATTTTTCAATTTATTTTTTATGACATAACCAAACATTAGAAAGTGTTTTTCAACTCATTTTCCATGACACTGTCAAACATTAAAAAATAATATACTTTTCAAAACACTTATTTTCCATAAAAACCACTTTCTAAAATAAAAATATTTTTCAGCAAATAAACATGATTTAGTTTTCTATATTGTTCTACACACATGTCATGTTTTGCCCATTCACAATTTTTGCATATAAAAGATGATAAAATAGTAATGACATTAGATCATTGGTTCGCATCACTTTATGTGTTGAATTAATTTTTTAATTCAAAAAAAGTATCCAAGTATTTCTAATATTTTTTTTAGAAAAAAAAATTAAACCCCCGTATAGCAGTTGACTCGATATAGCCTAGTCAAATTAACATTTCCAAAGATAATCTGAACGATCATTGAGAATATAGTTTGATAAAAAAAAAATTCAAGACGACATCTTATTTTTTAATATTGAGACAGAAATATATTGAATTGGCATAGATCAACTTTGGTTAACATGTCAAATTTGCGACCTGGATCATGAGACTGAGATAACCCATAAAAAGCAAGTCAAAACTAATTATGAAAATTTAATTCTTAACCAACCCAATGTTGAAGAATAAAATAAAAAAAAAATTAATTAAAAATAGACAACTCGAGTCAACTAGTGTTAATCTGTCAAAGTCGTAACCTTATTTATATGATTAGAATAACCTCATAGAAAACAAATCAAAACAAATTATGAATCCAAATTCTCAATCAATCAAATTTTAAATGATGAAATTGAGAAAACAATTTAAGAAAGACAAAAAAACAACCTGATTCAACCTGGGTTAACCCGCCAAACCCGTAACTCAAGTAATGAGACTGAGATAACCTCATAGAAAGCAAACCGAAAAAAAAATTATGAAACCTAATTCCAAATCAATCAACCAAATATTGAAGGATAAAACTAGAAAAAAAAAATAACTAAAAAAGGGACAAAATAACCCAATCTAACCTGTTAAACTCGTTATCTAGGTCATGAGACTGGAATAAACAAGCCCTATATTAAAAGATGAAATTAAAAAAAAAAACAAAAAAAATGATTTGAGTTAATATGAGATAACCCGTCAAACCCATAACTTAGGTAATGAGACCAAAATAACATCATTTAAAACAAACCGAATAAAAAATTATGAAATCTAATTCTAAATCAACCAAATGTTAAAAGAATAAAAATGAGAAAAAAATCAACAAAAAAAAAAATAACTCTCTAAACCTATAATCTGAATCATGAGACCAGGATAAGTAAACTTAATATTGAAGGATGAAATTGAAGAAAAAACTAAGTCTTAAGAAAATTCAAGTTAACCTATCAAACTAGCAACTCGGGTCATGAGATCAAATGTTGAAGAATAAAATAAAATTAAAAAATTAAAAAATAACTCAAGTCAAGCCGAGATAACATGGCAAACTCGTGATCCAAGTAATGAGACCAAAATAACATCATAAAAATAAATTGAAAAAGATCATGAAGCCTAATTCTAAATTTATCAAATATTGAATTATTAAATTGAGAGAAAAAATCAACTAAAAAAATAAAAAATAAAACTTAAATTAACACTTTAAACTTGTGATCCAGATTAAAATCAGGATAAATTTTTTTAATAAAATAAAAAAAATAAAAAAAATAATTTATTTTTATAAAGAAGAAATACGGTTCGAGATGAACAGAGCTTTGGCCCCTCCTCGATTAGTTTATGCGCTAAGAAGTTTTGTGTCGGTAACCATCTGTCCACACAATTTAACCTGCATTAAAGCGGAGGTGTTTTTCGCTAGACTTCTAATAAACAATGATAAAACAACTAGTACAAAATTATT
>Ga0307517_10011981_pt1 | contig 11963 bp, 10 predicted proteins | sample 23_EM_MG_FD_194515 | JGI IMG/M metagenome (GOLD analysis project Ga0307517, IMG submission 194515) | Populus trichocarpa ectomycorrhiza microbial communities from riparian zone in the Pacific Northwest, United States - 23_EM | ecosystem: Host-associated > Plants > Roots > Unclassified | place... | reverse complement strand
ATTTGAAACTTAATTCACAGAATTAAGAGTTGTTCTTCCAAATTAATTTTGTGAAGAACCCTACCTGACTTATCACTCTTCAATCACAAAGAGTGTGGCGTCGAAATCCTAGATTGATCTTTGTGGCGTCCAGATCGACTTATCAAAGTATCATTCTAGTCTATCCTCCATCTTATTTACCTTGAAATCACTATAATCCAGCCTAAACACCAAAAGAAAGACAGCACAACCAGACCCATCCTTCATCCATTTTCGTCAGATTCATTGTTGCCGATTTTCGAATCATTCACGGCACATCAATGATGGGTTCAACCCAATTCTTTTGGAGTGTATTTTGGGTCTTATTTGGTCCCTATTAATGAATATGAGTTAGGGTCACATGAGGTTTAGAGGGTGCTGCGAGATCTTATGAAGGATTAATTAATGATTCTCCTAGTTTAGGATGGAAACTAAATTGGCAGGTATAAAAGAGGGAGATTTTCTTCATTAATTGTCCATGAAAAACAAGAAAACGAAGCACAACAAGGTAAGAAGACTTCAAAATTAATTTCACATTCAGATCAGATTTCTTAGTCTAATTAAGACTTCTTAGGAGTGACAAATCTGATTCTAGAATATCTAGGATATTAATTTTGGATTTTTATTGTTTTTATTATTTTCTTCTTAGTCTTTGGTTTATTATTACTTATTTGGGTCAATTTTTTAAGTGAGCTCAAATTAGCCTATATATGGGGATCCATTAGGGTTATTTGAAGCATTATATAAATGTTTTGTATGATGAAACGCAGGGAGCCATGGATTTATGAAATAAACTTGTGTTTTGCATGATGTAACATGTTATCTTTGCTGGTACAAAGATCAAATCTATTTTATGAAGGTATAACTAACTTTGTGTTATTCGATTCAAATCCAATAGTATTGGTGTCTTGGGACAAGTTTCCATTGTATGACACTTCTCAAACCTGATTTTCAGCCTTCTTGGGGAAGTATTATTTTTATGATGTTTCTATGTGTTTTGCGGATTCCTAATTTCTTTTGGACTCTTATTATGTAAAGGAACATTAATTATTTCCTTTAAGTATTAGGATTTATTATTTTGTTTATTTTGTTGTTAGGTGAGGAGGAAACAACATGGGCTGTACCTTTTCCTTTAGTTTCTAAGATCAATGGGCTGCATGGAACACTATATATAAGCCTTGAATCAATTCTATAATATTTTATTTCCTTCTCTTCTCATAGCAAAACATGAATTTTCTATTTTAGGTTTTATTTTATTTTGTTAGTTACATTGCAGGGCTTGTTTAGGCTTAATTAATACTTTATTTTCAGCTAGGATATCCAAGGCTTGTTAGGATTAGGATATGGGCTTTTTAGTTTAAGGTTTTTGGATCAATTTTATAAGTGGGCCAAATCAGTCCACTAGAGTAGATTCATTAGGGTTTATTTTTCAAAAACTATTTAAACTTATATAACTTAAATTTCGTTGTACACATAACAAGTACGACAAAAAAGAAGTTTTATTAATCTGAATTGTGTGACTTACATGTCTGGTTATGCTTTTATTTATACTAACTCTAGACTTAAATAAACCCTAATGGACCCCTCTTAGGTGAACTTATATGAGACCCACTTACAATCGACTCAAATAAGTAATAATAACCTAAAGATTAAGAGGAAAATAATAAAAATCCAAAAATTATTATCCTAAATTTGCTAGAATCAGATTTGTCACCATTAAGAAGTCCCAAATAGACTAGGAAATCTGATTTGAAGGTATAATTAATTCTGAAGTCTTCTTTCCTTATTGTAGCTAGGATGAATAAGGAATTCTTATAAGAAAAGGATTCTGAAACATTTATGAATCCTTGCCACACTTGGAAACTATGTTGCAGCCCATTAAAGATCTTTGTAGAAATAGAAGATTACCAAAATAAGCTGCCACATCCTTTTAGGAAAAGAATCCTAGCCAAATAGGAAGTCCACAAGTCAAAAGAAAGTAAATAACAAAATTTATACAGCCTATGTTGACCAGTATTTTGATGCCTTCCCAAACACCTATTGACCAGAAATTTTAACTCAAGGTAGAAAAACATGTCAGGAGACTCCATGTAAAATTTCAATCCAATCCAACGGTCGGATTGAGAATGATAACTATTGCTGTAAAACTGGATAGTTGCACATTTTACGTCAAAATCCAAATTTGACCTTGTATGGATCGTATCATTAGGGCAAGTTTCCATTGTGTGACGCTCTTATCCGATCTATTTGGACTTTCTAGGATCATATTTTAATTTTGATTGTGGGTTGCGTGACCACATGATCATAAAGTTCGCATCTCGAATGCATCCCTAGGTAAAAAACCATCATGAAAAACCCAACGCTGAACCATATATAGAACCATATCAACAACAAATCTCAAACATATAACCGAATGCTTACTATGAGTAATCCAAGGCTGAACCTTTACCGTATCAAGAAGGGGAAAAAAATTTACAGAACTGATTCAAGGCTTATTTATAGTCTTCTATGCAGCTCATTAATCTTAGAAACTAAAGGAAAGGTAGTTACCCATGTTGTTCCCAAGTTGTAGTAAGATCAAACAAAGGAAGATTAAAAACATTAAAGGTAGCACTAACACCATACTCACCAGACAAATCAACTTTATAAGCATTGTCATTTATCTTTTTAATGATTTGAAAAGGCCCATCTCCTCGTGGTTGTAATTTGGACTTCCTCTAGGCTATAAAACTTTCCTTACGCATATGCACCCAAACCCAATCACATGACTGGAATAAAACTTGTTTGCGCCTCCTTTTGGCTTTAGTGACATACACAAGGTTTCTCTTTTCAATTTGTTGTCGCACTCTCATAGAGTGTCTTCATCACCCGTGTTTTATGATTACCATCTAAACTAACCCTTTTCACCATCAGGTAAAGAAATAAAATCCATGAGAATTAAAGGGGTAAATCCATAAACAATTTCAAATGGTGAAAATTTTGTAGTAGAATGTACACTACGATTATATGCAATTGACATTTGCTTAGTATCCTTCACTTCATCACATTCATTCAACCATTGCAATCTATAAGGCCTAGGATGCTTAATACAACTCAGATTCAATATCCTCACAAGAGTATCACTAGCTACAGGAGCACAACTACGTTCATCAATTATCATGCTACATACCTGGTTTTTGATGTGGCTTCGAGTGTGAAATATGTTTCCCATTATGATCGACATCATAATTTTTTATTTGCATGTTCAGCGCACGCCTTTTAACCAAGGCCTCCCCTACAACAGGATATGTAATCTTCTCATCACTACAATCCTTCAAAGATGAGATGTCTTCACTTTCAGATCTGTCACTTTCATATTCAACCTCCCCATTACCTCTTCGGTTTGGACATTGAGATGCGATGTGCCCCTTCCGTAAACATTTAATATCTCTGTCATGAGAAGGTTCAAATTCAAATTTACCTTTCCTATTTGTATGAGCGCCCTTTTTAGCCTTAAGTGGTTTGGCCTTTGCATGCATATAAGGCTTTGGTTGGACAACTCCCTCTCTCTTCCGATTTGGCCTCCGTATTGAGGAAGATGAAGCTGAATTGGTCTGAAATTGTCTACTGCCCCTCCTCTGTATTTGCTTCTCCACCTTTATCTCCATATGGACCATGTCCACCAATTCCACATAATGTTATAATTCTACAACATTTGCAATATTCATATTCAGCCCATTAAGAAATCTAGGCATAGTAGCTTCTCTATCCTCAATCACATTGGCTCGAATCATTGCGATCTCCATCTACTTGAAATACTCGTCCACGGACCTAGAACCCTGATTCAAACCCTGCAATTTCATATACAACTCTCTAGTGGTGGTTAGGCACAAATCGCCTTTTCATCAACAAATTCATCTTCTCCCACGACTCTATTGACCTTTCTCCACTCCTCCTCCTACTAATCATATTCTGATCCCATCAAATATGTGCGTAATCCATGAATTCAATGACTACCAATTTCACCTTCTTCGCCTCCGAATAGCTATGGCAATAAAAAATCCAATCCACCTTTCTCTATAACTCCAAATACATCTCGGGATCGTTTTACCTTGAAAATAATGTATTTTCAGTTTGATAGCATCCAAATCGCTATCTACATCATCATGTCCCCCAAAGTTACGGAAATGTCCTCTTTGGCGGAGTTGACCCCCAGTTCTATTCCCAAAATACCTTCGGTTTCAACGCTTTTGAAAACCTTCCCTCTAACCTATGGTCTCATCCCCAAAATCATCAACGTCCTCCCCAAAATCCTCATAATCAGCCCACCTTGGCCTTTCGGCTCTACTGCCATTGTTTGGTGTCTGTTCATCCCCAACCTTTCTCACATCTTGGGTAGTTGTTCTAGTCTCGTTACCACATTTCTCCGCACCATGAAATTCATTCTTTCCACCCATCTTCGTCATGGCTTGCATTTGAAACTTAAGTTCACCCTCGGGAGGGGGTGGTGTGTTGTTTTCATCTGGCATGATGGTACCTGCAAAATTGGTTAGTGGTATAAAACTTATCCTCACGTCGCTCCTGTTTCACTCAAACTTAGGTCCCTCCCCTTGTCTCACCCTCTCGGTTCTTGCGGAACTGAAATCACATCAAATAGAACCAACTCAGCAACACGATCCAAATAGATAAATATTAGTCAAGAAGCAATAATAACACAGAAAACAAGCAAAAACAAAATTGCGATGATAGTCTCCTAAGTATCAAGTGAATCTATCCGAAATAGGAATGAAACTGAAGACTCGAATGAAAACAAGAATGAAGTCTGAATACGTTACATATGTTGTAAAAATAATGCAAGAAATGAAAACAACATAAATAATGTGAGTTTCAAGAGTCAACGTAAAAACAAACTTGTTTACGACAAGTCCCAATTTGGAACCTAATGTCAATGATATCCAATTGAGCTAAAATTTGAGATATAGTGCAAATTAAACCCAAGTAGACAGAATTTGAAATTTGAGCAATTTACTATAAGCTTTCATATGCTGACGCAAAAACATTTTGAATCAGACTTGATTAGACCCGTATTTGAAAACCTAAGCAAACGATATCCAATTGATCCCAAAAGAAATATATAGTGCGATTAGGACCCCAATAATCAGAGTATGAAATTTGAGCTAATTCTGGGTTGATTTGATCCAATTTCCCCTTGTTTAGTTTTCTGCGGCAGAAGCAAATAATTGTGTTTCGAATGACTTTTTTTCTTTTAGTAATGTCAAATGGAGTTGTGTATTTTCATATATGAAACTTGCTTTCTTTCTTTTGGTATCTCGGATCACTCTCCCATCAAGTTCTTTGATTTTTAGGTTGATCATCCTTTTTTTCTTCCCTTGATTGTCGTGGCTTAGGGTAAGGAGGTCACAAAAACTCCTATATTTATTTTGTGTAATAAGTTGAAATATGTCAAGCGGGTATTGAGAGACTTTAATAAGAATTATTTTGCTAAGATTACGGATAGGGTGTTAGTGGCTAAGAGGGCGATGAAAAACGTTCAATGTTTGATGCAAAGAAATCCTTTGGAATTTAGAGATACATAGAGCTATTTTAGTTAAAGAAATCCTTAGGCAATACAAGATCATTTCTTTTTTAACTCAGTGAAAAGTCATCACAGCCAATACAAGATCATTTCTTTTTTTTTTTGTTTTTTGATAAGTTGACATGTATAAAAAGAAAGGAAGGTACAAGATTTTAAGGGGCATACCCTAGATTTATGATGTAAACAAAAAGCTTTAAAACAAACAAATGGCCATAAGAAAGCCACAAAACAGAAACCAAAACCTAGCTAAACTAGCTAGAGACACCAATAAAACCAACCAAACATCAGTTTAAGATTCTATGTTATTCCCCTTCGAAGCTCTTTGAATTCTTATGTTTTCATCTGTTGCTGGAACGTTTCTCATCAGATCAAGCTTGTCGCGAATGATCCCTTCGATTTGATCAAAGACCAAATTCGAATTTCTAGACATATCGGCAAAGATCCTTGAATTCTGTTCTTGCCAAACACAATACACTGTAGCTGCATAACCCAGTTTACGAGAAAATTTTCTTAAAGTTTTAACATTCTAATTGACAGTAACCCATCTACTCCATTCATTCCAGCTTTTCCTCATTCTAGGAATGTCGCATCTGTCACAAACATCCCACCATATCGCTTCAGATTAAGAGCATTCAAAGAACAAGTGGTTGTGATCTTCATTGTTAAGGAGACAGAGTGAGCACCAGTTGGGACCATGGAGACCAAACCGATGTAGTTTATCCTGAGTTGTGAGCTTTGTTGGACAACTAGCCATACAAGAAAATAATGTATGGGAAGAGCATTCTTGAACCACACAATGTCATGCTCGTCAGCCATCTGATTCAGATTTTATCGTAAAATTACGTACTGTCCAATTATACGCAATTGAGCATAACTTCAAATCCAACCGTTGGATTGATCTGAAACTTGACATAAAGATCCCTGTGGTATTGGTCTATGTTAGGGTAAAGTTTAGGTGAATTGAAGTTCGGGAAGGACTTACGATACAGGTCAGAACATGCTAAACAAATTTTGTTATTTACTTCCTTCTGATTTGTGCACTTCCTATTTGGCAAGGATCATTTACCTACAAGGATGTGGGAGCTTGTTTTTGGAGTTTTCTAGTTCCATAAAGATCTTTAATGATCTGCAATATAATCTCCAAGTGGCAAGGATTCATTAAAGTTTCATATTTTTATTATTTTTAAAAAATTATTTATGATATCGATCTAAAAACACTAAAAAAATTAAAAAAGACAATTAAACTGTAATATCAAACACATTTATCCATCACTGCTTGAAAATAAAGAAAGGATAAAAAAATTCTCAAACTTAATGAAATGTTTGTTTTCGCCATTTAATCTGTTTTCTATTTGTAAAAACATTTAAATTTATATTATTTTTTTATCATTTTAACATGCTAATTTCAAAAATAAAACAAAATCTATAAAAAATATTATATATTTTTTTATCATTATGTTTTGGGAAATTTCTAGTTTCACAAAGATCTTTAATAAGCTGCAAAATAATCTTCAAGTGTGGCTGGTGGTATTTAATGATAAATTTGTTATTTTTATTATTTTCTTTCATGTTTTGGCTTAATTAATACTTTGTTTTTCAGCTAGGATCCAAGACTTGTTTGGATTAGGCTATGAGCTTTTCAGTTTAGGGTTTTTGGATCAGTTTTGAATATGGGTCAATTCATCCCACTAGGGTAGATCCATTAGGGTTAATTTTTAAGAACTATTTAAACACATGTAACAAAATTTTTTGCCGCCTTTGATGAATATTACTTCTGAATTTTCCAATTTTAACGTGAGAGTGATTCTTGCATTCTTTATTTCTTGAACAAACTGAATATTAACTGGCTTCGTGGTGTCATTCTACTTCATTTCAATAATGTTGGTGCCTTGGGGCATGTTTCCATTGTGTCACACTTTTATCAGATCTTTTCGGCTTTCCGGGATCTTGATTGTGGGTTGCGTGACCATGTGACCACAAGGTTCGCATTAGTGGTCAGATTCAGATTTTCTTGTGAAATTCCGTACTGTTTAGTTTTATGTTATTGAGTATAGCTCCAAATTCAACTATTGGATCGAGCTGAAACTTGACCTGATGATCCCGAAGGTATTTGTCTATGTTGGGGTAAACTCTTAAATGAATTAGAGTTCGGGAAGGACTTGGAATATAGGTCAAAAGAGACTGTACAAATTTTATTATTTACTTCCTTTTGACTTGTGGACTTTCTATTTGGCAAAGATCTTTTTCCTACAAGGTTATGAGAGCTTGTTTTGGAAATTTTCTAGTTCCACAATGATCTTTAATGTGCTGCTGCAATATAATTTCCAAGTGTGGCAAGGATTCATTAATGTTTCAGAATCCTTTTCTTATAAGGATTCTTTATTCATCCTAGCTAAACAAGGAAAGAAAGAATGGAGGAATGCAAGGATCTTTGCAGGAATGTCTAGAACTTTGAATTTGGTCTTTGATCAAATCGAATGTATCATTCGCATTAAGCTTGATTTGATGAGGAATGTTCTACCAACAGATGAAAACAAAAGGATCCAAACAGCTTGGAGGGTCAATAACATAAATTCTTAATTTGATACTTAGTTGGTTGTTTTGGTTTCCCTAACGAATCTAGTTGGTCTCTATTGTCTGTTCGATGGCTAGCCTGTCGTCATCTGTTGTTTTATGTTTCTGTTCTCATTGTAAATCTGGGGTATGCCCCTTATAATTTTTGTATCTTCTTCTTTTAATACATACGTCAACTTACCAAAAAAAAAAGGAAAGAAAGAATGGTGCTATTTAAGGATAGATTTGTTATTTTTATTATTTTCTTTTATGTGTGGGCTTAATTGATAATTTGTTTTTCAGTTAGGATCCAAAACTTGTTTAGATCAAGCTATGAGCTTTTGAGTTTAGGATTTTTGGGTCAATTTTGTATGTGGATCAGTTTAGCTCGCAAGGGTAGATCCATTAGGGTTAATTTTTAAGAACTATTTAAACACATGTAACCTAAATTTCAACTTCTGAATTTTTCAGTTTTAACATGTGAGAGTGATTCTTTCATTCTTCAGTTCTTGAACGAATTGAATCTGACTTATTGAAAATTAACTGGCTTCGTGGCGTCATTCTACTTCATTCCAATAGTGTTGGTGCCTTGGGGCAAGTTTGCATTGTGTCACACTCTTATCAAACCTATTTTAGCTTTCTGAGATTAGATCTCATTCTTGATTTTGGGTTGCATGATCACGAGATTCGCTTTAGTGGTTAGATTCAGATGTTCTCGTAAAATGTCGTAGTGTCCAGTTTTACGCTATTGAGTACAACTCCAATCCAACCGTTGGACCAATATGAAACTTGACCTGAAGATCCTGGAGGTATTTGTCTATGTTGGGATAAAGTTTCAGGTGAATTGGAGTTCGGGAAGGACTTGCAATATAGGTCAAAACAGGTTGTACAAATTTTGTTATTTACTTCCTTTTGACCTGTGAACTTTCTATTTTGCAAGGATCTTTTTTCTACAAAGATGTGGGAGCTTATTTTGGAAATTTCCTAGTTCCACAAGGATCTTTTATGCGCTGCAATATAATCTCCAAGTATGGCAAGGATTCGTTAATGTTTCAGAATCCTTTTCCTATAAGAATTCCTTATTCATCCTAGTTACACAAAGAAGGAAAGTCTGGTGTTTAATGACATATTTGTTATTTTTATTATTTTCTTTCATGTGTGGGCTTAATTAATACTTTGTTTTTCAGCTAGGATCCAAGGCTTGTTTGGATCAAGCTATGGGCGTTTTAGTTTAGAGTTTAGGGTCAATTTTGTATGTGAGTCAGTTTATCTCATAAGGGTAGATCCATTAGTGTTAATTTTTAAGAACTATTTAAACACATGTAACCGAAATTTCAACTTCTGAATTTTTCAATTTTAGCATTTGAGAGTGATTCCTGGATTCTTCAGTTCTTGAACAAACTGAATCTGACTTATCAAAGATTAACTGGCTTCGTGGCGTCATTCTACTTCATTCCAATAGTGTTGGTGCTTGGGGCAGGTTTCCATCGTGTCACACTCCTATCAGACCTATTTCGGCTTTCCAGGATCAATCTCAATCTTAATTGTGGGTTGCGTGAGAATTAGAGTCATTGCACAGATTCCAAATGTGTTTCAACAAAGCAATCTTGAACAAGATGATTTCTATGCATGATGAATATGAGATGTGTTTTACCAATGCTAATGAGGGTTAAAGATACTATTGTGAGATACTTTGAGAAGCTTTTGGGGGTTTCCTGATTTGATATATCTATTCTTAGTAGGAATCTTCCTCGGAGATTATCTCCCTCTCAAAGCATATCCCTTTTAAGTCGATGATGAAATTCAGAAGTTCCTTTTCTCTCATAAGGATAAAAGGCTCCCGGTCCAGATGGATTCAGTGTGGATTTCTTTAAGAAAGCATGGAGTATTGTTGGCTTGGACACTATGAATACTATTTGGTCTTTCTTCATTTCAGTTCAGCTTCTTAAGCAAGTAAATGCTACAACTATAACATTAGTCCCTAAAGTTCCTAACCCATCCATGGTTAAGGACTTTTGGGCCTATCTCATGTTGCAATACCATTTACAAAAGCATTGCCAAGATCATCGCTAATAGAATAAAAAAAGTTCTTCCAGATTTGATTGGGCCTTTTCAATCAGCGTTTCTTGAGGGGAGAAATATTAGTGATAATATTTTACTCTCACAAGAGCTTCTTCATAATTATCATCGAAATGGGGGGCCTTCTAGGTGCTCTATGAAGGTGGATCTGATGAAAGCTTATGATTCCGTGAGGTGGGATTTCTTATTAGCTATTCTTTAGACGGTTTGTTTTCTATGAAAGCTTATGAAACCTTCTTGCATGGTTAATTGGATTGGTGAATGTGTCTCAACTACTAGATTTTTGGTTTCTATCAATGGAGAGTTTCACGATTTCTTTATTGGTTCTACAGGGTTAAGACAAGAAGACCCTATATCTCCTTGTTTGTTCTTGCTATGAAAGTGTTTCCGGGTTTGATGGGTCAGATGGCTAGACATAATGATTTCAGTTTTCATTGGCGTTGTGAGAGGGAGATTACTCATTTATGCTTCGCTGATGATTTGATGATCTTTTGTAGAGCTGAGGTGGGCTCAGTTTCCTTGGTTTGGAATTGCCTTAATCAATTTTGGGTTGCTAGTTTGTTCTTGTGTGGTGTTGAGGCTAATACTAAATTGCAGCTTCTTGATGCCCTCGACTATAGGGAAGGGAAGCTATCGGTTATGTATCTTGGTGTTCTTATTATTACTACAAAGCTCTCTTCTCATGATTTTTTTATCCTTGTGGACCGAATCATGGCTAAACTATGGGTTGGATGAACCACACTATTTCATATTCAAGCGGACTTCAACTTCTCAATTTCATCCTCTTCTTTATTCAAGTGTATTGGTCTTTTTTTTTATTCTTCCTAAGGCTGTTATAATGAAAATCACCTTTTTATTGAGGTTTTTTAATGGAAGGTTGTTATAAATCACCTTTTTATTTGCCTAAGAAGGAAGAGGGTTTGGGTGTCAAGAATCTAGAGGTGTGGAATCGGGCAACCACGGTTAACTTATGGACTATATGCAATCCAGCCAACTCTATTTGGTCATTATGGATATCTTCTTACTTGTTGAGAGGCAGGAGTATTTGGGAAGTTCCTTGCTCAAGAAATTGTTCTTGGAGTTGAAGGAAGATACTTGAACTTCGTTGTGATAGTCAGAAGTTCATTTATTTGCGTGTAAGAGATAGGCGTTCTATTTCTCTTTAGTTTGATAATTGGCACCCTTTAGGCCTTTTGGTGGAGTTTTTTGGGGATAGGATTATTACTGACTCTGGTTTGGAGAGGGATGCGAGGTTGAGTTGTCTTATTGCTTGTAAGGAGTGGATTTGGCCTCCTCCTACCCCCTAAATGGATTTAACTGATTCGTTGTACGCCCACCTCTTTTCTCCTAGATGATGGGAGGCATGAAATTATGATGCGAACTTCTTGATCACGTGGTCAAGCAACCCCCAATAAAATGATACTTCCCCAAGAAAGCAAAGAATCAGGTTTGCGAAGTGTGACACAATGGAAACCTATCTCAAGGCACCAATACTATTGGAATTGAAATGAATGACGCCATAAGGTCAATTATATCTTGATAAGTTAGATTTCATCTTTGTCCCAACAAAGATAACGTCTTTCATCACGCAAAACACAAGTTAATTTCATAAATTTATCGTGTTCTGCTTTTTTGGAAATCCACCCTAGTTGGTCATTTTGTGGGGCAGAAATTACCATATCCCGTGGTTAATTCTATTGCCAAAAGAATATGGAGCTCCTACGGTCTATCAGAAGTT
>Ga0307517_10011978_pt1 | contig 11964 bp, 19 predicted proteins | sample 23_EM_MG_FD_194515 | JGI IMG/M metagenome (GOLD analysis project Ga0307517, IMG submission 194515) | Populus trichocarpa ectomycorrhiza microbial communities from riparian zone in the Pacific Northwest, United States - 23_EM | ecosystem: Host-associated > Plants > Roots > Unclassified | place... | reverse complement strand
GGGACTATCGAACCGTTCTGGCTTTGGATCGAAGATGCCGAGGGGGTAGGAATCTCTCAGATATTCAATCTCTCCTTCCGACCCGCGACGGAAACGGTCGAAGTGGACTTTATGCTCTCTCTGCCCGGTGGACAGCCCCCTTCGGGTATGGTCATCAGGTGGATCTCGGATACGTGGGTTGGGGCGGAGTCGGAGGAAGCGGTGTTTTTTGAGTCTCTCGCCATGCCTGCGGACACTAGGAACCACACTCCTCGATTGGATCGCCTCCCTTCTCTGCACCCGTCTGTGATACGGAACCGTTCGGTGCAAAACGCGTTCGCGGGCAGGGTGTCCAGGTTCAATTCCATACAGTCGCAGGTCCTTTGGTCGCTGTTGCATACCCAGCTTCATTCGCTCATATGTGCGCCGATTGGGTGTGGGAAATCTGCCATGACGCAGATATTGGCGATGTGAGTCGTGAATTTCTCTGGAAATCGTTTTGGACACTGATGAATCATACAGGAAGACCCTCCACGAGAACTCCGACGGATGGGTGCTGATAATCGGTCCACGGAGAAGTCTTATAGCCGAACTCGCGGCTGAGCTTCGTGACCTATCGCATTCGCTTGGGTTGCGTCTGGAACATTGTCAGAACGACGAAGTCTTCAAGTTAGGAGCGGGGAGGTCTATTAGAATAGCCTCCGCCGCAGTCGTCCTCAATTCCCTCGCCGCGAGTGGTGAGAGAATCCCCTCCCTGAGCCGACTCAAGCTGGTGGTCCTCGAGAACCTGGACATCTTGGATGCAGACTATGAGTTGGCGATATCGATCCTCAGGCTCAGGTGTCACGGACTTCCTGTCCGCTTCGTTGGATCGTCGGCTTCTTTGAACGACCCGACGGATCTAGCGACTTGGCTCCAAGTTGACAATTCTGCACTTTTCAGTTTTCGACCGGTCGACCGGGACCAATCGCTCACCATCGCCACAAAGACCTTTACGACGTTGCTCTCCTCGGCGCTGTACAAAGCGATGGCAAAGCCAGCCCATTCGGCAATCACGTCTCACCCCGAACAACCTGTCGTCATTTTTGTTCCCTCCCGCAACCACTGCCGCTCCGTAGCGATGGACCTGATCACGGAATGCGCGCTCACGGACCTCAACAACGTTCGCGGGTTCGTCCCTCCCCACATCGACCAGAACGAACTAGAGTTCCGGCTGGCGAAACTGCAAGACCGTACCCTGATCGACTTCGTCTCGAAGGGCGTCGGGTTCTACCACGAGAAGGTCGGGAAGAGGGATCGAGCGTTGGTTCTTCAGATGTACGTCGAGGGGATCGTTCGGGTTTTGGTCGTGCCCAGGTACTCTTGTTGGACGCTCCCCGTGCGCGCGGGCGTGGTGATAATCATGGGTACCCAGTACGTCGATTTTGGGGAGGACAAACACGATCGACAGGTACGGGATTACGAGCTCGAAGAGATTGTGCGGATGCAGGGGCGGGCGGTCAGACCAGACCTCGATGGACACCTTCATCTCCTCTGCCATCCGGACGCCAAGGACATGTTCGTTCGCTTCCTCAACGACGGGTTACCCTTGGAATCGTCGCTCCTCGACGCGGGTTCTTTGGTGATGGATTGGATCCACAAGTCGCGGGGTGCCAACGCCCTGATCGGAGAGCAGGCGAAGAGGCAGGAAGTTCACAAGATTCTATCGTGGACGTTTTTGAGGCAGCGAATAGCGAGTAACCCAGTGTATTACGACATCAAGCGAGGCGAAGGAGATTTTCTACGGCAGGCGGTAGAGAAGGCCCTCTAGGAAGAAGCTCTACAGTATTGTACAGACGTATCACGAGAGACAGACCAATGACGAACATCTACTCCTTCTTCAAATACTTGGTCAGGCCCTTCAACCGCTCCGCTGCGGCGCGTAAGGTGTCGAGATCCTTGCAGAACGCGAAACGAGCGTATACCTCCCCTATATTATAGTGCTCCTCGCAGTAAAACTTTGGCAATGCGTTAGTGCACTGTTCTTTCGGTCCCAGGATGCGAAACTCACCTCGCTGACCGGAATGCTAGACACTCCGAGCTCAATCGCGATGAACCAACAGGCCCTTGAGAAACATGTGAGCTAAATCTGGTGACGAGATTTGGAAATGCGTACTTGAAATCCCTGCCCCTGCCTATCACTGTTTCGGGGAAGGAATAGTCATCGGGCATTTCAAGTTCAGATATGTCCTGCGGGATCGAAAAGAGATAAACGATACGGAAAGACTGGTGCGGATGGTCGACATACCAATAAAAGGAAGTAGCTGCCCTGTGGCATGGTATACTTCATACCGAGCGCATCAAAGGCGTTGGTCAACACGTCACGCCGTTCGGCATACTCCTTGGTTTGGGTGGCGAAAAAGTCGTGTTCTTTCGCCCGTTCGAGACCCGCGGCGGCGGCTTCCTGGAGGGGCGAATTGGAGCAGAACACGATCCTGGTTGAAGCCGCCAGGGTGGGTTTGATGATCGACTCGGGTCCGATGAGCCAACCAACGCGCCAGCCGGTGGCGGCGAACGACTCTGTTTGGAAATAAACATGATTGGGACGGAGGGGTAAAGGATTTGGTGGAACTTACTTCCGGCAGAGCCAACGGTGACCGTCCTCTCCCACATGCCTGGAAGAGTGGCGATCCGCACATGCTCCTCCTCATCGTACAACAGGCAGTCGTACTGTATAGAGAGCGGCGTCAGACTATGCCAGAAACACAGGGATTGGTGATTCGCACCACTTCGTCCGACATGACCAACAAATTGAACTCTTTTGCGAGATCCGCAATGCCTTCGATCTCTTTTCTGGTGAACACCTTGCCGATGGGGTTGTGCGGGGTGTTGAGCACGATCATCTTTGTCTTGGGAGAGATTGCGCGTCTGGGGTTGGCTCAGTCACAAGCCCACGGGCGGCAGCGAGAGACGCACCGTAATTCATCAAAGTCGATTTTCCAGTCGCGTCCCGTCGGCTTGTCGACCCCGTCCGTGTGGGGGTGGAGAGGGACGTAGACGGGGATGCCTCCATTGAAGGTGACGGAGGGGAGGTACTGGTCGAAGAAGGGTTCGAAGAGGATGACCTCGTCGCCGTGCTCGAGGAAGGCGACGAAGACGGAGTACTGGCCTGGATGGGGAAGGGCGGTCGGGGAGGGCCGAACCGGTTACGTGAGGGGACTAACCTTCGTTGGCGCCGCTGGTGACGAGGATTTCCGATTCGACGTCGAGGCTCCGGCCGAAGTCGGCGTCGTAGTGGTTCTTGAGGGCTTCTCGGAGACGAAGCCTGCCCTTTGGGTGGGAATAGTGATTGGTGGCGACTGATCGCAGGGCCTGCTCGCCCGCTTCTCTGACCCAGGACGGCGGAGCAAAGTTCATGTACCCCTGGCCGAGATTGATGCAGTCCGATGGCAGGTTCGCGGCACTGCGAGGAAGCAGAAGCGGTCAGCGTCGGCCCATAATGGGGGAGCACGAGGATACCGACTTGTAGATCGACCACACGTCTTGCGCCAGGGCCCGCCCATCCTTCAGTCGCGACGAGAAACGGGGCGGCTCGCGGCTCTCCACCCCGCTCTGCTTCTGTTTCTGTTTCGGCGCAGCCTCTGCAGCGGGCATGCCTGAGAAGAGCCTGGCCACTGAGGAGCGGGTCGACCTGAGGAGCGATGTGAGAGTCATTGGCGAACTCACGTTTCCGTCCCCCCGGCGTTTGCCAGCGATTATCTGTCCCAAGCGACATGGTCCGGATACCCCGCGGCCGCAGCGCCCCCCCACCCGAAATTAGCCCAGCCGAGGTCCTCGCCCCCAGCACTCTCGACAAAACCGCTGTCCTGCCCATCCCGAATGGCTGTCTGGGAGAGACTCGGTGCGCGCGTCCGTTTCTCTGCGCTTTTCCCTTCAATGACAACGACCTCTGTGAAGCGGGTGCCCCCCGTTGCTGCACGGTCCGCTGCACAGTGACAACAAGCGCACCCGCGTCACTTGACGTAAGCGATACCTAATAAACACTCCGGCGGTCGTGCGCTCGACGTACACGGCTTGCTTCTGTGACGGTTCGTGGTGATGCCAAGTATATCTCATGCGGCAACTCAGGTGTCTCCCCCCACAGCTCCCGCCCATCTGCCCGCCCTGGAGCATCCCAGTGAGGACTTCCGCCTCTGGCTCGACGTTATCAAAGTTGGCATCACCGATCTGCCTACCGAGCAACCGAATCGGGGAGAAGATCCAACTCCGACTCAAAATCCGCTCCAAAACCGAGTCGATCGCTTCCTTACCGAGCAACCCGAGGGGGTAGGACCGCTCATATAAAGCTTCTTACTATTGTTCGTGTAGTACTTAGTTGAACCTAAACAAAGTAGGAGATAACAAGGTTGCTCTCATTCACTTTCTACTGACGTCACGGTGTGACCACGGGCCATTTCCGGCTGGGCGAACCTGGGCGTGACAAACAAGCGCCCTTTTGGGGACTTTCGGGATTGTAACTACATCTTCTATGCTCAGATTACTGCTTATTTGAGACTCAGTTTCCGTGGCAAGAGCATTTTCAACAGATGTAGATACAAAAACAAGAGATAATTGTGTCATAGGTCGAAAGCGAATGAGCGCAACACTGGGGGTAAAATAGGTAAAACTCTCGGGGTCTGATGGTAAAAGCCAGATTTCTTGGGACTTGTTGGGTAAATCTTAACGAGCTCAGTAGACGCCTACTTTTGGTCCCTGTACGAAAATTGGTTAAACATTCGGGGTCGGGGACGAGCTTTTCCAACTGTTGGATAAGTTCTCGCAACTGGTAGGAAACAAAACTCTCCAACAACTCCCAGATCTTTTACCAACTTTACCTGCACAGTGCAACCTTACCCGTGCCGCATCCGGTTGTCGCCTCTCATACTTAATATTATTCGCGCTGTGCCTGCGGTTCAGTAATGTACCAGACAAAGAGGAAACTCGAGGTCATACCCACCAACTCATCCTCCTGAAGGTCCACAATTCTCCTGGAGACCTCATCCCAACCTCGTTCAACTCCTTCACAATACGTCAGAGACGGGAAGATATCGATCATTCCCTGCGCCACGGTTTCAACGCAGGCTTCATCGAGGGTGAGCGGTATTCGATAGACATCCAGTGACGTAAGGAGCAGGCACCTCGGGAGGGAGCGCAACTGTTGGAACCGGGGGTCTTCCGAAATGTTCATGAAATCGGCAACGATGTTTGTAGTGTTGAAGTGGACTTCCAGGCTTTCCAAATGGACGCAATGGACGGATATGGGAAGGAGGCAAGCAACACTTGTCGCGCACGCGTTTTCGAAACACGGGGTCCCGAGCCGGAGAGATTTCAGTTGAGGTAGGGCTGTGGTGAGCTTGGCAACATCATCGTTGTTCAGCTTGAAGGCACATCGACCCGCGTCGTTCGCACCGTGGCAGAAGACCGCCATGTTGAGGTGAACCATATTACAAAACATTTGAATCGGGGAGACGAACGAAGCATCGACGATGAGGCCGGGGAGGTTGTCGATCTCCAGCGAGCCCAATGATTTCTTCACATTGTCCAATGGCGTCACGTCTTGTGTGGTAGAGGTACCATCCCACAAACGTCGGTACAGAGAGAGCCATCCATGCGCACCGCCCTCAGCAAGTATCAGTTTTTTTAGGGGCGGGAAAACCAGCGGTAAGGATGAGAGAGGGTAGTTGGGTGGAGGACCATGGGTACGCCAGATACAAAGGTGGGGAAGCTGCACCAAATGGTTTACCGCTGCGTCCGACAATGGGACCGGGCAGATGTATTCTGTAAATGATGGTCCACAACGCAACACGACGGAGGAGAACGAGTCTTTGAAATACGCCCAGGGCATCGTGCGGTGATCGCCTACCAGGAGGGATTGAAGGCTTGATGTCGGCAAGGTGGAGATGGTCGAGGCGATAGCCGGTAGGATATCTTGAGGAACCCTGGAATTGTCCCACAACCACGACGCACGGATGGAAATCTTCTTCAAATGGGGAGAGAGAAACAGGTCGACGTAAGGAAGATTGGTTTCAGTGATGCACCAAGATAAGATTTGTAATGCTGGAAACCATCCACCAGGAGGTAAATTAAGGCGTAACTTGAGGAGCGTGTCTTCTCCAAGGTCCGACCACTCTCCTATCCGGACTCTGCGCATCCAAGACGCGTAGCGTCGAACCCTGTCCCAAGCCTCTGGTGGCGGATCTCCTACGATCCTAAACTGGGACAGCCCAAAAGCGTCGGTGTTCGGTTCTCCTAATGAGATATCAAAGGCAACATACCACAATCTTATTGCGCGCCGGATATTCGCGATCCCAAGTTCCGTCAGGCAACACCTCCAGAAGGGTATCCAACGACGATTGATTCTCCCATAACGTGCTGAGGATCGGTTCTTCGAGATACCGGCATGTGCAAGCGAGGCTAATGGCGCTTCTGTGGTTGTCGGGGATGAGATGACTGGCAATGAGCCTAGTCAGTTCACTGATCTTGAAAATGCGATGGGGTGTGTTGTCGTGGATCATGGTGGCTCATGTGGGGTCGGATACCATGCTCGAAACTTGGCGCCCGTGAAGTGGCACACACGCCGCGAGCGCTTGGAGGTGTCCCAGTGAAACAACTCCGTTCCTCAGCTAGAGAGATGTTGTTTGGGGGGAGGGATTTTGCGTGAAAAGAGAGTTTATCTAGAAATCTTCTGCCCACCGCCAGTCCCCACTACGCATCCCGGGCGAAATCGTCCGCAGGCTCCCACCGCCCAGGTTGCCTTATCGGAAGTTATGGGATCAAAGCATCGTGCTTTGTTCGGGTGTTCCGGACCACACACCTCGATCGGGATCAGCCCCCCCGGTACCAAACATCCACGTTCCACCATCACAGATCCAGTCAGGCAAAGTCATCCCATCGGAACCGCGGATAGTCCCAGTCCACGCTTAAAACGCGAGGACAATTCCAACTCTGCCGCTGTTTTCTTTCACGACGCCTGCGACGTGTAGATTGTTCGCACGTGATGTCAAGGGGTTGAAGACATTGTGTGGACTATAAATCAGCGCCGTACTTCGTGTCGCCTTTGGACTGGTCTTGGTTGAAACCGCCACATTTTCACTAGGCTGACCGCCTTGTCCTCAATCCTCGATCCAAAACTCCTTTGTCCACCCTCCACAGCAGGGGCGATCAATGCCACCGAAACCTGGGCAGAAACGAACGGCGATCGTTTCTCGGACGGATGCAGTGCAGCCGAGAGATACGAGGATCCAGGCAAGTGGAAGTGAGTCCTTGGGCATTGGAACCGTTCTCCTGATCTACCTCTAACTTGTGTTGTGCAGTTTTCAAGTTTCCTCTCGAGCTATTCCTTGAAGTCTTCTCATACCTTGCCGACCATCGACGCTTCATTCGTGAAAACTACTACGGCAGGGAGTTATATGCGTCCATGGAGAAAAAACATGCCGAACGGTTGATCGCCATCCGTACGTTGACCATGACATGTTGGCCGCTGCGCAACCTGCTCCTTCCCCTCCTTTGGACCAATCCCGAGGGATGCATCTCGTACACCCGTTATGACCACGAGACTAGAACGGGAGGTTCAGGTTCAAACTTGTATGCTCAGTGTGTCTATCTGGGCTTGAACCAGACAATCGCCGCCTACGTCCGGTATGTACGATCCCGTCTCCTGCGGTTGACCGTAACTCACAAGCAGTATATTTCTAGAACATTCTCCGTTCACCTGTATTTCCAACGTGCCCCCGAAGGTTTGATGGAAACATTCGTCAACTGCCTGCTTCGGTTGCCCAACTTGAGGACGTTGGAGATCTTGGGAGCCGGTCCCAGAGGCCCCATTTCGAACGCGCTCAAACGCAAGCACGTTACATTCCCGAGCATCCGTGAACTGCGCATTACATCCGCGGCCCACCATTTTATCAGGAACTGTCCGAACTTGGAGGATCTGACTTTCACGAGTGGTCTCGACACGCATGCGCACACCACAGTGCTTTTACATGGCAAGGGATTGAGACGCATTGCAGGGGTGGATGTTTACTCTTGGCACGGCGCGCACGGTGAGCTTCTAAACGACCCGTTCAGTTTACTCTACGCAGTCATTCAGAGGGGTGCCATAGCGGTTGGTTGGGGCTGCCCGAACCTTAGGGAGATCGGGATCTTTAGCACTACCATGGTGGGTGTTCTACCAGAGGATGCCAGGGGTATGCGTATTTACCACTCCATCCCAGTCTAAAGGCGAGCTCGTTAGTGACCTGCAGCGACTGAAGCATCTCACTGTCGTTGAGGTCGGTCTCAAAGAGGAGGTTCGCTATGGGTACCCCGAAGCGGACCTGAAGGAGGCCCGTGAGAGTTGGAAGAAAGTGCTCATTCGCATCCTCAAGGATAGCTCGTCGACGGACCGCAAGGTTTTGAGATGGAAAATCGACCGGAGTTACCGGTGCGTTTATCATGCCGGTCTGGCCTATGACCTTGTGGAGAGTGGGGAATTGGTGTTTCCAGGAATAGCGTTGTAGGAACTCGAAATACTACTGTATACCGTCTGTGTGTATGGTCATTATGTCAATTGTATGGTTGGTGATTTTCCCCTGATTTATGGACTCTGGATGGGCCTGTCCTCTGTGAGAATAGAGCAGAGATGTAACAGCTCCTGCGTGAATAACCGACTCAAAGTGAGTTGTGGCTGAATTCGTGGGGCGTTCACGTACTACTCCCCAGTGGCTGTGCTGTGATGGAGCGCCTGCTCTTTCGTCACCATCCTCCATGATTACGACGGCCAACTGTGGAAGAGAGAGGCATGAGGTTGGCAGTCAACCTTCTTAGGGCTCCTATCGTCTTTGTGGTACTGGGACTAGTTTGTCTGTGCGCAGAAGCGACTAGGCTCCCCAACGGCGTCATTTGGGCGGAACTCTATGTCTGGTTCACTCGTTCTTCAGCATCTACTGGCTCTTGTCTGGCTTCTCTCTCTTTATCTTTCAAGCTGGATACACAAAGCGCGTGGCATTCTATTTCGTGTCGTTTCGACGTTTGTTGTCGCAAGGTCGACACGTCTGCCTCGACATGGCAAGTCACCTGATCTCTCGGCCCCCTATTCCAGAGTATATAAGCAGACCAGGAGCTCAGTCGAACTCTCTACGGTTCATCGTCTACTTCCACCATCTTAGTTCGCCTCGGTGCCTCTGTCGCCTCTATCGCCGTTGCTGCCGCCTACGACTATCACAGCCAATTCAACTCTCTGGTCGAACAGTGAAGATGCTCCTTTTCTGGGCAGCGTACGCTCTTCTGTACGCTACTGCTCTGCAGTGGTCTCACTTGAACGCCCTCGGTTCGTCCTACATCCGCTCTATACCTGTTCGCCTCGGTCGTCGTCCTGCCATAGAGGCCTCTCGCTTCTTCCTCTCTGCTGGTCTCCCCCTCGCCAACACCTCCGCCACTCCCATCTCCATCGAAATCCCCTCCTCTACTCCTACTTCCACACCCCCCGCCCCCACCTCTTCTCGTATCCCCATCCCCGGAACGATCATCTTTCCCGCCTCTCCTCTCCCCACTGCACGCCTTCCTCATCAAGCCCTTCCCCTCTGCTATGACGGACTCCACGACGACATGCCTCCGACCGTTGGATCTCGGACCGTTACTGGGATTACAACAGACTTGATCGCTGACGGACCTGGCCTGTTCATGCGCTACTTCCTGGTCACATCGACTCTTGCTTCCACCTTGATCGATAATCTGGTGCGCTCTCCGGCCTGTTGCGCGCTCATCTGTGTTCTCGCTCTGGTCTGGGTCTCTTGTGTCTTGTTCGTGATGAGGAGGGGTGCATTCAAGGCTGCCGCTGGTTGTACTCGGGTGAGTGTTTGAACCTTGTTGGGATTTCACAGAATCACGCTGACTGCTTCTCAAGGCCCCACGTCACTGCTCCTGTTCGCGCGGCAGAGACTCGAACGTGAGGGAGGTCGTCGACTCGAAGGCCCTTGTCACCGCTCCTTCAGCTCCCAATAACGCTCCATCTACATCTCCCCCTTTCCCCTCCCCCTCTCCCTCACCCGCCACTCCCTCCAAAAAGCCTGCGACCATGGGTCCGGCTCTCACGAAGACAGGAAGATTAATTGGTATTTTCGCATTCGGCCGCGTTTTGGTTTGATGCTAATGCTCTCCATGCTCTCCTCATAGCTCGGAAGCAGAGGAACCGCGTCCGCAAGCAGACTCCTGTCAAGTCTAACAGTACCCCGACTACTCCTCAAAACAATCACACTCGAAACAACACTCCTCCCTACAACCCTTCTCGGAACGACTCTCCCCCCAAACCTGTTGAGACGGATACCCGCGTGTGGTCCGCCAACGGCAGTTCTACCGTTGAATACACTCCTTCAGTCAGCGATCACTTTTACCGCGTCCCTTTGCCTGTTTACTCATGCGACTGTTCAACAGGTTCGGCGTTGTAAAAAGCGTGCTTCCCCTGTTGGGATTGGGTTGGCCGCTCTGGACTAATACAGGCAACATTGTTCCCTGCGCCTGGTCCCTGGCCTTCTGCTTCTGTTCTCGTCTCGTCTCTAAGCCCCGACTTCTATCGGACTCGCTCAAGCGTTCTACTCTGGCCGTGGACCATGCCAACCTTATATCTGATACTCAACGCACTCTATTTCTCAGCCTATTCTCTGGATCTCGTCTTTCATCTCTCGATTATCATCTGGACCTTTTTCTGGACTTGTATATCGTGGCGATCTCATTTCTACTACTTGCCACCACTGTGTTCCTTATCGATCCGTGGACTCTCCTTGGAGCTGTATCTCGGCACAATCTCGCGCTACTGTTATTGCCATCTCTAGAATTTTCTCATCTCTGCTTCGCCTATGATAATCTATTGTAACATATACATGTAGAATTAACGAGGAGCCCTTCCACACAATGCATGTTCTCCTCTTGAGTGATAAATTAATGACCAGTCGGGCGGGTTTCAGAGGCACAACGGGTTGTACTACGCAAGAAAAAGTCGCGGTCGGAAACCCAAAGACACCAAGACAATACCTCTGGTGGTCAAGAACTATATACGGCGCTTCCGTGTCTGTGTCCGTTGATGGCATGTAACCTTGTTATCCCCTTCAATCCAGACGCGCTTGAGGCGCAACCAGGAAAGGCGGACCAGAGTCCGTCACTCCCCGGTTGAGAAAGTTCGCTTGCGATAGATAGACCCCACCTTGTCCACCACAGTTGTTCACTTCACCCTTTGGTGTTCCCTGCCATAACTTGATGAAGAACGTATAGTAGCCGTCTGTTTTGCCCTTGGCGAGCCAGTGCGGGAGAGAACTGGAAAGGATCCGCTTCGGCAAATGCCGCGCTTACCGAACTCTGTGCCAGTGGCTTCCATCTATTGATTCCCAAGACCACGTCGACTCCGACCACTTATTCTTTGACGGTGTCGGAAAGTCATGGCATCACCCGAGACGAGTCAAGGGTATGTTCACTACTGTTTGGATCCGAGTCTCACTTTGTTCTGACGGTCTTGTGCAGGGTTGGGTCTTCCAGTGGCTCCCCAGGTGCCACCGATAATGACGTTACTGCGCGAAATAACGCGACGGTCGGGATTGAAGATGTACAAGACGTCTTGAGTGATCTTACCGGTCAACCCCCAGCCTTGGATGACCACGAGTCCGATGATGAAGAAGAGTTCATTTTCCCAGGTGCTGAGACATTGCCAGCGCGGGAAACGCCTCCGTCCCCTTCTCCGCAACCCTCGAAGTCGACTTTGAATCCTGCCGCTATCCCGTTCACGTTCCGACCCCCCGAGGCTACAAAATCGGCGGAGGTTCCCCGGATAGAAGAGCCAGCAGAGCTCCCTGAACCACCCGTTGAAAGGATTCATGTGCATCACATCGAGGGCGAGTCTGACGATGAAGAATTCCATTTTCCGGGAGCCGAAAAACTACAGGATCCTGTCCCCGCCCCGGTGTCTTCACCTTCGCCTCCAGGACCTGTACAAGTGCTTTC
>Ga0307517_10011977_pt1 | contig 11966 bp, 6 predicted proteins | sample 23_EM_MG_FD_194515 | JGI IMG/M metagenome (GOLD analysis project Ga0307517, IMG submission 194515) | Populus trichocarpa ectomycorrhiza microbial communities from riparian zone in the Pacific Northwest, United States - 23_EM | ecosystem: Host-associated > Plants > Roots > Unclassified | place... | reverse complement strand
TGAGGGTTATATTTCAAGTTGAAGTTGGTGTTGAGTTACGGGGCCGGTGCTGCTCATGATCACCTTTACTTTATTTTTGCTGCTTGTGTGCCTGAGGCTTGGATGACATTAGTTTTTTGCATGTGGCATTTGTTGCGTTGTGTGCCTCTATTTTGTGGATGTATATGCTATGAATTACCTGGTTCCTTGACTTTCGAATTTTCTTTTTAATATTGCATTTATTAAATTTCTATGAATGCATTCGTAAATTATAACAAAAAAAAAAAAAAACCTTCTTCGATAAAATTATTTGTCGTCAAATATAAATTGTAATTAGGCAGCAAAGAGATTTGTTTTCCATAATAATTGAATTTCCACTCTCTTGTACATATTGCATAATGAAGAAAATAGGGAATACTTTAAAGAAATATGACCGGTCATATTTTAATACAAGATGAATTTTTTAGAGTGGGTGGGCTACCTTTTTTTAATTAGGCTTGATTAAGTCTATTGGATCCTTGATTTCCTGGGTTGCTTTTATCCTTCAGTTTCTGCATGGGCTGATAGCCTCATTTCTGCGAGAGCCATCTCTTTTTTATGGAATCCATCGACTAGAAAATTTCGTAGACTACCAGAAAATCTCTGGGACGTGGTTTTGATACAAGTATATAAAACTAGGCTTGTACAAGTTTACTTCCAGATTTTGATAAAATTAGGGTTTTCGAACCCCTCTAATAATCTTAATTTGTTCTATAGTGTAGAGAATTATCCCACGCCCGTCGAATCCTAAAAACAGCGTGCAAATATACCCGCTATCATCCTTGATTTATCGAGACCATGTGAGGCAAATGGTCAGGGATTTACATTTTGAGCTTTTATTGTTTTGTTAATACATATATATAATTTAGATCTTTGACTTTGTCTCAATTAAATAATCTTAATCCACCTCTTGTTTTGTCTCAATTAAATATACTTTTGTCTCTTCATAACTATAATAATTTAGATCTTCGACTTTGTATTAAGATTTTTTTCAATGATTTTATACAATGATCGATGTTTGTGATTTGTAGATGAAAATTTATTGATTTTCGTATTTTAATTTTCTTAAGATTTGATTTTGTGTAATCTTTAGTAGTGATTTTTTTAAAAAAATCTCTGATTAAATTGACTAGGATATCCAACGGATGAAGGAAGCCCTCTCCTTCCAATTCAACTTAACTTGATTTAACTAAATCGGATGCAAGAGTAGGTGATCATTGCAAGTATTCTGATTCCACTGAGAGTACAGTAAAAACTGGTCGTACGCACTAGCTCGTTCGATTAAGAGAGTTGAGCACACCAAAGATAATTAATCAAGCAGACTGAAACAACAGCGAAATTAACCATCTCAGAACACCATGTCAGCTCGTAACTCAAACTCGAACTCCTATTTCTGCCTGTAAGTACCACATTCCTTAGGGTGTGAGAGAGAATGAGGGATCAGTGAGAGACTATCGAGTTTAGAAATCTGGGATTTCTTTATAGAAGATTTGGTTGACTTCGAGTTCTTTGCTGGATAAATTCATGGAAAAATGTAAACTGGACGATGTTTTGCCGATGCATTTATCAAAATCATAGTTGGTCGTAGCCATGGAAACTGCACTGCTGTTAGTCTTCCAAGGGACTGTAATACAGAGGTTCTGAGGAACATTGCCAACGAGTAGGTTTTCTGACCTCCTCAAAATCTTAAACTCGACATTATATTTAGTCACTTTTAATGGTAGAAAACAAAATTATCTCAAGGGTTTGGTTTAGAGGTTAAAAAGGTATGTTTCCTTACTTTACTTTTCTGGGTTCAAACCTTCGAGCCAGCAAGCAGTGTGAAGGGTTGCGCTCTTGATATTGTCTGGGAGAGAATTTATTCTCGGTTTCTAGTCGAAGGATACCCTTAAAAAAGAAAGAAATTATAAAAATTGCTTTTGGACTTAGCATCTGCTTTGATTCTTTTTTTAGAAATTCCAAACTTTTACATGATTTCAAATTTCCTCTTTTCATATCACAATTTACTTGCAATTAATTATGTATTGAAATCTGTAATTCGAATATTGCGAAGCATATAGTTGTGGAGGTGATTTCTGAGTTAATTTGTTTTTTCCATGTCTGATCCTGCCTTGAGAAATTTGGAGAATTTGATACTTGGGAGTTCTAAAAACTTGGAAAATATAATAACGCAAATCAGCCTGGACTGCAAGAAACTAGCTTGTTGGCTTACGTGCATCTTGTGGTGCATGTATGGATATTAAGAACTTGTTGATGATATTACAGGGTTGTAAGGAACCCTTGTATACGTACTTTAATGCAAGAAACTGCGTAGATTTTGAGCCTGATAACAAATTGTTAGAGCTTTTGCTTCGCACATTAGCACACATTCAAGTGCGAAGGTTCAAGACTTGATGATTTCTCAGACTCTCTGAAATGGCATGGTTTCAATTCAGTACTTGCCGATAACGAACACGTTGACCTGATTTATTATAAAAAATAATATTATTTAATTATTAGAATGAAAATACAATATTATTTTATCATATAATTAAATAATATTATTTTTATAATAAATCACCTCTCAACGAGTTTTTCACTGGCTAGCCAGTACTAAATTTAAATTTACCATATAATTAAATAATAGACGCTATTTCACGCGATTAATCACGGATTATGATTTTAATTTAATATTAGACCTGATCTAATGATAGGATTAGAAATATCATCTCGAAAATTATTTTGTGCTAGGGTGAAACATCCACATCTTATATATTTTTCGTTAATTAATATATAAAACTGTCTACTATAATATTTTTGTAATGGTAAGATTAGAAAAATCGTCTCCAAAATTTCAAGAAATAAAAACCAATTAAAACTACATTGATAATTCAATAGGATATCCATTTGTTTGCTCCTTGAAATCATTAACAAAAGTTGTGAGATTTGACATCATTACTACACTGGCTTCTTCTCCCATGGTTATCTCATGCAGCCTCGTCAACTTATCATTCATCGTATGATCTTCCATCACCCTCCTCAAGCCTTGTTCCATTTCTTTTTCCCCAAATCCATTGATCTTTACTCCAATTTTCCATTTCTCAGTAATGTATGCACAATTCACAAACTGGTCTCCAGCAACTGGATAGCATATAAGGCATTTTTGGCATTGTATTGCTTCCATTGTTGAATTCCATCCACAATGTGTGAGATAGCACGTTACAGCCTTGTGTTGCAATACCTTCAGTTGCGGTGCCCATGACACCACTTTACCTTGCTTTGACACTCTTTCTATGTATCCGAAAGGCAACCCACCTTGCCAAGTAGGCCCTAACACCCATATAAAAGGTTGTCCCAATGCTTCAAGTGTCAAAGCAAGTTTTTTCACTTTTCCTTCTCCTATTGGGCTAACCCAACTTCCAAATGAAATGTAAAGAACCGAGCTAGGCTTTTGCTTGTCTAGCCATTGCAAGCAACTCATATCTTCTTCCCAGAAGCTAGGGTTTTTAACTAGTGGATGCTTACTCAATGCTCCAACTTGGCAAATGAGTGGTTGATCCATAGAGTTCTCTAGCAAAGCACCATTGTGTGGTTTGTCATGATCAATGCATTCCTCTGGAAAGGAATTCACAAGTAGCCATGAAAGCTTTCTTGATCGATCTAAGGTTCTTGTCCAAAACTCGAACCTTGCTTTCCTTGAAGCTGGAGTTCCAATTAGCCACGGAAGATCTTCAGTAGATAGCAAAGGTTGATTAGGTAGAAAGCATAATGGACCTAGATGTTGAGGACTTCCTGCCAAATGCCAGCAAGCTCTTTAAAAATTTATAGAACGCATGTGCAACCTTATACTAAAACAATATGCCAATTCATTAAACATATCAGATTAAAACATTGTATTAGAAAAGTTATAAGAGTAGAATGTACAAATAAATTGACTTCTGCTAGCTTCATGCAAAATAATATATATATATATTACAAGATAAATAATTAATATGATATAAATAAAATAAAAACTTGACATGTGGATACCCTTTCATCCCTATTAGTGATCCTAGATTCGACAATGGTTCCAAACTTCATTATTTTATGGTCTTTGTATAATCCAAGGTTTCAGCTTTAAATTTTGTCCTTAATTACTAATGGATACAACTAATTCTATGGAATTTGTTCACGTGAAAGCTGACCTAATGGTTTCGTTTTCTTTTAGTTATAGTGAATAAAACAGTGTACTGTCGTACACTTTGATCTTCCTCTGCATAAAAACTGCTGCTCTCAATCATGCAAAGCAATTATGGAAATGTGTACTAATGTCATCATAATTACTCTGCATGATAGTGATCGTTTTAAAATAATTCTTAATTGGTTGACCCGACAAATTTGCTTACTACATTATCTAGGGCATGTGTCTGATTAATTAGTTCTATAGAATAAATTAAGATAATAGTAAACCATGTTATTCTGAAAGTCCGAACAACATCAGCCTGGTTGGAGGATATACCAATTATTCGTGTTATTGATTCGATTTGATGTTCTTTAATTCATCGATTGTTAAACAAGAAAGTTAAAAGTCGACAAATGCATTGATAAATTAATTACCTCATAATTATTAATATGCTTGACCAGTTCCTCATGAATTTGTCAAGGTTTGGTCAGGTAAGGTTTTAAAAAACAAATTATTTAATTTAACTCTAGTTAACTTCATTGGTTGTGGATTTGATTTGATGTTTTTAAATTCACTAATTATTAAATAAAAAATTAAAAGTTATATAAAATTTAATTTGATTAATGAAATAATTATCAATTCAAAAACTCTGTACGGCTTGACAAATCAACCTGAGACTTCGCTTACTTTTGACCATGCTATATTTTTTAAAAAATTAACTTAAAGTTGACTATTGATTTCATACCCCATCAACACAGTTAGCATCTAGTTTGAATTCTTATATATAAAAAAAAAATCAAAACTATATTAATGTTTTTAACCTTAAAAAAAATGATGTAGTTTTAGATTAATTAGGGTCAACTCAGTTAACCTACTCAATTTGTAACCCAAGTTTTTGTATAGTTTTAATTACTTTTGGTTCAAATATTAAAGGAATTCATGCAAAAAAAAAATTGGTTTGTGACTGTAACAATGCAAATATGGTTATTTTTCTTAAAACTGATTGACAAGAAATTTCATCTCGAGGCTTCAAAATTAACCAAATGATATCATTACTGTGTGATGATGATGATGGGATTTATTTGATCGCATGAAATGTAAATAAAATCACTTACCGGTTTCAGAAATAAGGCCGGTTCTAACCATGTCAGGTATGGCTGCAATCAACTGGTATGTAGCAAGCATGGCAGGCCAAAATCCAGCCACGGGAACCCCACATCGATGGCCAACTTCAATAGCCCAGGAAGCTAATAAATCAACAATCATGCACGCCACCACTTCACCATCTTCATTGAATTTCCGAACCAGACCCTCCAAGTGACTTGGCATGTTTATTTCCATAGCTTTCTCATTAGCAAAGAAGTCACGAGGCATGTCCATTTCCAACCCATCTGGTATTGAAATGCATGAAATATGAGACTTCGGATCAATATTTGATATGATCCTACGGTGGATGAATTCCGGGGTGACCATCACCGGCTCGAATCCATGGTCAAGAAAGGCTGAGGCTAGCTTGAGCAAGGGAGTAACATGGCCTTGTGCTGGATATGGAACTAGAATGATTTTGGGTGTTTGTATGCGCTTCATATTTCCCATGCTTCGTAACACTTCTGGGCTCAAAACTAGCTATAATTCTCTCTTGATCTTTCTTGCATTAGAATCGAAACGCTAGCTCAAATATATAGAGGGAGGGAAAAACTATAGTCAACTAAGCATGTGCCTTAACATGTGTATTTATTTGTATATATGATGAACTCGCCTTTTCCGACAACATTAAAGAAAGAAACCAAAATGGAAATCGAATCGTGAATTTTCTTGTGTTATTTTTTAGATAAGAATTTAATTTAATTTCGAAAATCACATGCATGTAATCTAATTACAAACAAGAAACATGTGTGAGCATATAGAAAACTATTAGGTACAATGTCACTACACAAATGGGTCAAAAAAACACATGGCCTCGATACCTTTAGTTCATTTGGAGCATTAAAAGGAAAGCAAGTGGGTTTATGGGCACCCCCACAAGCCACAATGTATTTATGATCATGGCATGGCCGGCGGCACGTGTCACTACACGTGACAATATGTCATGCTCCTTTTTTAACATTTTTTGTCGTGCTATGAGTGGCTGCTTGATCGATGAACATCACTAGCTCGGTTGTTCTAGCAAGGGGATAGGCTAAGCACCTTAGGTGTCCAACACTTTTTTGTTGTATTTTCCTTTGCTTTACCATTATTCCACTATTCCCTTTCGAAATTATTGTTTTTGAAGACGTGTTCCGTCGACTCAGCCTACAATCTAGGTTAAAGATCAGATAAACTGATATAAGTTCATAAAAAAAAAATTAATTTCAAAGCTACATTGCTAAGAAAACAAATAAAAATATCGTTTAGATTTTGAGAAGTCAGTCCGCTAAGTTAAACTATGTGAATTCTAAATTGATTTTTTTTAATACCATGCTAGAAAAAGGTCGGTTGAATTCCAAGTAAACCCATAAGGGAAGCCATTTTAATAATATATCGTGCTTGAAACTTCATCCATGCCTTGTTTTTTAAACTTGATCTCCCGGGGTACTGTGTTGTTTTATCTTCCCAATTAATTATTGGGTTTTTTAACCTGAATTTTGCAATATTATTTGTTTTTATATCCTTTAAATTTTTTTATAAATAATTTTACTCCATTAAATAATTTTACCGATAAATTAATTTCGTCGGTGTAAGCCATAACTTTCATATTGAATAAAAAATAAAACACTCTCACAGAGAATTCTGGGTAGAAATGGCTACTGTTTCTTCTCTAATTGTAACGTGGAAAGGTTGTCTAATAATTAAAAATCTCTTGTGCAATTGTACCTAATGTATGTTTTATTGTAGGGATTCCACTACACAGCCTGGAGGAAATGAATGAGGTACACATCTTCTTGATTAAGAAATGCGATGGATAAGTTTCATGAGATCTTTCCTTTGATTTAATTAACGTATTTAAATTACAGTCAGATTGCATTTTAAGATATTACATATTATTTATTCTTATTTTTTCCATCTACAAGAAAAAAAAATTAAGAAAATTATACTTAATCTCCATTCTATATGGCTATATATGTTTTATTCATTCAATATTCATTATCAAATTGGAAAATTGTCACACATGCTTGACTTAATTTACAGCATTAATCGTATACGATTCCTTGAATTAATTAGACCTAATGTTTTGCTTGAAACTATGTGCACTCATAAAAATATATAAATTATGAGGCCCATAGTATAAATTATTTAGACAAATTAATTAGTGAAAGTTAATGAGTTCTGCTCTGTATAAATAATCTCTTCTTTTTATCTCTATACTATAAAATACGTCTTTTATCTGAATTTTTACTCTCATTTTCTGATAATTTCTTTGAATTTAATAGTAAGGTCCAAATAACTGAACTTGCTGTCTAGCTAGTTAAGCAATTTCGAATTTACTTTCGAGTAGATACCATGTGGTAGAGAGTAATATAGATCATATTCTGGAATTTCACTTAATAGTTTAAACTATTTGGTTAAGATAATTCTTTGATATGGTATTAGAGTCTTGATGACCAAACGGTCATGAATTCGAATCTCAACATCCTCATTTATTTGATAAAAATTAAGCACAAGGTAGTGTGAGTTTGTGCAAGTTTCAAGCCCAAAAGATTTTCACTTGAGAGAGTGTGTTGGAGAATAATATAAATCATATTCTGGGACCTCACCTAACAGCTTAAGCTATTGGGTTGAGATGGTTCTTTGACACTATGCAATGCTTGTGTGTGTGGATTAATCAGTAGATTACATAATTATTAGGACTCATTCAAGTATCGGGTCATGAATTTATTGAGTCAATGATAAAATAATATTCTATCATATTTTTAATAAAACATTTGAATATTTTTCTAAAAAACATTATTTTGAATTAAAACATAACAAAAATTAAAAAATCTTTAAAATTGACCTAGTTAGGTCTTACTAGGATTTAGCTAAGTAAATAAAATCAGCCGAGGCTAAATTCAATCGCATACAATTCTGCTGAATTCAATCGCATCCCGTCGAGTACTCACATTTACTTACCGATCGATCGAGGGCATGCTCGGTGATAATATAAAATCATTCATTAGTTGTCTGTGTGAGGCTAAATTTGTTCATTTTTAGGTAGATATTAAGGACAACTGAGTTATAGGCTAAATAAATTTTTTAAAAAAGAACTTTTATTTTTATATTAACTTTGTTTATGATAAACGATTGATTTGCAAGAGAAGTGTGAGGTACTGGCTAAGATAACAGAGTAACAAAAGCAAAGTGCTCATTAGTAATGTAATTAATTACATGGATATAACTAGCTGGTTCCAGGGCCTGTAACTAGACAGCAAAGCAACTGCATCGAAAGTGTTCTTCATTCTCCATGCATGGTCTGCAACCCACTTCATTTTCAAGCCAAGCAAATACTGCACTTGAGGAATCCAACTCGATAATCCAATAGACCTAACGTGCTAACGGTGATGAAGCGTCTTATATCTCCGTAGCTTTCTGGGTAGAAAGGGCCTTTAGCTTCATCACATTCCTTTATAATTATAGGAGACGAAAAGGTGCCTTGAAACCGACCTTCGAGGTCCCCATGGAACTCCACTAATTCCTAATCTTCGCAGTTTTTCCAAAGACAGTGTGAACGTTCTCTTTTAGAGTAGGGATGGCATGCGCATGCAATGGGTAGGTCTCGGATAAGTTATCCTCCACTCATCATGGTCCCATGTTAATTAGATTGGGGGAAGAGACAATTTTTTCCCCTGTCAAATTTGGAACAGATTCGAGGATTCTTCGTCAATAAAAAAAATAAATAATTTTTCATAGTTATAATTAATAGAAATATATTGATGTGTATAATTAGAGGTTTGGATTCCTTTAATTACCCCTATCTCCTTTTGTTTATAGGAGAGGAATTGCCGTCTATCAGCTCGATCGAACTAGGTTGATTTTGCCACTCTAGCTATTTTAGAGTCCCTTCTGGTTTCCTTCCGAGCCATTATTGGATGAGTTCTGGTCGCATTGGTCATCCATGGATCCCTCCAACGTTGGATAGCAGATCATTGCTTGTGTAAACAAATTAAGTGCTCTTCTACATACAAACAATGAAGCTATCTTTGGACTCCACAAATCTTTTGCAACGACTTAATTAATCAATATGATAAGTTAAATAAATAGCTTAATTCGGAGTAATATATATATATATATATATAAAATCACTTTTTTTCGTAGAAGGATTGTGACAAGAACTATAAAGGCCATACTTTTATATATTATGGAAAAGGTAGACCTAAAGTCAAGCATATTAAACAAAATTACCCTGCCCAGTTGGAGGGAAAAGGCGGTGTGTAAGTTGCACAAAATTTTGCCAAATTAGAGATGTTTGTAATTGTGGTAGCGGTTATTTTTCAAAGAGTTTTTTGCTCGGAAATATATCAAAATAATTTTTTTATTTTTTAAAAATCATTTTTAACATCAGTGTATTAAAATGATCTGAAAACATCAAAACATATTAATTTAAAGTAAAGAAAAAAAATTTAATTTTTTTTAAAAATATTTTTAAAATACAAAAACAAACAAATATAACCCTGCTTAGGCATCATAAGAAAGCATCATTTGGGTGCATTATTAAGAAGCAAGAAACAAATAAGGGGGTCTAAACGTGCTTTTTATGCTGGCATTATCTACTCTAATAAAAAAAAAACATGGAACCTAGTTTTTTTTTATTTTTATGGTTGATATGAATAGTTAAGGAATTTTTCCTACTTGAAAAAAATAATCTTTTAAATTTTTTCTTTATCATTTTTATTTTTTTTTTAATTTTATTTTTAAATATTATATTGATTTTGAATCGATATTCATAATTTGTTACGATTTGTTTTTTATAATATTTTTATGATCTCAAACAAATATCTTATTATTTGATTGGTATTTAATATTATCAGTGTTTATTTTTATTATTATATCATTAAATAAAAAAAATAGTTAAATCCAATAAAGTATATGGTCCAAATAGTGGATTTGGCAAGTCATGAAGTCTGGCTCGTCTCATTATATTATTTTTTTAATATTAAAAAAAATATTATGTTAAAAAAATAATAAATCATGATTTTTACTAATTATTCAAATTATTTTTGAATTGACGAAGTCAATCAAGTTATGTTGAGGCAACTTTCACTCTTAAGAGGTTTTAAAATTGAGACATTGAGTCGGGCTTTTTTTTTCTTTTTCTGGGAATGACTGAGAGATGGAAGGTTGGTCAGGAGGAGATGGCGGTTGCAGAAAATGAAAAATGACAGAGAAAAGAAAGGTCGAGTGTGTGGCTTGTCTATGGAGGAAAGGAAAGTCGGGCTCTGGTCCAGTGGGAGGTGTCGAAATGGCAAAGGGTGAAGGAGAGAAAATAGAGACGGCGTCTGTGAGAGGGAGAAAATAGAGGCTCTAGGTGTGGCTGGCGGCTGAGGGGAGAAAGGAGGCTTATGTGCAGGGAAAAAGGAAAGAGAAGAGTGAGCTGGCTGAGAGAGGGGAAATATGTTGGCTAAGGAGGAATATAATAAAGGGTAGTTCTGCTTTTGGTTGGCTAGGAAAGAGAAGGTCTATGAGGGAAAAACAAAAGCAAAAGGGGCTCTTTGGCAGTGTTTTAAAACCCGGACCGGCCCGGCGGGTCGACCCGGGACCCGGCCGACCCGGGCTTGGGACCGGTCCGGGTGAAGGGAAAAACCCGCTCGGGAATTGGCCCGGCGAAACCCGGTCGACCCGGAGGGTCGACCCGGGACCCAGTCCACCCGGTCAAACCCGGGTGAGACCCGGCCAATTTTTTTGATTAGGCTGGAAGATGGGAGTATTGAGGGAAAGATGGTGTTTTCGTTTGAGTGAAGCGAGAGAGACAGAACATTGAAAAAAGTGGAAGTCACTTTCGAAAGGTGTGATGATGTGTTGGCTAATCTCTCAAAGCATCAGAGAGAGTCTCACCACTTTTGAACTACAGCCGACGGTTCTAACTTATAAACAAGTTAAAAGAACCGAATGAGAGAGAGAGACATACAAAGACTTAAGAAGAGGTTAGAGAGGGAGGGAGGGGGGAAGAGGGAGGAGGGAGGAGCGAGAGGATTCAAGTTGAAGGCTGGAGCCTTGATTGAATGATTCCCTCTGAGTTGGTGTTTTTGGGCGCTTTGTGTATCAGTACAAAGAAGTGAAGAACAGTAGCAGACTCAGTGATGAGGTCACAGGGATCTTTAATCTCATTTCTGACCAAACTCTGCCACACTTACCTCTAACTAAAGTTTTAAAAAAGGATTTTCAAAAGAACACGGCACCATGCCATGCCATGCCATGCCAAGCCAAAAAACAATGGTAGTCTTAATATGAATCCCCCACTGATTTCTTCAATGCAGACTAGTCATATTAATTATTAATCCACGTAACTAAATGTTTAATTAGTGAATAAATATGGTATAGGTTCAAGATATGCAATATTGTTCACTGCAATTTTTCTAATTATATAGTGTTTATCTTCACTTTTAATATATAGAAATTACTAGTTAAATGCCCCGCGCGATGCCGCGGGTCAATTATTTTTTGCATTTCAAAAGGAGTCAAGATCTAAAAGTGTTAGGTTTTTTTGCAAAGTTATACCCAAGAGTCTTAAGTTTGGTTGAAACGCTTGACCCAAAAGTAATATTTATAATATTAATAATAACATTAAACTTGGGTTAACCCTTAGCATAAAAGTGTCTGGATTGCAATACCAGACCCAATAACATTGGACGTG
>Ga0307517_10011975_pt1 | contig 11966 bp, 9 predicted proteins | sample 23_EM_MG_FD_194515 | JGI IMG/M metagenome (GOLD analysis project Ga0307517, IMG submission 194515) | Populus trichocarpa ectomycorrhiza microbial communities from riparian zone in the Pacific Northwest, United States - 23_EM | ecosystem: Host-associated > Plants > Roots > Unclassified | place... | reverse complement strand
CACACGTGGACATTAAATATGTTTTCTTATGCCACCAAGCTCCCAATGGATAGGAGAGAAAGGTGGGTACATGAGACAATCTTGGGGGAAGTCTGAAGACTGTGACCCGAGCTGGAACAGAAGACCACTGGCTAAGGCAGGGATGCGAAATCCTGTCATCGGTCAGTGAGGGTAGGTGATACCGCCATCCGGGCTCGGTTGTCATTGTCATCTAACCCACCGCCGCTGTCATTGGCTCTACTTTTTTTGTCATCAACTACCCCCCGCCGCTTTGGTCGGAATGGGACAGTAATATGGTAGGTTCAGTGTGCACGTGACACCACTGTTCCAGGTTGCTCTCGGACTTGTTTCGATCGAGTGCCCTGGTGCAAACGACAGGATGAAGGCCACGTAGCTCGTTACATACAGAGACCCCTCCGCGGTTCTCTTCTTTGCGAGTGGGAAGGTCTGAATCTCTCTCTCCCTTCAAGGTCTCTGGCAGGAAACTGCTCCGTTCTTAACAGAATCCGACCGCCACCGTGTCGCCATGGTGGGATGGAAACAAGAAATTCGATCCGAAGAAGGCTAGGTCTCGTCTCCGCGGGGCAGACCAGGTCTACCGCTGAACTTCCCAAAGATCCAGTTCTCTCCGTCAGGACGGAACTGGTGAGGGGCTCGGCCTTTGTGTCATGAAATTCCGTCGGGAGTGGGGTGGATGTGTTTCTCTTTGGAGGGATTTTCGACTCGCGGTTTTAGTACCTGCGTCTTAAAGTTCGGTTATCACTTTGTCTTACCGCGAGGGTTGCTTCAAGGGCTTACCGACGGCGCTCAGTTTCCAAGATTTCAGCCTAGATGACTGTACTTGGGATCTTTGCAGCGATGGGTGTCGGCGCCCTCCTCGTGTTTGGGGGCTAAGATACTGGCTAGGTCGTTTTTCCGCACATTCACCCTTTAGTGCAAGTTCGTGGCACGCGGCCCTTTGCCCTTTCGGGGGGCAATCCGTGGAACTCGATTCAGCATACTCTCGTCCTGTCGTTCCCTACCCAATTTTTTCCCTTTTGTCTCCTTCGGGGACTCTTTAATTGACCACGATTATGTAGCGATCCGTTTGTACATGCTCGAGTGTGATTGTAATCCAGTATAACGAGCGACTGTGTGAATCAATAAGTTGACCAAACAGAGAATCAATTCGAGATCACGTTCTTTTCTCTTCACATCGTCCTCGGTGTCCACCACAGTTCGAAAACCGCGATACTCATCACGTACACGAACGGCCCGACCGTTTCGTCATTCATGAGTGGGAAGGTCTGAGAGAAGGTCCCTTCGCTCGAGTCGAGATGACTCAGGTGCTAACGTACCTAACGGCGTACAAGAAAATCGGCGACTTCAGAAGTTATTCACTATCCCGAAGACCTTCTTCATGCTGTGGTTTGCCGGAGCATTGTAGCAGGGAGATGGAGGAGCCTTGAAATATCGTCGTGGACCTTGGGTGAGTCCGCCGGTTCCGATGTTGACCAGATCATCCAGATCCTCTATCGCACCTACTTTGGGTCATGGCGGCACCGCTTCCACCTATCACATTGGTGGTACCCGTTGGTGGACGAGGGGGGTCATGGTTTGGTCCTGGCGCGGTTTATCAGCGGGTTCGCCCTTTAGTGCACTTCGCGGTGCGCGTTTTCGTAGGTTTCGACCCTCGACGCGTAACTCGATTCAGACTATTCTTGGACTGTGGTGTCACCATGCACGGACCTAATTTTTTCCTCACTCTCCTTTGGAGAACCCCTTAACGACTCAAAATTTGTTCCGCATTCAAGGTGCGTTCTCTTGCCTTCATCAAGGTCACTATCTAGTGATACAATTGTTCTCACGCAGCCGACTTGTATCTATCTAAGCTCGCATTCGTATTGTCCATAGTATTCTGCCAATGTAATGCCCACCGTGCCCACGAACCGGGGAGTCCATGATTCCAAAAAAGAGGTCCATCCCGGGTTCGAACAGGGGTTGCTGGAAGGTGATCACGTAGTCAAAATCCAGAGTGATAACCACTACACTAATGAACCAGCTGGCAAATGATGCCATTGTGAGTTGTTGAGTATTTCGCCGCCTAAGCGGGGAAATGCTGTCCTCAAGGCTCGTCAAGAATTCGGAGGTAGTTTAAGCCACTGAGAAGGCCAGCGGAATGATTGCTTTCAACGATCTGTTCGACTATCATAAGGGAAAAACTGAGATCGTCGTATTCGCATCCGCTAGATAGATCACCACGACAGGAGCGTTTTCAACCTGCTCCACTCAGAACCAGCAGATTGGTGTTACATTATCAGTACATTTCAGTCTCTACAACTCTAGAGCTTTGCGTGTGAGTTTTAACACTCCCTCTTTTGTTCTGTAGCCTGCAAAGTGAAAGTTAAACGCTCGATCAACAAGATTAGATAGGAAACGGTGCGACGTACCACCAGTGAATCCCGACGCATGAACGAAGATCCCACCGTCAATTCCGGACACCTCCGAAAGTTTTTCGTCCCTGAGCCCCCTCCAAGCCTCCGGTAGGGCTTTCCTGCTCTCGAAACTATCCGGAGAGACCGGAACGGCTTGAACGCGCCAGGTACCGGCCGTCTCGTCGGGGTAAACGACGTAGAATGGTTTTACCTCATCGGTCACATTTAATTCCGCCTCCAGCTCAAACAGGTGTTCCTAGGAACGAGGACGAAGGATTAAGGACCAGGCAACCGTGAAGGAGGGGATGGAAGAAGAAGGTTAACCCGGAGAGGCACCGAAGACTCACTTTCCAAGGAGCGAATTGTTCGAAGAGGATTATTCTCCCGCTCGGATCCACTTGAGTCCGCTGTGCGAGGCCATCGGCGACCAGGGTTCGGGCCGGCAACCAGGCTTTTGCATAATAGTCCAGGCGCCCTAGGAACTCCCCACCTGCCAACGTGGACGCTTTCACGAATTGTGCCTATGGTGACATCAAAGAATATCAAGGGTGAGGATCGTCGAGTAAGACGCTCGGTAGGGAATGCATCTCACATCCACAGTCTTTGAGTCGAAGGGTTCGTTCCAAGCAGGGTTCAACCAACCCACTCTGGAGGAAAGATCTGTTCGACTACGGTACTTGGGGGTGATATCCCGAGGGTATTGGGAAACACCGTTATCCACTCCGTCAATCGCTTCAACAAACTCCTGCATTTCCATTATCAGCGGAGGTCCTAGAACCCAATGATATAGAGGAGAACCTTGTACAGTTTGAGCCAGAGCGTCTTAACGGTGGGATCTTCAAGTCGCAACTGGAACCGGTTCGCAATGATTTCTTGGCCGAAGTGTCTGCACAGTAATCAGTTTTTGTCCGAGAGATAAGCGGCAGTGACGCACTTGTAAATCAGTCCGGCAGATGAAAGCTTCGTTTGGAACCCATGGCCGAAGACCCCATCGAAGCCGCGCTGGTGGTGGTCGAACCTCTTCAGACTTTCATCGTACACGGCCCCGACATCCACCACTATATCGCAGGTATTCAACGTTGCCGGGTCTCTCGTTCGGATCAGCTCTGCCAAATAGGAGTTTCAGTGATGAAGAGGGTAGCAACGGGTCGACGTGGCAAACCTGCATCGGTGTAGGTCGACGTTTGCCTGAGCATGTACACCGCCAGGGCTTCATCGCAATGGAATGTACCGTTGTGGGTACCGATGACCTGAAGGATGCGCAAAATCCGTCAAGTCTACAACTACAGGATAGGGCGAAGGTTATGTCACCTTTTTGGTCTCGCTCATCTTGAGTTTTTTGGTTGGATGTGCGTCTTGTGAGGTAGACATGGGTGATGTGCGGAACTGTCGAGATTGCAAGGACCTCCAGCTAAACCTTCCTAACTGCCCGAATGCGGCTCGCCCAATTGGTCCGAGGCTCATCGAGAGCTGGTTGGTGGAAACTCAGCGCTCAGAAAGCCGGACAGTGTAGATATATCGATTTTTAGAGACGTGTTGTCCGCAGCAACGTAAGTAAGATATGCGAGAAAACGATAATAAAAAAGTCCGTGGTATGCAAAGAGACAAAAATGCAAAAAGTCGTCCACATGAAACTCCGTCAACGGGTGTTACGATACTAATGCAGTACCAATAAGCCACCTGCCACAAGGGCCGCTAGGGAGCCCAAAAACATATTCGCAGTGAGTCCCATCACCGACGAAATGTAGCCATCGTCTGGACCGTAGACACCTCCGCCGCCGGACTGGCCAGGCATCGGCGCACCATTCGGACCTCCTCCTCCGGCGGTCGCGTCGTTGGGAGCAGTTGAAAGGGGGCGGGTGGAAGAGGATGTGGTGGAGGTAGAGTTGTTGGTTGGGTTTGTGTTGTTGCCAGAACCGGACGGTTGGGGGTTTTGGGTGATGATGGTAAGGATGGATGAGACGACTGTCGTCGGTTGACGGTCAGGCCCAAAGCCAATCATGGTGGACAAGATGGTGGAAGTGATGACCACTGGACGTGAGCTTCCCCCACCACTTGCCGAGGAGGAGATTTGACTCCCACTACTGGAAGGGCTGCTTGACACCTGAGTCAGACGTGTTGGGTCAGCCCTGGACCCGACGAAAAGGGCCGGAAAGAAAGCATGCCTGGGCCAAAGTTGCGACTGGAAGGAGTGCCAAAACAAATAGCCTCGCCGCTGTCGAGGCGTCTGACTGTTTTGACGGTGAGAGTTTCATGGCAGGCTGTGGTGGCGGTATCACGTGCGCCCAATGATGCGGAGAAAGATGGGTTCATGGTTCTCCCCCTCCTCCCTTTCCAACTATCCGTATTTACGGCAGCGATATCCCGGCCCCAAGCTGTCTTGCTCCTTATAAGCTCTCTTTCGCGAGAATGGAACACGACCCCTCATCGACAATAGATCCCTCCAACGTCGAGCAGCACAATGTCGATTACATCCTCCAGTTCATCTCCCCTCCGTCTAATCTCCAGGCCATCCCCCTCCATGCCCTCTCTAGAGCCCTGATGCAGAGACACCTCTTCCTTGGCATCTCTTCAGACGCCCCCCACGAGTATCTCTCCTGGCCCTCCAATGACGATGGGAGAGCCGGAAGAGAGGCCATCGATCTCCTCGAACAGTACCACACTTACGCACAGCATCACCCTTACAGGACCGCCTATACATCCGATGGCGACTACACCTACGGTCACGTCGCTCTCTCTTGCTCTGGGCTTAGCAAAGGCGTTCGGCTCGTCTTCCAATGGGACCTTTCCCCCGGGTCGTGGAAATTCCACGATCTCAAAACGATGCCTTTTCCTGAAGGGGCTAAGTCGAGTCCCCAGGGGGTATCTCCTTTTTCAACTCAGGTGATGATGTCGACACCACCGGTCCTGGTTGTTGGGGGAGGCTCCCCTGCATCTGAGGAAAACGATGACGATGCGTACTGGAATGCGTATGGGACTGATGACCCGTCGTACGGGGGACCCGCCTCCGCATCCACCAAAGAGTCCGGGAACGAGGACGCTTATTGGGCACAATATTCGGCGGTGCAAGGTTCGTAATTCCCCGCAAAATGCCGCAGTTTTTTGATATCGAAGCCTTACCACAGACTTGATCCAACAGGAACAGCCGATTCCACAGTCCCGTCTCCTCTCCCTCAAGACGGTGTTGGGACACATCCGCAACTCCCTTTGGAGGACGACCCGAACCCAAGCGACCCTTACCATCAAGATATTGATCTCTTGACCATCCCCCATACCACGATCTACCCAGGCCGAGAACCCTCCCCCGAACAACTCGCTCATCTCTTGTCCGGTCTCGTTGAGCGGAAAAGGAGCACCCCAACACCCCTAACCCTTGACACTCCCTTCAGTGCAGATCGTGAGCTTGAGGAATCCACCATCTCCGTTGTTGGCGATCTCGTCAACATCTCCCCCCAGTCTGGTCATTCCAGGACCCGCTCTGGCGCCAGCCCCACCTCTTCGAGGTCCTCTCGAAAGTCCCTCAAAGCCAAGATACCCACCCTCGAACGCCGCGGCGAAGAATCTCGCGTCCAGAAAGTCGAGATGGACCGGAAGTCCGACCACGCCTTGACAGAGACCATCAGAGGGATCTACGGGCTGTGGAAGGCCGACCGAGGAGGCGAGATCGACAAGTACCAGTTCCTGAAGGTCGTTCAAGAGGCCGTTGAAGAGTTTTGATCATTTCCTCTGTGGCATATACCAACATCAGTCTGTTGCATTTACGCATCCCCCATCGGTTCGTAGTTATTCTCGTTGGTCCGATTTTCCAGTGCTTGGGCCCGCCCCTTTTTACACGTGTATCATAGCCACTGCAGTCATACAATCCTCATGTCTTACGCTTGTTCTGCATGCTCCTAAGGCGCTTATCTTGTTCCCACACTACGACCGATTGCAACTTGGCGACTACATTGTTCAGGCCAACCCTCACCGATCCCAGCGAGGCCGAGAGAAAGATTGGGACGGAGTTACAAGATCAAAAATGAATCAGCCAATTGTTCCGAAGCTTCGGCGACCGCCGTCTGCAGCTCCAACGTATCGACCTTCTCCGATCGAATGCAATGCAATTGTGATGGACAAGAAGGAATCGTTGACCCACAAGCCACACTGGCGAATCAACATGCCAAAGCTACCAGGTCACAGGATACGCGTCGGTTCCACCCTGGAGTATTTGTTACTCGGAGGGTGCGGGCGCCGGGGACAAGCTGGCAATTCTCACTGAAATCTTAACGAACACCACCCCTGAGTTCTCGATCGATGTATCAAACCTTCACCGACGTTTGGACTTCCGCGTTTGCTTTGTCCTCCATTGCATTCCCCAGGTGAACGCAGAAGCGTCTAAGCTTAGAAATGGTGCTGACATGGCAGGATGATTGTCTAATTTCTTGAGTCAGACGTGAAGCAAGATACTGTAAAAGTCCGGTGCGATTGAAAGAATGTCTGGTAACAACACCTTTACATGGAATCGCCCAAACCCAGGCATCGTAGCCCACATGAAACAAACGCTGCAACAAGCGAGTTTAATAGAAGCGAAGAGGAACCCATTAACGAAAAAGAAATAAGTGACGAGTATTATGGGGATGGTTCAAGAAGCCGGAATCCGGCGTGGTGATGCAGAGTTGTGTACGCCAAATGACAAAAGAGAAAAGTTGATGTATGGGTAAAGGTTCGTGGTGAAGTGCAGTGTGACTCTCTAAAAGAGATACAGAAATTTTGAGAAAGAGCGGGGATACGCGTACCGGATGTGGCGGTAATGTAGAGTGGGCTCAAGCAATGACGCATCTGCTAGCTGAGGTGTCCCCGCTGGTCTCAAACTCGACAGGGAAGTCCTGCTGCTCAGTGGAGGTGGTCTCGGAGGGGGTGAAGAGGGTGAAGAAGGAGTCCATTTCAATCGAGTTGGGTAGCCGTCGAGGAGACTCAAGAAGTGGGGGGAATTGGTATAGAAGACGTGGTAGGATAGGCTGTTGGAGAACTTGCTCCGTCTATCCCCCTCCCCCACTTGTATATAATGTAGATGCATTTTCGGCGATACGAGAAACCCGCGAAAAAAGCCAGTTGATATAGTTCATCACCAGGCATACCTGTCGCTTCCCCCAACGCCTCGATCGAATGTAATGCAATTGTGATGGATACAACGCGCTTCCTAAAGGCGTTACAAAGTTGTGTAAGGTAGCGACAAAACCAGGTTCTTGCGACTCGTTAGACATACGAATCGGTCTATACCAAATTAAAAGGGAAATACTGAGAGAACTGGGATAAATACACCGTTTCAACTTGAGCTTGAACTTCCAACCCTTCTAGTCTACCCAACTCATCTGGTACACCATCACTGATCCTCCTCAGGTTCAGCTTGGTCAAGGGGCTCGAATGTCGCGTCTACCTCCTTATTCCACAGCCACCGTACGCCCCAGAAGAACGCGCCGATAAACATTAAACCGAAAACGCCACCACCAATCGGTTGTCCATATTCGACCAACCACGGCGGGCGGTACGGAGTCAACAGCCTGTCGATCGCGATCACACCTCCAACGCCATCTCCCGTCGTAGCCCGACCCCAGGAAAGAACCTTAGCCCAGTCTTCTTGAGCTGAGGTCCCCCGTGCACCCTTGATACCCAAGAGAAGAGGTTCCCCAGGGATCGCCGAAGACCGGACGACAACATCTCCATAGGCATTGTCTGGTGAGAGGAGAGTGGAATACGTAGCGTCATTGTGTAGAGAAATCGGCCGATTTGAATCAACGTCCTTTGCCCGTTCCGCGCTCGTGAATATCGACGATGGGGATGAAGGAGTTGGGATGAGATGTTGGCCGACGATTTCCTTCAGCTTTTCCGTATCCTTCAGAAACTCCGTCGTGTTTACGTGTTTGAAGGCATCATCGGGTGGGCACAACAATGTCCATCCTTTCCCGTCCAGTCCCATCTCCGCCCAGCGCGAACCTTCAGGTGGGGCGGTCGCATTCAACACCCAGTCGAAGCCAGCTTTAACCAACATGGAGGTCATCAAAGATCCTTTTGCGGCTCTAGCGAGTTTCCCAACATTCAGTTCGACAGTTCGGGGGATCAGAACATCGGAGAGTTCGTGTACGACTCCGGTTTCTGTGATGACGTTCTTGAGGTGCAGGTCCGAGGTCATGTCTGGCCAGCCACCGCTCGCCGTCAAACTACCGTTGACCAACCGGACGTCGGAACCATCGTCGGTTGGAATTGACTTCCCGGAAACGTTGGTCAAGGAAGCAGCGTAGTAAACACCATCAATGACGTGATGCATGATGACGTGAGTCAAGTCCGATCTCCCGGTGGATGAGAGGAGATGATCGCTGATGAGCATTCCAAGGCGTTCAAAACCCTTGTTGTGTGGTATGAGGATCGTGGAGCGGGGTGTAGTCTTTATGACATCGGCGAGGGAGGTAGAGAAGATGGCGGCGAGGAACGCGGATAGTTTGAGCTTGGGAAGAACAGAGGTCAAAGCATCGGTGGGTGGGGGGATTGGACGTGTGATGAAGTAGATGACGGTGTTATTGACCTCGACTACACGTATCACACACCGAGTCAGGTCCGAATCATTAAAATCGGAAGGTTTGACTAACCGCAGTCCTGAACAGTCCCAATGCCACCAAACCGGACCTTCGTCCCCTTAGAAAGCGTGCGGTCGTGTGTAACCTCGATATCAATCACTTGGCGTCCGCCATCCAGGCCGGGTTCCTTTAACTCCGTTTCGAGCAACATATTGTGTTTCATCTTGTTCGGTGTCCATCTCCCCGGAATGAAGTGATACTGTAATGCGCGCTTCAGTTCGTCAGATCCTTTCTCGGGTAAGTCTGAGTCGCCGAACAGTGACATGACGTCATCTGCGGGTGCAAGAACGGTGTAATGCGCGTGCGGGTTGTTGATCAAGGAGGTAAGATTCACGGAGTGTAGGAGGGAGACGAAGCGCGTGCAGTTAAGTGCAAGAAGGAACTTTTCCGGGGTGAGTTTGAGCGAGGATTCTGGAACCAGCAGGGAGGAAACTGTGTGCAAGACACCGTTCGAGGCGTAGATATCTGGTTGTACCAACTCCGCATCATTGACGATGACTTTCTCAGGAGCCGTGACGATTTCAAGGTGGTTCCCCTTAATGGTTGTCACTGCATGCACGGTGAACATCGGATTGTCGCCGAAAAAGGGTGGAAAACCTACGGTTTACACCAGGATCAAACGACTCTGACCAAATGACGTTTCTTTGTTCGACCGCGTGCCAGTTGAGGATCCTTAGTAGGTCGTCCGTGGCGAATTCACTTTCGAGGTAGAGCCGTTCGATCGGGTGCAGTGAATCCCATGCTGAATCGACGGGGAGAAAAACTGTGAGTTCAGAGAGAGTCTCCAGTTCCAGATCAATCTCGACGTTCTTGATGCGGTTGAAGTAGGAGAGGGAAGAGTACTTCGGAATGATCGTCGCTGAGCGTTGAACAGCCACTTAATTTCATAAACGGGGTTAACAACGGTGTGAAACGTACCCAGAGATGGCGGAGGCTCCAAAACACCGTCTATACCAACGAGTACACCATTAGCCACATCAACCCTCCCCTTAGTCACTTCAACTCCCCCCTTTCCGAGTGCATCCACCCCAACCCATACACCCTTGCTCCTACTTGCAAGCCGCAAACGTTGTGGCCGGCCACCCAACGTCCCGCCAGGTTCCGGAATCCATGGAGGTGAAGGGGGAGGATTCCCCGTGGGCGGATCTATAGGTTTCCGAGGGTAGTGAAGGGTCTCGTGGACTTGCACGGTCAATTCCTCCGGTTGGGGGAAGGGTGGCAGCGTGCCGTTAAGCATGTGGTAAAAGAGCTCCTGCCGCAACTTCTCCTGGATATTATCGCGTGGCTCTAGATAATCACCGTCCTCGTATAGTACAACATCCCAAAGAGAGTTGTATGCGGCGTGGCGCTCGATGGCGTCGTTAGTTGGAGCGAAAAGCGTCGTCCCATTGAGCCTTGCGAGGGTCGGAATCAATCGTGACCGTTGAAGCAGGCGGATGAGATGGGTGTAGTCCGGATCTGCAGAGAGGGCATCGACGAAAGTCGTCGAAGATGTAGCGGGTGTGCTTGAGTGTATGGGTATCTGTGCCGATGCGACAAGTGGCGCGAGAATAGAAAGCAGACCGAGTAGCCGCATTGGCTATGACCAGCAAAACCCACGAGTAATCAGGTTGGTGGTGGATGGAGGTGGGAGGTGGTTAGAGAGCGTGTTAACCAAGGATGGCTGCTGCGCCGTCTCGATGTTTTCGGATAACGCTCGTGGTCGTCATTCTCCGAAACCACGTGCACGTCACGTGCCACTCCGAATGTCCTTCCGCGCCTCACCCAGACTTTATCGGAAGCAGTCCGCTTCCAGGGATGATTGCCCCTTCCTAGGATCTTCTCTCTAGAAAACATCAGCTTTTTGCGAAGCAGGCTCCCAGCAAATGTTGGATCTCCTCAGGGCATACACCGGACTTCCCCGAAAGGGGCTGCATCATCTCGTGCTTCCCCAGCAGACACTGCTGGTATGCTCCCGACTTTTGCCCTGCTCGTGGACTAAAGCCTGAGTTTGTTTTCCTAGATGTATGCATCCGGAGATTCAGTTGTCGTTCTGGATGCTCGCACTTTGGCACTAACACGCGTTCTCGCGTTTTGGGAGGCGTTTCCGGGTCTCAGACACGGGGGAGATGAGATCGACTCATTGGCGGTGGACTCCGGAATGAAAATAGTAAGGCTACATCCATGATCCCGAGATCCGAGCTGATTTATCCCTGGAGGTGTTTGCCGCCATGGGGTCTCGGATCGCTTGTTGGTCACTCTCCGGAGGACGGACGACAGTTTGGAGGATCCATTCCACCCTCGTACTCCCCAAGGATACGACGGTAACGGCGCTAGATTGCAAGTCCGGTAACTCGAATCTATTCACGATGATCGTAGTTCCCTTATGCGGAGATCAAAACATCAGGATTGCTTGCCATTGGAACCAGAGACGCCCTGTCTGTGCATACTCTCGATCTCGAGGATGATATTCTCTCATGGACTCAGAAATGGAGGAGTCGGTATGTCATTTCCCCTCCTTCTCGAGCATTTGCTGATAGTCGTGTCAGTGTAGTCCCTCTGTCTCGTGTGAGATTTGCGCCATCATTGATGTTCATCGCTACAACGGCACTGGTACGGTTTTATTTTTTCCCAAAACTTCATGCTCTTGATTATTCTCTCTAGCGTGACAACTCGGTGCGCACGTACAACACCACTTCTGGTCGGTTGACTCAATCAATCCCTCACCCACGACCGGTGAGAGATATGTTGTGGCGTTTTCCCCGAACGTCTAGTCGGTGAGAACACTCCAACATATCGTAATCAACGCTCATTGTTGTGGTAGGGATGATCTCATGCTCTACACCATAACAACCGATGGTACCGTCCGAGTCTTCCTTCCAGTCCTCGACCAACCGAATTATCTCCAACTTCACGGCGCACTGGATGCATATTCTTCATTGCCCCTCTCACTCCATCCCTC
>Ga0307517_10011974_pt1 | contig 11967 bp, 15 predicted proteins | sample 23_EM_MG_FD_194515 | JGI IMG/M metagenome (GOLD analysis project Ga0307517, IMG submission 194515) | Populus trichocarpa ectomycorrhiza microbial communities from riparian zone in the Pacific Northwest, United States - 23_EM | ecosystem: Host-associated > Plants > Roots > Unclassified | place... | reverse complement strand
ACATGTTTTCGTCGAAGGCGCTGCATCGTGGATTGAAGGGTGGCGAGTTTACTTGCTATCTTCCGTGCTCTGAGTCGGGCTCGTTGTGCTTTGGATATCGTATACCGTGAGTGTTGCACATGCGAAAAGGAGGAGAGAGGCGAGTCGGACATGGGAGCATCCTAGAATTATCATCAGTGTTCGGAAAAAAATATATTGAAAACTTGCAGCGTACCTGGGCTTCATCAATGTAATGGCCTGATGCACCCGCTTCGTGCGCTTGAAGCGCTTCACACCACCTTAGAAATGCTGGGTAGGCTGCTGAAGATTCAAACTTGCGGTGGTCAGCATCGACTTCAGCAAAGAGTTTTGCCTCCTAAAAGCAATGGGTGAATGAATGTTTATAATAAAAATGAAACTCAACGGATTCACCTCGGCATCTTGTAAACGAAGCCGTTCATCTGAGGATGCATAGTAAGCCCTTGCCACTGTTTGAGGTGTCATCTCAAATGAAGCCACAGAGCTCGATTTGGAGGGTGTTGAATGCGCGCTGGTCTTCAAAACTTCCGTTACTGTTTTGGAGCCCGTAGGACGACGAATTGGTGAATGTTGCTCAAAAAAGAATTCAAACTAGTCAGCGCTCACAAATTACAACGAATACAAAAACTCACCAAGTCCTTGACCAGGTCCGGAATTCGGAGTTCTGACTCTTCCACGCATGAACTCGGGACCTCCCAGTCCAAGTTGGTATCATGATGAGAAGGCTTGTTGAGAGGCAATTCTGTCGAACAATGCGATTAAGCAAACACAAATAAGTACTGGCTGCTTATATAATTGCCTGCGTGTTCCGGCATATGTTTTCTGAGGTTCACGTAGCATAAAAAGCGGGCTAGGACTTCGCGCAGGCTGCTTGTTCAGGTGCTACACGCTACAAGGATGGAGAGAATGAAGAGAATGAAAAAAAAGAAGGGTATTAGATGACCTGTCAAGTCTGCCGGCTCTGTCCGGCCTTCTTGATCAATTCTTGATATACAGATCTCTTCGTCAAGGAAATTAACAGCCATCTAATACTTACATTAAGTAGCAACCATGAAGGCCAAGATTTTTAGCTTAGGTTCACAACATGAATTTGAATTAAGCAGATGACATTAAAGGGATGTGATAGGATGGGACGTTCATAATGTAAACAGAGAAGGTCCACCACCACCATCCCCACCACTCGCGGTTTTCCGGTTCCGTTGCCGCGTCTGCTTGTCCTTGAATCGCTGGGACTGCGCCTCGTGCTCGCATACGACTCTAGCAGCTCCGAAAAGATGGTTCGCTTGCTATCAGGTGTCGACTGCCCCGAACTTGACGTGCTGCCTCCTCCAAGAAGGACCTTGCTCATCAAATCCGACAGACTCAGCGTCGTTGGTGTCAGCGGATCTGACGTGCGTCTCCAAGTCCGACGGCGTTCTAAAACTATCGAACAAATGGACAATCTTTAGTCTCGGGCACAATTAATCATGAAGATGACGACGTGAATGCAGGCCTACCTCGAAGGTGGAGGCTGGGTGGTAAGCTTCGACCTTGAACTCACGGCTGATATCGCGGGTGCGGTGAGTCGTGTGTGTCGAGCGCCCCTCAGAGTTTATGAAAGCAGAGGTCAACGAAGCGTAGGCAACAGCCAAGAACACGCTCGACACGAATTTCTTCAAGATCATTGTGGTTGGGGAACTGTTTGGTGGAGAGTACTTCGCGTAGATATTGGACTGCAGAAGATTCCTGACATTTTACAGCTTCCAATGGCCGAATTTATATGACATCGACGTGGGTAGATCCGTTGCAATGTGCTAGGAGAGATAGTCGGTGTAAGGGTGTAGTATGTTCGCGCGGGACGATGAAATTGCGCATGAGGGCGAAAAACGTCGGCCTTTGTATCAACACCAGCTTGGCAGCGCAGGTTACGACAAAATTGCTTCCTTGTACTCCTGAAAAGGGGCTCAAACACACTGTAACGGTGTCTTCTTTTCATATAAATTGGTTAAGTAGGCACACCGTTGCAAGAAGAACTGAGCTCACAGGTGATCGAGGCCTTCGTGGCGAAGCAAGAAACAAAAATTGGCCACATAAAATAGTTGATTACACTGAATTTTGCCATATTGCTAGTTGGCCATCTTGTGGTCTGCGCAAAGGAAATGCCCTAGTATTATCGTCACCTCACGTCTTCAAGAACACGAGTAAAAAGAAGTGATAAAGCTTACGATATGACGAGGTGTAGTCCCTTGCATACGCCATTATGAAAATTTTATTGGGAAAGGAATCGCTTCAGTCGCCAGGGAATTGAGTCAGGGAAAGGTTGACTGGTTGGCATTAAGGCGCTTCCAGATTCGGTGCCATCGTCGCGTGGTTGTCGCGTGGTGTCCAGACTCCGAAATGGTTGTAGACCAAAGGTGTATAGGGTACTGGCAATAGTGGTCGTTGATAGCGGCTATTATTATCAGTGACCGGTTTGGTCACTTGTGTCACACATATGGCTCAATCCTTCATCTGGCCGAAAACGCATACCCCTCGTCTATCAAAAATATTTAGAGGATATGAGGATATAGATATAATAAATACATTTGAAGTGGTTTTACAGTAAGTTGGCTGTTCTGTGAGGCGGGGCAACACAAATTAGACCTAGAATTTTTGATTACGAAAGCAAGCTCAACCAGTCGAGCTTGCTTTCGTAATCAAAAACGACTTTGACCTTTGTTTCTACCAGCCGCTATCAACGACCACTATTGTCGTCGATGTGATTGACGTCCACAAATGCTTCGCCTTCATTGCTGCTCGCGCCAGTGGCACACCGACAGCCGAAATCCAGGAAATTTATGCTTTGTTATCGCCTCGCGACTCACAGAAGAGGTGTCGACCACCGTTCTCGTTCTCGAAGCTGGAAAATCGGGACCAAGTTAGTACGTACATAATACTTTTTTGCTTCTTGGGAATGACTCCTGATGAAAGTGAAGATATTCTTTCGGACGCCTACTATTCCTCAATTGTCGGTACTGAGTACGATTAACAACTGTGTTGTGGGATGCCGTGGCGTTTGTCAACAGCACCACACTTTTGTCCAGTGCCCTTCAGGTGCGTTTTTTTTATCGAACCCCCCTTTGAAATCGCCATTGACTCTTTCGTCCTGACTTGCCCATACCTACCTACTCTAGCGTTGGACGGACGTATATCAACTCCTCAGATCCTTTCGACCCAATTATTATCGACCCCCAATACTTCTCTTATTTCGCGGGTACGTAATGCGACCCGTCTCTCCCACAACGTTTCTCTCACTATCTCGCCTCCATCTACTCCCTTATGTTTAACCACGATGCGTCAAGGTGTCAAACCGATCAGCAGATCGAGGAGTGGCTCGTGTCGACGGCGGTGGACTCGACTCTCATAGTTGCCATTGACAGCGGTTGTCTCGTCGTACACGGCCCTCGTTGGAGTGATGGACGTTGACAGTGTGGGCAGGTTTGTAGAGATTTGGCGGCGTCGGTGATGGGCCAACAAGTAGAAGTGGCGAGTATCAATTCTGTAATGGAAAAGGATTTCTAACTGATTGAAAGCTTTATTCGAAGACCATACACGTCTCTTGTTGTCACCCTCGTCAACCCGCTTCCTCTCGTGGTCCTGAGGAATCCTCCATCGTCGGAGATTCGGGAGGCAAAAGGAGGGAAAGCTGGTAGATGTGAATCAGAGTAAGTTGTCCATCATCGTCGGATGGACGAGAACAAACCTAGCCCTTGTCGTCGCTATGCAGACACTCTTTTGTACTTGAATATCTCTTAAATAGTTTTTTTGTGACTAATTCCCAGTTGGATTTGCGAGAGATCAGCAAATAATGAACAAGTCGATGTCGGGGCTCATTCATTTTAATTGTATTAGTGCATAAACATGCCCGTCCTTTAGTCGCTCTCCCCCCCTGGTAAATTGAAGGCCTCCATATGGGAGGGAATAAACTCTGTGCGCGACGAATCTTCACTCCTGTCAACAATTCCCCACCGGTTGCGTGTTTGAACTCGGCCGACGACTGCGCTAATGGTCCGTAGATCGGTTACCACCTGTGTTGTTGTGTGCTGGTACGTGGTCAACTCTTTTGCGGCATCTTTCCCCATGGTAACGCAGGGGGTTATAACTGCAAGGAGTACTGTCGTTCCCTGCAGATCTCATCCCCAAAACCTTTCATCTGGAATGTCGCATTCAAGGATGAGCTCGAGCTTCCCATAGAAAATCTCCCGGAATGGTTCTCCATCGCCGTCTTCAACCTCGACTTCATACTTCACAAACAACTAGTGAGCAACCTATTTTCTTGATATATCTAGAGACTTACCCGAACATATGACATATTTCTCCCTTCTTCCCAATTTTTATTTGATGCCGCTCGGATAGAATCCCCTGACCCAGCAATTCTCACTTTTCCCCAAGTGGACATGGAGCTCGGGAGATGCTTCTTGATGGTGGAAGCTGGTTTGTTGATCACAGCGGCAAAGTAGCGGGCGATTTTGGAGCGCAACAGTTTGTCTGGTTGGAATGAAGCTCGATAAGGTCGGCATAAAATTGAGTGTGGGTCTGGCATCGTTGCATGTCAAAATCATAAAAATAAAGATATATTCTAGAAACCTACACCCCTCGATGATCTTCTCCCCTCGTTTAAGATCTGTGGAAGATGTAATTGTCAGATCATCCTGTAGGTCGTAGTAGATGTCGATCTGCTCAAGGTATGCTTTATGGAGTAGCCTATTATTGAGGTTCGCCCAAGGATGAGTGCGCGATCTCAAACCCGCTTGAAGGTAGCCACAATAGCGTTCCATCCAAAAAGTCCATGTAGTCCATACAGGACCACAGAACCGAATGTTGTCGCAAATGTGAAGCAGTCCATGAATAGTCAACGTGCAGGTAGATAGGCGCTCGACATCATATTGATAATATATTCTGACGATTATTAGGGAATGACATGTGGGAAAGGTATTGAACTTTACCTTTCATATCGTTGAACCCAAGCCGCAATGCGTATTTCCAGGTTGTTGATCTCAGTGTGCGACAGTGAGAATTTAATGCAAGTCTTCATTATGTCGGAAAGCTCGCAGAGGTGCTTGTAATACTTGTCGTCGCTGAACCGGCCTTGCATGAGAATGGGTGCGAGAAACATAAACCAGAAGGCCCATCCTTCTGCCGTAAAATAGGTCGAGTCCTCGGCCAAATTTGCCAGAGATCGAACAAATGTGGCTGGAATGTCTTTCACGGCGTCGACAGTTTCCTGGCCAATAACTTTCCAGATTGCAGCAGGTATGATATAGTCCTCCTTGCCAGCGTCCAACCCTTTGAATTTTCCCATCCATAGATTAACGAGATTCTTGACCACGTTCTCAAAAAGTAGGTGCATAAAATCCCAAGGGACTCCTCTTGCGTAATCTATTGAGCCAACGCGCTTCAATGCGGGCATTCCTTTGATTCCCAATCGCATGGCCAGCTCCTTTCGATCTTTGACCAGAGGGGCATTGGCAATTTGCGCTGTTGCATCTGCCCAGCTTTCATGAGTTCGCAGGGGAAGGTTCAGGGGATCTAGAGTACGACGAATGCTGCCTGGTTGTTTCGGAAAGGAGAGGGGAACATAGTATGTTTTTTCACGAGAATCAGGGTTGTTAACGGCAGCTATCTCACAAGATCGACATGGACATTTTCCGTTATGGCCTTTGATATTGAGAAGTTTTTCAATCGCGATGATGTCGCCATGAGGGAAGAGGTTGTATGCATGGAGGGGGAAGTGTGTCCCGGTGACGCAATCAAAGGTGCGGACGCCTCGGGCCAGTTCGACGCACTCGGCATCGAAAGGGTGCAAGAATGTTTCGGGTCGTTTGGGCCCTTTTGGTCCAGGTATCATGCCAAGGGACATGGATCGCCCTATGAGTGTTCGCACCTCTGGAGGCAGGTTATAAATTTGGATGACAATGGGCGTTGCAGATGGACCCCCGCGCCTACGTTTGTAGAGCAAATATCCATCCAAACAGATTGAAAATGCGATGTCGTGCTTCCCTGAGAAGTACCTATGTGGTAACTCCTGGCCATCAACAGTGACATACTTCTTGCAGAGCTCTTGGTAGTGTTCCGCGTCAAAAACATCGGAAATGGTTGTCTTGCTTGGACGGTAATTGTGTCGATAAAGGAGTTCGTTGCGTGATTTTGGATTTGCAAAGAAGTTTTGTAGCCGAGGTATCAGGGGAATATAGCAAAAGGTGCGTCGGGGCTGTCGTGTGTTCCCTTTGAAGCGATCTTCAGAACAGACAGGACAGTGTTCCTTGTCCTTGTAGTCCCCAGTATAAGCGATGCAAGAATTCAGGCAACAGTCAATCCAAATGGGCACAACGCCTGATAAGACCGCAAGCCTGTGGGCGATAACATAATGTGAGCTAATGTCGAGTTTATGCCGAAAGGCATATCGCATTTGGTTAAATGCGGCGCGGGGCATGTTCGAAACCATTCGAATTTTGAATGCACGGATGTTGTCGTGATCTTCTTCAGTTAGGATCTCATTTCCTGTATGAAAAGATGTCATTGAACAAGGGTAGGACAGAACATGGAGAATACCAACATGTAGACCAGAGTTCTGCATATTCTTCATCACCCATCATCTCCTCAAATTCCCTCAGCGCGTCCTCATCTGAGCAATCTGCCTCATTCTCTTCTTCTTCATCAAAGGCTTTCCAGTCATCAAATTCATTATCTCCTACTTTCGAGCCATCCTCTGAATCACTGAGGCCCCCGAGTTTTATTTCGTTGTCCGAGTCCAAGTCCTCTGAGTAGTTTGAATCACTCTCGGCTCCCTCATCATCCCCTTCCCCTCCTGAAACCTGACCCATTCCAAAATCCCCCTCACCCCCGTCATATTCTTCCATAACCTCATCCTGAAATGCTTCACCACCCTCCTCTGCACCTGAGCTGCCATCGCTATCCATCAACTCTGATGATCCTTGACTTTGGTTCATTGGTGCTGCAGCTTGATTTAGTGGGGATAGTGCACTGTGAGATTCCATGTCGGCATCACTGCAAGACTCCGAGCCCTTCATGAGATGTCGCCGATTTTTTGGTATCTTTCGATAGTGGTGGCGTCGTGTCTTGCGTACGAGTTTCTTGTTGCATTTTGGAGAACAATGGCAGTATTTCTTGTGTTCAGAAGCGACCTTTTTCTTTTTGCGTGGAGCCATTTACACAGTATGTGGTAAGGAATAGAAGGAATGCTAATTCGACGAAGACTCCCAAATGACTGCTTCCTTGGGCAGTCATTTTCGACGGACCTAATTTGACTGCTTCGCAGGCAGCGATTTTTGCATCGGTCCGGGTAGTATTTTTAGACTGTCCCCTTTTAGACTGCTTATATCACGTTGTGACTACTTCGACAGTAGGTGTGACCACCTTTACTAACCACAGTGCTATCTTCATGAAAAATGGAAGCATCCAGGCCACCCACTCCAGATGTGACATGTTGTGTGGCTGAATCATGACACGCCTATTGAAAATGGGTCTCGTTCATCGACTGAAAAGAAGAAAATTAAAAGACTGAATTGACGTACAAGTCGGATCCGTTCCGCAGCCACAGAAGTCTTTGGAGACCTTCGTTTCCGACACTCTTCTTCGTTAAAACAGGACGTGAAAGTCGTCCCACCTTGGTATAGTTCCTCTTCTGGGATATCATATTGCAGAGATGGCCATTTATATGCCGATATGAGGCTGAGGTGGAGGAGCAGGATCGCATTTACCGATAAAAAAAGGACCCGCGGAGAAAATACGCCAATCAATGCCATGTCATGGAAAGAAAGGGGAGTTTGGATAACGTCCGTCTTCCAGAACATGGATTATGAAGTCGCCAGAATACCCCATTTTTGAGACAAACGTACTCTGGTCGGCGATGAACGTCTCAACATAGAGAGGGGAGGAAGGAAGGGGGAAAACACTCAGACTCGAGCTGCAGACCTTCTCGGCTTCAGAATAATGACTATCGTCTCTATTGTTTTATCTCGGGAACTTTGCATCAGCTGAGAAATTCTCCTGCTTATTTCAAGGTCAAACCATCAAGTTAAAGGGAGTGAAATACGCACCACAGTCGCCTGAGTTCTACCGACCAAAATTTTACCCAGGGGCCGGGACACTCCATAATTTGTCACCGTTTTGTGGTTGAGATCCAGACCACACCCAATATGTGTTGATCCACGATTGCGTAGAATGTACTCATACATAGTAGGACTTGAGCAAGACTTGAGCCAGATGTTCGCTAGTACATCGCTAGTCGGTCGCTAGTGAATCGCAACAGAATCCGTCGAAATCGCGATTTCCGGGGGTAGAGCCGAGCCAGGCTCATCAACGCCTGATGATGGGTGCCATGTTGGAGCTTTACAGCTGAAGGCAAAACGATAGGCCACCCCTGATCAAACCATAGACAGCGGAGTCCGCAAATTTCTACGCGACATGATAGCCGAGCTATGACGGCAGCCCAAAAATGAGTGACGGACTGATGCGACATCACTGAGGAAACGCGATCAGACGTGGGACGCCAAGTCCGCCCACAGTTTTGTAAGCCTTCTCGAGCTTCCTACTCCAAGTGCTAAACGGGTGGTTGTACTAACTCGTTACGTGATCCTGCCGCTATTTTGCCTCCCTCACACTAAAGGCAAGTGGTGGAAAATAGTCCGAAATCCTTTCCATGCAAGTGCCTAACGACATTCGGCAGGGCTTCGAGAACCTGAGAAGCATCAAGACGCCCTGCCGTTGAAGCCGTGGAACGACAGAGCATGTGACTCTAGATCTACGAACTCCACGAAAATCCATACTCCCGGACAGTTTCCGGTTTCCATTGCTTCTGGAATAACGTAGCCAGCGAGAAGATACTTCATCTCATTTCCTACACGTGATCCTGTAGACAAGCAGTCTTCCGTTGACGTCCGCAATTTAAATCGCTCCTTGCGCCTTTCCATCGTATCCTGCCCATGGCGAGTCTTTCAAGTTCCAGTTTCCATGGTGGCTTCTTCCCTACGTTCACGCAGGGCATTGTTCTGGCGTCATTGGTGTTGGCAGTGATTTACATTATTTCAAGCTCGCTAGTCCAGAGACGCCTGGTGGACAGCAAAGGCAATAAAATTCCTCATGGCCCAGTGGGCCTTCCTATCGTTGGTACGCTTTTTCAAGCATTTTCATAGTAGCCAATACGACGAGCGCACAGGATGTTTTCCCTTCCTGACTAACTACCCGGAGCTCAACCTCGATTACTGGGCTCAAAATTTCGGATCTTTTTACTCACTATGGCTCGGAAACCAACTCTTCGTCATTATATCAGACCCCCAGATTGTGAAGGATCTAATGATAACGAATGGCGCCGTTTTTTCTTCCAGGAAAGAATATTTCCTCAAGTCTCAAATCATATTCGCCGGTCGTGGGATTACAGCGACACCATATAATGACCGCTGGTATGCTTCCTACAATTTCTGTAAATTCATTTCTCATCCGTAAAAAAGGAGAAAACACCGTCGCCTCTCAAAATTATGGTTGAACAAACCCGCCGTCGCCAGTTATACTTTTGTTCTTGACTATGAAACCTTGGTGCTCGTTCAGGATCTTCACCGATATGGCAAGGCTGGCCAGTTGCCCATAAATCCTCAGCCACACATTGGGCGCTGTTCACTGAACATCATGTTAACGATTACCTTCGGAACGCGGACGGACAACATTGCTCATCCACTCGTTGGCCAAGCCCTTCGTCTATCCCGCGAGTTTATGTTAGTGTTAAAGTTGTTCTCGTTGACACCGACTCATGGCTACTTAAAGGAATTGCACAGGACCGGTATCAAACTTGATTGATTTCATCCCTATTCTCCAGAAGTTACCCCTTTACATGAAAATACGTGCAAAGAAGCTGCATGCCGATCTCGTCGACACATACGGCGGGATGATTCTTGAGATTGATGAGCGCTTGAAGCGTGGCGAACATGTCCCGGATTGTTTAGTAAAAACTCTCCTTAAATTACGAGAAGAAGAAGGGCTTGATCACTTGGACATGTCGATCCTATGTTGTGCATTTATGATTGGTGGTGTAGAGACGGTAAGTCAAGCACCGTTTCGCTATTATGACACAACCTTCGCTGAACTAAATATTACATGACAGATAGCTTCAGTTATTCAGTGGTTCTCAGCACTCATCCCAGCACATCCGGAGATCCAAGCCAAGGCGCACGAGGAACTGGATCGGGTGGTCGGACGAGACCGCCTGCCAAACGTTGATGATGAGAAGAATTTGCCATATATTCATGCTATCATCAAGGTATTTCTATGTCAGAAGTTCGCATTTTTGTTCGACATATCAAATAGCTCTATTTACAGGAAATTGAGCGTTGCCATAACCCATTCTGGCTCGGAAACCCGCATTTTAATATTCAAGACTTCACCTACCAAGGTCAGTTCATTCCCAAAGACACAGTCCTCATCTTAAACACGGTAAGTCAACATGGTTGCCCCAAACGGTATTTTCCCCCCAACCTTGTCCACAGTACACAATGCATCATGACCCTCAAAGATACCCAGACCCTCACACATTCAACGTGAGTGATAGACCATCCATCATGACGTAAGTTCTGTGGTCTGATGATCCTTTCTGAACATATAGCCAGAGCGTTATCTCGATGACTCAACGCTTTCTTCTGAATCGGCCAACTTGGTCAACCCATTGGAGCGGGATCATTGGATTTTCGGCACTGGGTATGGCCTCCTCACCGAATCATAAACTCTGTTAACTAACGCTTTTTGAAGCCGCCGAATTTGCCCAGGAATTTGGGTCGCGGAACGTGAAATTTGGCTTGCCATTTCGCACATGTTGTGGGCATTTAAGATGGAAGAAATCCCCGGAGAACCAATTGACCTGAAGGAATACGATGGCCTATCCGGTCGATCTCCGGTTCCCTTCCGCATCAAGATGGTCCCTCGCCACGACAAAGTCCAGAGAGCACTCGAAATTTGAACTCGCTCGGCAAGGAGATCTTTATTCGTTTATCAATTTTGATATAAACTTGAAAGACATTTTTCCAACTTGCGGTGTATCATACCCCAACTTTTGATATACCTACCAAGTACTTCAAAGGCTTGATGCCATAATAATTTACCTAGTTGTCAATGCTATGGTATATTACCCGTCATTAGATTCTTCCTTTTGGCATTGATGTCGTGGTTCATGAATATCATGTCCAAATTTATATATGACCATAAGTGAGGGTTTGAGTGAAGTGCCCGGACCTTGGAACCGAGTTGATACCACCTCTATCCTTTGTCGGGTGAGGTGGAGTGGGTGAAAGTCAGAGTAAACATACACACACTTCGACGGACACTGGTCGAGAGAGTGCAAACAAAGGCTTGGCAGGGAAAATATTCGAAAGAGATGCCATTACGCAAGAATGTGCTCACATTTTCTCGACCAATTCCAATCAAAAAATTGCACACCCTATTCCTCAAATCTAACAAACCAACCCAATTCCTTACTAAAATAAACCACGTGGAAATATATGATCTGTGCGTATTTCCATTCTTACTGCGTACCATTCGCAAACGCAAAGGTAGATGTTGATAGAACCATTATATAGGTTCACTGAACTTGGTTTACTTCCCCCCTTTCGAGCATGTACGGTGTGGTAGGCAACTAGCCATTTACAACCCTTCTTCATTGACGTCATCCACAACTCCCAGGTCCGCGACACTGACCTTCTCCCCGCCTCTTCACCTGAAGACTATCCTAAAATTATTAAATCCGGTATTGACGAAGAGGGCCAACATCCAAAATCACCCAAAATCACCGGTCCCAGCGGCATCACCACGCTTCTTCACCGTACTGGCCGACCGCAGCTCCTTGAGCGTCTTCTTGATGTAGCTGGGACTGAGGAGTATAATCTCCGCCTCCGTACGGGTGAGAAATGCCTATCGGACGTGTACGTC
>Ga0307517_10011973_pt1 | contig 11968 bp, 10 predicted proteins | sample 23_EM_MG_FD_194515 | JGI IMG/M metagenome (GOLD analysis project Ga0307517, IMG submission 194515) | Populus trichocarpa ectomycorrhiza microbial communities from riparian zone in the Pacific Northwest, United States - 23_EM | ecosystem: Host-associated > Plants > Roots > Unclassified | place... | reverse complement strand
CCTTCCGTTTTATTTTTCCTGCGGTTTACGAGAAGAAGCACCACCCACCGTGATCGGTGAACGGCATCGGGAAAAGGGCGGGGTCCAGGGATCCGAACCGACGCTTGAACCAGATCAATTCCTCGAGCGAGTTTCGACCACCATTCCGATCAATCCTGGAGTGATCGAATTTAGGTGATGCCTATTCAGAACCATCTCACACAGGAGAGGAATTCGAAGGGATGATAGCTGGGCTTTCCCCACAAGTCAGAACTGGCACCCGCTGGCCCGCCCTCCCTCATAAGACCACCCGAATGTGATCACTGTCCCACAGTTGTGCCCCCTCCACTCTGCCTGCCAATCAACCCAGACAATGTCTTCCTCCGGTAACTCTAGCAACCCCAACGCTCCCAACCTCCCATCAGAGACCATCTGGCTGGAGCATGCTGCGTTCGCCGGAAACAGCCTCGGCGAGATCATCTACGGTGAGCATCTCATTCGTCGCTCAGCCCTATTATAATTGACATTTCATACCCCTCGTGACTAGGTATGGTTATCACCTTGTATTTCCAGACCATCGCCGCCCTTGTGAGCCCCGTACACCGCAAGGGGCGGAGCATCAAATGGGGTTTAGTAGGATATTCGACAGTCATGTTTTGTCTGGTGACGATATTTACCGTCATGAACGCCAGACTTCAGCAGCTGGGATACCTTGATAACCGCGATTTCCCTGGTGTTCCTAACGTTCTCCCCCCGGGTCCGATTGGTTGGTGTTTCTCCATGTACTCCAAGCCCTTGGTCATCATTCCAAACGCGTGTTTCATCATCGCAAACTGGATGGCTGATGGTCTCCTCGTAAGTAACAACGCGCGTTCACGATATCTTGTCGAACTGACAAAACAACCAGTTGTACCGTTGTTTTGTGATCTATGATATGCGACGTTGGGTCTTGATCTTCCCCCTTACACTCTACTTGGTCTCGATCTGTGAGTATATCCCGACTAGAACACGTATTTCCGTACTTAAACCTCTTTCTCCCAAAGCTATGGGCATCATTACGCTCTACATCGCTTCCCAGCCTAACTCGAATCTGTGGGGCGGGATCACCGTAGACTTTGGCCTTCCCTACTTCACTATCTCCGTCAGCCTCAACATCATCCTCACCCTCATGATCTCCGCCCGTCTCATCATCCATAGCTGCAACATCCGAGGTGCTATGGGTTCCGCAAACGGAGTTAACTCGCTGTACAGGGCCATCATAGCGATGCTCATCGAATCCTCTGCTCTCTATGCCGTTGCTTCTCTCCTGTTTATCGGTCCATACGCTACCAGTAACTACGCTTCCAACATTTTCCTGCCGATCTTGGCTGAGGTTCAAGTGGGTATTATTGTTGATTCCGTTTGAGATGCCGAAGTTTGATGTCAGCCGCGTCAAGGTTATCACGCCTCTGTTGATCATTCGTCGCGTGGCTACTCGGAACGCACTGACAAGCGCAACCGTCGTTTCCGGCGCCCCAACAGCCAACGGAATGACTTTCCGGACTTGTACCGCTGGCAAAACCGCAACCAATGGAAGCACCCTTCCAGTTGACTTTCCCCTGGGTTCGATGGATAATAAGTATGAAAACCAAGGTTATGAGGAAATAACTGTTGATCTTCTTGCTAAGGTCTAGGGGGTCGGGCAATGAGCCATAATACTTATATTGTTTCCTTCATTTTCGGGACTGTTTCCTCGTGTTGCCCTCGGTCTGTCTTTTCGTTGACGGGTGACTGGGCAGCTGTCCGTGAGGTTGCACTGTGTTCCCGCGAGCCTAGGTGAATACCAAAGGACCTATAAGGGAATCGCCGGAACCCATCCGTCGTGTCGGGTCACGGGCAGCGGGAATCTCGGCTACTGGCACCTTTCTACGATGTTTAGAGATGTCTCTTTAGGTTAGTCACACCTCTACATCGTTTTGCGTCCAAGCGATGCCCCTGGCTCCGGTCCGGTAGCAATATAAGGGTGTTTGCTCGGGGTACCAGTTTAGTTTTCGTTATAATCAAAGTGAAGACGAGCCTAATGGGACGGCCCCGGCCCTTCGACGGATGATGCCCTTCCAGGTGGGCACGCGCATATCTCGGCGGCCATCCTCTTCAAAGTTTTTCAAGTTTCCGATCGCCGGGAACTTCATCTGTAATTTCCCAACCAGTGCTACACGGTTCAAAGATCGCCAGATGGGATCGATCTTATAGGTAAATCACGTGTAAAATAACAACGACGGGCTCTGCCAGCACGTGTATGCGCTATATACGATATATACGATACGCTACATAAAGAAGGTAGGTGATATCTGCGAGAGTGTGTGGTATAACAGTTGGGTGGGAAATGGAGAGAAAGACAACATTAGCCAATTAGGATCGCAAGGATTGCAGAAGTAAGACGTAAAGGATACAGTTGAGGGAGGAGAGAGACGACTCATTACAGTTGATGCGCGTAAAGCAATGAAAACCCCAGGGTCAGATAGTGAAAGGGAGGGAGGAAAAAGGGATGATTACACCGGAATCGGTAATGTCGGTTAGTGGTGCAGGTGGGGTGCTATGGGGGGGAAATCTCCAGAATCGTCCATATTCGTGGGGGAATCGTGGGAAGGTCGTGATGGTGCGGCGAGGAAGAGGAATCGGCCTTAGAGCGCCACAGGCGCGAACGGATTCCCGTTCGTGGAGCTCCTCCACGCCTCGTCAGCACCCAAGAAGGGATTCGCCACGATCGGGCTTGGGCTGGGTTTCCGGTGTGGTGGCTGCCGTTGAGGCTTCACAGCGTTTGAATCATCGAAAGGGGTGGCGAATGGGTCCACCAGCGGACCCTTGTTGACATTATTCGCAGAAGATTTGGTGGAAAACACCGACTTCACTGTCAAGTCAGGATGCAAAGGTCGACCTGGACCGGGAGAGAAGTTATAGCTCGTATCTGCATTCACGTCCGGGACCTGGTACTGGGCAAACGGAGGAGGGGATGGTTTCCTCACGGGAAGTTGTGCCTGGACCCGAGTGGAAGAAATGCCAGGGGGAGGGGAAACGCTCCTGGGCATCTCAAGGGGCACTGGCCTCTCATATCCGTGGTGAAGGGGAGGCGCGAGGTAGCTTGAGGGACCGTTGACAACGACTGGTTTCCTCTCAGCCTTGACTTCCTGGAGATTATCCGAAACGTCCGATCCCGGACCCACATTCCTCACTCTCAATGGAGCGGCCTGGGGCTTACGGCTTCCTTGACTTCCGTCACTGCTACGAGTGGCCAACCAAGGGAACCGAGGGGCAGCGGGGGAGACGGACCAAGCGGACTTTGGTCTGTTCTCATTGCGTTCGGTGGGGGAGGTCTCGATCGTGGGAAGGTTCGCGGGCTTCAAGTTTGCGGCACGGCCAGTGTCGATGGACAGATTAGGTGGCGAACGGTGTCCGGGCCTAGGACTAGAGTACATGGGTGGGGAGATGGGACGGGGTTTGAGGTCCTGCTGCTTCCTCCCAAAGGGATTGAGAGCAGCGAGGCGAGAGAACACGGATGTGAGAGTGTGAGATGCAGGGGCAGGGCCCGAGCCCGAGTTACCGGAGGAGACGGGCTCATCATCGGCATCGATGACAAACTTCTCCTTTTCCATCGTCTTGCGACCAAACATGCCCATACCGGTGAAGCCTCGAGCGGTGATCTTGAACTGAACCGTAGATTTACTGACGGGAGAAATACCCTTCTCGTTTTCCTTGGATGAGTCGATGAAACTGTCCCAACTCTTCTCATAGTTCTTTTCCAAGTTCTTCAACGGATGGGGGTGAGGCTTGAGCAGCCCGTTAGCACTGCTAAGCGAGGCAATCCGTCGGCGGGGAGAAGTGAGAGTCTCAAGGAAACCAGGTCGGGGCGAGGCCAAAGGGGTGAACGAGGGGAGGTTGATTCCGCCACGGCCACCGTTTTCGGCCAAGCTCTCGTCGGTGACAGTGACGTGTCCGCCACGAACTGCGAACTGGTCGAAACCTTCCCTCTGTTCCTTCTGCCATCTCCTCTTCTTCCTCTGGTCAACCCAGGCCTTGAGGTAAGAGTGCCAGAAGATGATGAGGAGAGCCATGAGCACTACCACGCCCCAGATGCCAATGAAGATGAAGAACATGACGCGCTCCTTCTCCAATGATTGAACATAGCTGGACACAATCCTTCCAACAATTCCTCCATCCTCATCATCACCACTTCCACTCCCAATCGCAGCGAGAGCAACAGGACGAGAAACCTCATCAACATCTTCGGGGGAAAGGACAAGAGAAGATTGGTTCATCCGCGGCATGTCTACGTGCAAGTTGTCGTGCATGAACGTCAACGCGTTGGATAACGCATCGACTTTGCTTCCAACGAGACAGAAGACGAAGTCTTGCATGGGCTGTTCGAGGATGGTCCCACCAAAGACGGTCTCGACTAAATCCTGAATCTCGCCGTAGAAGTTGTTCAGGGTGGTATTGAGAGTCGAGGTCGTGGAGTTGACCCAACCGAAGACCCCCTCGTTGATGGTGCTCTGGATGACATCCACCTCGGTGTTGACCTGGGAGGCATACACGGCGGACTGGTTCAGCATGTTTTGGTTTATGGCTGTTGCGATCGTATTCGAGAAGTCGTTCACAGAGGAGACTGCCTTGTTTTGATAAGACTGTACAATGGGGCCAAGAGCGAAAAGTTGCAGCTGAACGGAGAGGAGACCGACGGAGCCAATGAGGAGGCACGCAAGAGCTGGTGGGTGGAAAATGTAACTGAAGAACCATTGGATGTGAATATGCTGGGAAGGAGAAAGGCGAAATAGAGCGGAGATTCGGTTAGCAATTCGCATGAGGAGGGGATGGGCAGTGATTCCGTGGAGGGTGAGGAGATTGTGGTTCGTGAGCTGGATGCTGGGAGTTGAATGAGTTGTGGCAGGGTGATAGACAGTGGGATCCGTGTTCCAAGCCTGACGGGTGTATTCGAGGTGGTTTTGGAGACAGCGCCACTTGTACCATTCAAGAGCACAGTTTGCAAGGATGAGGAGGAGAATGACAGCGATGATGATGATGGTACCAATCTTAGTCATCTTGACAAGGTCACGGCCGAGATCGTCAATCACTGAGGTGTCGATCTGATCGCAGAAAGTGATCGTGGATTGCTGAGGAACAGAGAAGACGGATGGGTTGAAGGAAACGCCACTGAAGGTGTCATTGATCTCCTTCTTGGTCAGCTCAAAGGGAGTGTCGAGGCTAGGAGATGAATGAGAAATACGAATTTGGAGGCAAAAGATGTTTGAAGCTTACACAGCGTTGAGCTTTTCCTTGATATCTGCAACACTGGGGATTGAACTATTGAGCTTGATCAACGCTTGGGTGAAATCATCGGGGATTTGGACGTTCTGGAGTCCATCAAGAGAAGGGACAGTGAACTGGGGGGCAGTGATGTCCGCGAAGGGATTGACTGCGTTTATTCCGTCGATAGCAGACTTGATAGCGTTGTTAACGGAAGCGATGTCGTTCTGGATGGATGTCCTGAGACCACCAAGAGTGGTCTCGATGAAGTTGGTGATCTGCGACAGCGGAGTTAGATTAGCGGGAGGAAAATGTAGGGAGGTGGTGGGGACGAACCTCTTGAGTGGCAGAGATAAGAATGGAGAGGGCCCCACGGACAATAAGTTCGAGGAAGCAAAGGAAGGTGGAGCGGTAGATGTCAACCAAGAAATTGATGATGCCTTCCATGGCGGTCAAGCTGAGGACGAGAGCGGCCCTAGCACCGTCGAGGGTTCCGTTGACGGAGTCTCTGAATTGCTGGTTTGCTGCGAGAGCCATGTACCTGGGAAAGTTGGCAGTAGAGGAAGCGGACCTCTCTGCGGCTCTGCAGCTGGCAAGAAGGTTCTCCTTGGCGCTGTCGACGGAACTCTGGACAGAATCACCAGACGACTGGATTCGGAAGACGACAAAGAGGAGAGAAAGAATGGGGTAGGCAATCCAAGCCAAGGAGAGGAGATGAGGCAACTCGAGATATGGCTTGAGGGAGGTCGACATTGCCGAGTCGTAAACGGGAGGCGGGGTCATTGCGCGTGCAGACATTTGGGAGAAAAGAAAGAAAGAAAACTGTCGACCGGCGACCTGGGGGAGATCAAAGGAAAGTCGTCGTCGAGGGGGAGGGGGGGCGAGGACCGCATTGAGCGAACACGCCTCGTTATAATATCTCGCCGGTCCATTGTCGTTGTTCGGAACGGCGCACCCATTATTGTTTTCCTAATTCGGAACAACCGGCACCGATCACGTGCACCTCCCGCCCGCTCAGCCATTCCGCCCTCCGCTCCGTGTGCTTATTGTCCTCCACGGCGGGAAGCGCTGACGAGGCGAGATCCGGATGGGGGAGGGTTCTGGAGAGAGGGATGGAGGGAGATCGTGCGAGTCAGAATGCATGCTATACTACTCCAACGCGTGTGTTCAGCCGAATACCGTCCAGATAGAAAAAAACACAGTGCGCGCAATATGAAAGATAACCCGGTATCAGCTTCTGTGATGCTTTGGCCTCGTCTTGTCAAGGGCATCTTCGCACAACCTCGGCCACCCTCCCTTTGTCTACCCCCGGCTCTGACGCCCATACCCCCGTGGGAACTAATGACGAACAATGGGACGGGACCACGTGGCGCAAGGTTCGCTCTCTGCCTTCTTCTCACGATTGCTCCTCCTCCCTCCAATAACCACATGCTACGTCCTCCATCTACATGGAATCCCTATATTCTATCGGTTTAGGCCTCGGCCTGCGCTTTCTTATTGACACCGCCACGAAATACCACGTCCTTCGCATCGATGGCATCCTCATAGGTCTCTGGGAAGGGATCATCCTCAGCCATTTTGTCCGACAGTTCCCCTCCTCCTTCGACCCTTACATTGCTTTCGCGTTCCGCATGCTCATCGATATCATCCTTACAAGGAACCTCTCCAGGATGACCATAGTCATTCTCTGGACCGGACTAGGAATGATCCTTTCCGACGTGTTTCCAGAAATTAACCGCGATAAACGGTTTCGACGGATGACACGCCCCTTCCGCAGATGGCTCAAGAACCCCAATTTCGACTTCCTCGACTACCTCCCACCTCTCCCGTCACTCTCCGAACTCGCCGACTACCTTAACCCTCCTCGCTCCCGCTCCCGTAGTCGCCCTTCTAGTTCCAGCCGCCCAACCCCTTCGAGGCGTACCATATCCCGGACACACAGCGCTACCACAAGAGCACGCAGTCCAGTCGGGGAGTCGTTTATTCTGACCAGCCGTCGTCACCTTCCTGGCAACTACACGTCCGAGACCGAGACAAGCATGACAAACACCAATGCTACCACTTCAGTCATGTCTCCCCCCAACCCAATAATGCCTCCACTACGCGGGATACTCACTCCTTCGCGCCAGAGCTCCATCATTAGCCCTTCACCGAAGCCAACGTCTATTCTCACCCCTTCCCGCCCCCCAACCTCCATCCTCAGTCCTCCTCAGTCAACTACCTTCTTCCCACCGAACTCTACCTTATCGAGCCCGACACGTGAAGTACCCCTGCATCTGCCACGTTCAGAAGTTGTTAGTCCGCCACGTTCGATCCTCAGTACCCCCCGTTCGATCCTTAGCCCTCCTCGCCAAACCGTCCACAACCCACCAATAATCCAGCAACCCGCCCCACGACATCCTCCTCCCACCTCTATTATTTCCCCTCCTCTCTCTGCACCGTCACCCTCAGTTGTATCTCCACTTCCTCCCGCCCAACTTCCCCTCAGCCCGCCCCATAACTCTCCGCCTGGTGGGCGCGAGTCTGATCTTGAGTATGCCGATGTTCCTTACAATCATATTCCCCAAGATGTGACGCGTCGACCGCATCGGTTCCCTCAAGAGACTCAGTCCCCTCCTCTAGTCGCCGACCGGCCTCACGACTTCGAACCGATTCTTATGCCAATGCCCGAACCCCACCGTGTGTCTGCCTCCGCTTACCAGAGGGATCTCGATCAGAACCGCCCTCGTCCTCTGTCAGATATACCAGAAGCTACCCAATCCCAAGAAGCCTCCCAGGTATCCCGACTTTCACACATTTCCCACCTGTCTTCACGCATCTCTCAGGCTCTCTCTCACCTCCCGCCCCCTTCCGAACATACTACAGAAGGAGACGAGCGTGAATACCAGAGCGGCTTGGATAGCTCACAATACGACGACGAGCTGGACGCCTTCACAACGCCACCCGGTCTGGCCAAAGGATCCGTCATTAATGATGATGACTTCGTCAGCGACCCATTAATGACTCCGCCTGGGAATACTGCTGCCCGGAACATGACGGGCGTCGGTTCGGGGTTTGGGGAGACCGATAGGAAGGGAGAGTCCGATCCACCACCGCAACATCGATACCTCCCTTTCGGCGCTTTGAATGGTCAAAACTCAGCCACTGGAACGGACCCCAACGGTGATGGCCACCCAGGGCAGGAGGCTGGAAATGCTGCATCCCGACTGGTGGATCAGTCGACTCCCCCTCCCACCCCTGCCTCAAAACACAAGCGGAAGGAATCTTCGAGCAGGCCTTCGGGGATCCCAGTTCGCGGTAACTCTGTTTGGGGAGGCTCGAATGTCGGTACTTCCGAACCGGCCGTTCGACCCCCTCCGCCCTCATCTGTCCATGGGGGAGGGTCTGTGTGGGGAGGATCTGTGAAGGACGAGGAACCGGCGACGATCAGAGCTCGAGACCAGCCCGCGCCCAAATCGAACCGAGGTTCGCTATGGGGGTCCATCTGGGGCGGCAGCGCGAAGGACGAGGGCAGCATTCGTGATGACCTTAGTGTTCGTGAGGACATCCCCGTCGAGCCCGTCCGAAGGGATTCCCGCGAATCGAGAGAGTCAAGGGACAGGTCTGTCAAGGCGGACAGCGTGAAGCCTTCAAGATCCACGAGGGAACCTTCCGCGGTTAGATCCACGGCTTCAAAGGTTCCGTCTGTAAGAGATGACAAGTCCGCTCTCGACTCTACCGTTAGCGAACGGAAGCGGGACTCTCCTCAACCGCTTTCTCGCCAACCGACCGGAAACGGATCGATCCGGGGGGGAAGTACGTTGGGAAGTGTCAAAGGTGAATCCAAACCCCCAGAAGAGCCATCACAGCCTGTACCGCCACAACGGAGCGCCCGCGGTGACAAGTCGGAACTTGATGGCGGTGTGGATAATGCGAGCATCACCGGAAAAACGACAAGGAGCGGGTTAACCGATACGAAATCATCGAGGGAACGTATGGTTCCTCCGGAAGACATAGATGCGCAGAAGTTAACGGGGGAGGCCGAGAACGGTGCCCCACCCACGCCTGCCAAGAGTACTGCAAGTATAAGCGCCAGTGCCAGCCTCTGGAGTGAGAAACAAGGGTTGCTTCCGCTCCCAACACCAGAGGGTAAGCTTTCTTGTGGATAGTCTGATGTCGCGTTGACCCAGGTGCTAATGTAAATGATCTCGTGTAGAGCCTGTAAAACCAGCGGGTCCGATTACGAAGAACATTGAGGGTATGAAAGATGACGAGGCTTTGAAGGCAGTGATGGATGGCTGGGATCAGGGAGTTAGAACTCGTGCTCCCGAGTTGAAGGTCGTCGTGGGGCTTGGTAGAGCCGGAACCCTGCTGAGGAGGAAGGTTACGAAAAGTCTCTTAGAGGAGTAAGTACAACTAAATCCCCCCTTTCCTCCAGCTTCTAGTTGTGCGAATTCTAACTTTATCATCCCTTCATTCGCAGACACAACATATCCCCCTCGAAGTCCAATTTGCGGGATATCATCTTCAAACTTCCAAACATCCCCTCTGCTATTGGCTAGATTTCCTCGATCAATTGATGAGACAATGCGCGTTGCCAGTATCGTCTGCCCAGTGCTGGGTGCATTATGTGCTTACACGGTATATCTTTTAGAGTCTACGGTTCTACAACCGCCCCGTTTAGCCTGCCTTCCCTTTGCTTTTTCTCTGTCCTTTCCGAATTGATATCTTGATGATATATCCTGGGCTTGTATGTTTCCTCTCACCTGGTCTTTCACATAGCGACACCCCAACTCTCCGCTTGATTCAGTAGTTGACAGACCCCCGGTTTCAACGACTCTCCGAGCTGGACCCTACCTCATTTTGTCTCCGCTCCTTCTCCCTTTGTATGATTTCTGTAAGGTAACTTGAAATAAGAAAGTATCCCTCGTTCCTGTGAATCCCATCCGGTGGGAACCGACCCACACTCAAGCTCCCAATGAGATCTACACATGTGCGAACAGAAGTGGTTCACCTAAGGTTGGTGCATTGGTGGTCCACTACGGGCCGGGGATCGGATAAAATACTTGCAAGGTTTGAGTGAGGAGGGGAAAGGGGGCCTAGTAAGGGTGGCTTGTCGGCCTGACAGATACACTCACCTTAGCCACCGCACCACCCGTGCGCACTACGCCGACGCTCCTGATAACCTAGTCGGCCCGCCCATTGCGCGCTGCAGGACCAGAGCCGCTCGCCGTCTCGTGTAGGCGGAATGGGAAGTTGGTGTGACAGCACACTAGGGGGCGGGAGGTCCACAGCTCAAGGACGGTCAACTGGGCCACCACCGGTGTTCCAGCAACCATCAGAGTGACTGTACCGGCTCAGTCCACTCACTTCAAACTTCCAAGGCAGCTTTCAGAAGAATCAAATGCAGCGTATCAAGAAAGGAATTTCAATGGGACTCAGATGTCGTTACGTCGCCATGAGATGAGAAGGGGCTGTTTCCAGGAGTGGGCGGTCGATTCAAATAGAGAATCCTGTCGTGAGAGGCAAGGGATCAAACCCTTGAGGAATGAAAACCTGGAATTTGTTCAATCACGCCGCGCGCTAGCGGTTTGCATTTCGATTAAACCTCGCCTCCTTCTAGCCTCCTTCTATGCGTTATGTATAGAGCTATTGCTCGAGAAGTTGGAAACGAAGAGGTAAGAGAAGAGCCCACGATCCTTCGATGGTGGAAAAAATCTCCAGTCGATTGTGAGAGCTTTGGCATTTGGACCCGAAGAAGTGACTAACCAACGTAAAAGCGGATAGTCCTCAAGTTACGCTGTGAGCGGCTCCTGCAACCGTTAGGAATTCCGGAACCTCACAGACCGCAAGACAGGGCGAGAGCTGTCTAGTCGCACACCTCTCAGTCAAGTGACGTCACGAATGGTGATTTTCAAGGAGAGGATTGACCAGCTCCACTTTCACTGGTCAGGTAACGCCAGAAGCCACAGCAGGAGCCCCTCTGCATCATGATGTCGAAGGCCATAGAATGTCGAAATTTGAAGCGGACCGAACTGGCGGGTGATGAGACAGAAGGAGAAGGGATCCAACGCCACCTTGACAACCGTAACCCGTATAAGGCTGTTCCTGGTCGGAGATAGAGGACGCCGAAACACCTCCCGCAATTATGCAACCGCGGTATTGAGAAGCTACTGGGGGTGGTGATGGGAGGTGGTCTGAGAGTGGTCCCCTTGACCGCCGATTGTACATGTGCTCCCTGTCAGCGGGGGTCTCCAACCTAGACTAGTCGGCACTTCACTTACGTACCCTGTCGTTTCCAAGTGACAGTTGAATGCTGGCCCACCCAATACTCTAACTCAGTCCCTCAATCTGGAATTCAGCCTGGGGAGGTTGGCGCAGTGATGGAAGGCGCACCTAGATATCCGAATTGCTGATTGGGGCGCTCAATAGTATGGCTTTCCGATAAATCACCGCTATAGGCTTCACAGGATTCAGTCCTGTCCGCGCACTCGCGGGACAATGATGGATAGCGTCGTGGTTCCGTGTGTCTAGCGGTACGTTGGACCCCAGATGAGAAAGCTCGAAGGAACCCGACATCTCGATGTTCTGCGGCCTATCACAGCTCATTCCCACGAGATATCGTACTCCGGCTATCGCGGAGGACAGGGGCGTCCCGCCAATCGAACTATCCGAGGCTATCCGAGACTATCCAAGAGGATCGAATCGCCTGAACATCACCCGGATACTT
>Ga0307517_10011972_pt1 | contig 11969 bp, 5 predicted proteins | sample 23_EM_MG_FD_194515 | JGI IMG/M metagenome (GOLD analysis project Ga0307517, IMG submission 194515) | Populus trichocarpa ectomycorrhiza microbial communities from riparian zone in the Pacific Northwest, United States - 23_EM | ecosystem: Host-associated > Plants > Roots > Unclassified | place... | reverse complement strand
TTTTGTCTTTACTCATCTAAATTTGTATTTCTTTACCCCAAATACTAATATTTTCACCAATTGAGCATTTTTGTCAATCAAAATCGAGTTGCTAGTTTTACCAATCTTATACATTCTAGTGCTCCAATTTTCCCACTTGTTTTTTTGGTCATTTACCACCAACTTGGACAGTCTTCTAAGTTTTCTTCGTGTGTATCATCTTGTATTTTTTAAATATGATATTATATTTATAAATATTATGGTTATCAATAGACTTGGTTTGAATTCTGATATGATGGGGTGGGTGATGGAGGAATGATACTAATGAGAAATTTCTGCTAAGGTTTTCTGATGCGTTTTGTGGTACATGCAGATAGCATCACTAGCACTACAGAACCAAACTCTGGTGGTGAAGTTACAGCAGACAGGTAAAGATGCCTTTGGTAATATCAAGTATCATTACAAAGGAAGTGGTGAAAATTTAGTCAAATTCTCAGCTACTATATCTGAGGTGGGTATTAGCAGTTACATTCTGAATAAGTTGGCTTTCACATTAATCATTGGAACTGGAGAAAACCTAATCTTTCTTTACCTCTATCTAAACTCTTCTGTTTCTTTCAAGAGTTTTAAATACCGACTAAATTACCATTTTTTTTTCTTTTTTGATTAAGGAATAAGTTCTGCCTTTTGGGCGTGTTGTCTTTGTACAACATTCAAGTCCTTGGTCTGAACATTTTTTACTTTGTTATGTGAAGTCCTGTTCAGGCAATTAAGAACATCACTCAAGTCCCTACTTTGAACATTTAGTTTAGAAACATTGCAAACTCTTTAGCCTTCGAGCCTAATTTTATACACATCTGACTCCCATTCAAGCACTGCAATTACTAGAACTTGTGTCATGGATTAATGTTGGGTTCTAAATACCTTTCTTTATATCCTTTCTGTTTACAGTTGGACAAGGCCCAGAGAAGTGGACCCGTTAGTGAAACTGAAGTGGCATCCGCAGATTCTATATCTGAGCTTGAGACTGTGAGAAGAATAGATGCAGGACTGCTTAGCTTTAAGCATGTTTTCATGGCGATGTTCATTTCGCTGATTTCGGCAATAGTATACATATGTCAGCCACAGAAGCTTCCGTTTTGGTGAGAGCAATGTTACTTCTTCTTGTGCTAGAAGCCCAGCAGAGCAGCTTTAGGCACAAGCTTTTAAGACAGATCAAGAATGACATAGAAGATTTTATTTTGGCAACTTGATTTTCTGTAACAAACACACAAATCAGGAGGAAAATATTTGGAAATGATAAATAGCTCTGCTGGGTTCAATCTCATGCAAGGTTGGATTTTTTTACTTCTTTTGAATAGAATCATGTGCGCTACAGGAAGAAATTTACTGGGACTAAGGGCCAGTCTTGCTCTATATTTTGTTTTTAACTAAAGGGCACGCCAAAATCAGAAAAAAAGAGGAAAGGATAAGTTCTATTAGAGAAGAAATCAAGCAATTCTGGAAAAGAACAGTGGTCACTTGGTTAGATTCCGATCACTCGACTGAGCAATAGATGCAGTTCTGATCAACGGGCATTGGAGATGGGACGGCCTATCATAAATCTGGCAAAAAGGCGGGCTTGGATAGCCCAACCGAACAAGAAAGTGAAGGAGAGTCCATTTTCACTTTATTAGAGAGCGAAGGTGCAGCGTCTACCGTGGTCCATGACCAAGCAGAGCATGTAGTACTTTCACATGATCCTATCGCTTGGCAACCAGTGAAACGATTTAAAAGAATTGCTAAGGTATAATGTCAAGATCTTTGTTCCCAGATTTGTGGATAACCAAAATGATACACCATCGAGAGGACAAGAATGCAGCGTACAATCTTGAAGGTCTTCCTTTCTGAATCTGGGAAGTGATTTGATACGGTTTTACAACTTGAAAATGCTCCTTATGGATGTCTTACATTGCTGTAAATTGACAACAAAAACTCGAGACAAATTTTATCCGGATTCTGGAGCTATTTGATGGCCAGTTTTCCAACATCATTTCTGATCCACGTTTTTTTTTTTTTTTTTGATAACTCAACTGCCGCAGTTTCCACTTTCCAGGATTTCCCAAGAGTAAGCGACATGTACCCGCCTGGGTGAGAAGCTCAATTGGAAAAAGGAATGTGCCTGGATAGTAATCTGAGGTTTGGCGTAGGCTCTATATTGTACCAAACAAGAATGTTAATACTGCGTAACCTACAATCTTACTATCCTCAGGACTTCTCAAACCCTTAATTCTAAGATCCAGCCATCAACATGTTAAACTATTGTATGCGCAGGTTCTTAGCTCTTCTAGCTGCGCAGGTTCTTCTACTTCCTCATCAAGCAAAACATCACAATCAGGTATATATCCAACTGACTGCATCTCTCCGATTAGCACTCCAAGTTTCTCATATATCTCTTCGTGTCTTGGATGGCCTTTGTCTCCAACAAGAAATGCATGCACTTCATCTTTCAATTCAATCCAGCTACAACCTGGTTCCTTTTTCAGCTTATTATGCCTCATCATCTTTCTCATCTCCGAAACATTACCCCACATTCCTGCATCAGCATAAATGTTTGATAGAAGAACGCAAGCAGAAGAGTCTTGCGGATCCAATTGCAAAAGAGCCCTAGTTGCTTTTTCTGCAACCTCTACATTCCCATGGATCTTGCAAACACTAAGCAGATTTCTCCAGATAACAGCATCAGCTTCGAAAGGCATCTTTTGAACAAGATTCAATGCCTCATCAATGCGCCCTGATCTCCCTAGTATGTCAACCATACATGAATAGTGCTCAGATTGAGGATCTAAACCGTACTCACTCAGCATGACATCAAAGTAATGCAAGCCTTTATCAACAAGCCCCATGTGTGCGCATGCTCTGAGGACAGAAACAAAAGTTGCATGATTTGGCTTTACATTCACAAGTTGCATACGCTCAAAAAGTTTTAATGCCTCTTCTCCAAGACCATGATGAGCATAACCACAAAGCATGGCGTTCCACGTTACAAAATCCCTGTTAGGTGCTTTCTCAAACATCAGCTGAGAATCTTGCATGTTTCCACACTTTGAGTACATATCAACAAGAGTGCTGCATATGTACACATCTGATTGCAGTTCCTGCTTGATAATTTGAGCATGTATTTGCTTCCCAAGACCAACAGTAGCTAAATTTGCACAAGTATCAAGAACTGCTGCATAAGTGAAGTTGTCTGGGTTTACACCCATTTCCAACATTCTTGAAAAAAATTTGTGAGCATCCTCACTTTGTTGTAGCAGAGAGAATCCAGAAATAATAGCATTCCAAGAAACCATTGTCTTTTGTTCTGTTCTGTCATGGATTTTATCCGCTTTTTCTATCATTCCACACTTGCAGTACATATCAACAAGGGCAGCTCCCACAAATGAGTCAAAACCCATTCCAGATTTTATAATTCTAGTATGGATCTCCATGCCGGTGTTTAAAGCTTGTCGACCAGCACAAGCTTTCAAGACACTGCCATAAGTGAAGTCATCAGGTTCCATTCTTGAGTGAATCATTGATGCAAAATGGGCAAGTGTTTCCTCTTCGTTTCCATTCTGCTCACATGCTGCGATAATTGCATTCCAAGAGACAGCGTCTCTCCTTTCCATCATATCAAACAGATCAGAAGCTTCAGCAAGAGCCTTGCATTTACCATACATGTCAAGGATGGCATTTGCAACACAAATATTTGACATAGAAATACTCTTAACCGCTAATCCATGAACTTGACGCCCCTCCAAATCTCCTCTGATGGATGCACAAGCATTTAATGCTCCGGATAGAGTTATTTCATCAAAACCAAGGCCAGTCTTCAACAGAAGCTGAAATGACTTCAAAGCTTGAAAGCCTCGATCACTTCTGGCATACCCAACGATAATGGCATTATACGATTGCAAACTACATTTTGGCATTGAGCTAAGTACCTTTTGAGCATCTGCCATCCTGCCACATTTTGCATACATATCCAAAGTGGCAGTTCCTACAATGATGTCAGATCCAAAAGCACTCTTTAAAGCATGGCTATGCAACTCTTTACCCAATCTTAATGCTGACAATCCTGCACAGGATCTGAAAAGACTAGCATAGATAGATTGACTAACCCCAACTCCCACCCCTTGCATCTCCTTGAACAACTCTAAACCCTCAACATTCCGATCATTTTGAACACAACCAGCAATCATTGCACTCCAAGAAACCCAATTCTTCTCAGGAAGTTCACTAAAAACTGAAAGTGAATCATCTAATCTCTTACACTTTGCATACATACCAAGCAAAGCACTCCCAGTGACCACATCACAATCAAATCCAAACTTCACCACAAGTCCATGAACCTGAACTCCCATATCACACTCTTCCAAAGCCCCACAAGCTTTCAAAACAACAGCAAGACTCGCTCGGTCAAAACCCACACCGCACCTCCCCATCTCCAAAAAAACATCAATCGACTTCCGACACTCACCATTCTGCAAAAACCCGGAAATCACTGAATTCCACGACACCACGTCTCTCTCCGGCATCTCATAAAAAAACTTTCTCGCAATATCCATTTCCCCACAACTAGCATATCCAGAAATAATGGAGTTATAAGAAACCACATCCCTCAGATACATCTTATCAAACACCTTGCACGCATAGTCCAAATACAAACATTTTATGTACATTTGCATCAAACAATTGGACACAAAGGTTGTAGGTTCAAACCCACAAAAAATCATTCGAGCATGTGCTTGTTTGCCAGGATTCAGAGAGTTCTGTTTCGAGCATTCTTGGTAAATATGAGAAAAAGTTCTGATCTTGGCGGGTGGTTGGGTTTGGTTTTGAGCGAGTGTGGAGAAATTGTTGGTGGGTATAGGTGGGATTTTCTTGAATAAAGGTATTGCGTGGTAAGAGAAGAAAAGCCTTGTTAACAGCCATAATTGAGAGGTGTGGACTGCCATGAACCATGGCACTCATGCTTTGGCGGGTCTTGCAGCCTTTAAAATTCTGTTGTTATCGTCCTCTAGAATAGGTTAACTACAAAAACGTCCCTAATCTATATTCTTGTCAGCAATATTATCCTTTAACAATTGTTTTAATCAATTTTATCCCTTGCCCAAATCTAGCTTTGTCATTGAAGAAGCTCCGACAGTAGCAGGATAACTTCAACGATCATCCACGACTAAAATTTGATCGCACCAATTATTTAGTCACATGGTATATATTTTTATTTATTTTAGCAATAAAGACATTCTGAGATCAGTTTTTAAACCATTATTAGTGAGTGTTTGTTTTTATATTATACCTGTTTTTTAAAATATTTTTTGTTTAAAATATTATTAAATTAATATTTTTAAAGTGTATTTTTTAATGATTTTGATGTGCTGTTACAAAAATTAAAAAATAATATAAAAAATTATTTTAATATATTTTTAAAAAATAACATACACTATATTATCAAACACTATTAATGAGCTGAGTCAAAATGTTTAGATGATGATAGTGCTTTTAAAAGAGTAAGAAAAATTTGAAACTCGAATCATTGATTCAAATAGGTTAAATAAGCTTGATTAATTTAATAATATAATTATAAAAAAAAGCCAACAACAATAAAAAAAAACAAATAAAAAACAATAATGACTAATAAAAAAAAATACTTGTCAATATTATAAAAGTATACTCTTTGTTTTTAAAGGTCTCAATGATCTTATTTAATAACAAAGCAAAAACTAAATGAGAATGAAATAACTTCATTTAGAGAAAAAAAAAATGAAAACACATATGTAACTCAATCACCACCCACTTAAAAGAAACTAAAGAAGGTTCTTTTGTTATTATTGTTCCCCTCCTCACAAAATATTATGGATTTGAGCAGTGTTTTTTTTTTAATTTTTAATTTGATCCTCAAACTTTATTTTGCGTGATTTAGCCATTTTGATCTCAAATTAGCACCCAAATTGCATATTTTTAGGGGGGGTTAAATTGAAAAGGAGGGGACTAAAGTGAAAAAGGTGGGCATAATAAGTAGTGGATTTGAAATTTATTTCAAAAGTTTATTTTTGTCCCCCATCTTTTTTAGCTCAAGTAACATGTCCATGTAATTTTCAAAAATTGAATTAGAGAGAGAAAGTTGTTGTTAGTGATGATTTCGGCCACCAAAACGGTCAATTTTTGTGTCAAATGGTTTTTTTTATATACTAAATTTTGTTATTCTCATTTTCAGTCCTTTTTTGGTTGGAGAAGAGAGAAAGAGTAGCTGGATTCTGGCTTAGAGAGATAAAGTTGTTATTAGTGATGATTTCAGCCACCAAAACGGTCGATTTTTGTGTCAAATGGTTTCTTATGATAAGGATATTTCAGATTGTAAATTTTTTTTTTTTACCTTGAAAGTGTTTAAAGAATCAGATCTGAGTTCAGGAAGATCTTGGATTTCAGGTTGATTTTGGGTTATGTATTTTTGAAGGCCATAAAGTGGTTTAATAAGGTTCCTATGATATTTTATAGGTATTTTAGATCAAAATGGGTTGAATATGAGTTTATTTATCTAAAAATATAGGATCCTATTTTTTCAGCAACCACAGTGACTAAATTTTAGGGATTCCCAACGACGTGTCATTTTTTTAAATGATTGAGATGTATAACATGTCTTCCGCTCCATTAATTTTTTTTTTAAGATAAAGGCCTGCATGCGAGCCATTGTTTGATGGGCCAAGCACTAGGCTTCGCTTACCAGGCCTAGCTGTGCCTGGCTTACCAAGCCTGTTCTTTTTTTATATAAAACAAAATTCATTTTTTATTTATTAATTCTTTATTTTATATGTATTTTTTAAAATAATTTTTATGTATATGATTTATTTAATACCACTTCTGTGTGATTTTCCCACTTATTTAGCCTATTTTAGATTGCGATTATTTTTAATGATATTGAATATGTTTAATTTTTAAAGAGTTTGATATGATTTATTTGTGCTTTCTTTAAAATTTTATAAAGATTATTTTTTTAAAATATTGATTATTTTTTTAAAATTTTAAATATATCCAATCTTGCATAATATTTTTTTTCTTTTTTTTATTCAATAAATTTTATGTTCAGGTCGGTTTCTATGATAAATTTATTTTGATAAACAAATTTATTAAGCACAACAGGATAAATTACCCGTGTTGAGATATTAAATATCTTGATCTATATTTTTCTTTTAGTTTTTTCAGTTTCATTTTTATTTATTGTTGATGATTTTTTTTTCATATCTTTGCACAATGAGTATTGATTTATTTAGTTAGATGCATGCATAAGTTTTTCGATTTACTTCTAGGAATTGTTTATGCAAAAAAACAAGTTCAAAGATTCTGCATGTTCAATTGTTTTTTTTTTAATTATGTTTTGATGTTTTAGATTTTATCCTTATTCCTATGATTTTGTATTTTTTTTTCCTTGACCTTTTTATAAAAGTTTTATTTTCTTTAATCTCACCCTTCAATCTAAGTTTATGCTGTATTTGTTTGTTTGTTTTTTTCTTCATTCTTTTGATTCTTGTTCTTTGGTTCATGTTTTTATTTTTTCAATTTAACTCTCAAATTAAAAAAAAATTGACTCAGCCAATGACATAGCGCATTTCCCTTTCACCTGACAGATAATTAGATTTCTCAACTTTCAGCTCTAAAGCATCTTCTAGACCGATGATGCAAGCTTCATATTCAATTGTGTTTTTGGTGCACTTAAACGACAACTTCACTGAAACAAGATACTGCTTCTTTTCTAGGGATATTATTAATGCTCCGGCCCCATTCCCTGATATGTTTACACCTCCATCAAAGTACATGGTCCACCATTCATTCATTCAACCACCATCCTCAACTGATAACACATCCCCATTAGAAAGATCAAAATTTAATGGATCATAGTTTTCTACAACATTATTTGCTAAATGATCAGCAATCGCGCTACCCTTTATGACCTTCAGATGATATCGTATTCTGCCAATAACACTTGCCACCTTGCTATTCGTCTTGACAAGTAAGGCTTTTCACATATATATTTAAGCAAATTCAATTTTGATATCAACCAGATAGTGTAATACAACATATATTGCCTAAGCCTTTTTGCATTCCAAACCAAAGCATAACATAGCCTTTTTATCACATTGTACCAGGTTTTATAATCATTAAAATTTTTACTCAAGTAATAAATGGCTTGTTCTTTCTTCATAGATTGATCATGGTGGCCTAACACGCACTCATAACTGTTTTTGTCACTGTTAAATACAAGATTAAAGGTCATCTGACACAAGGGGTACTATCAAAAGCAAGTTATGTAAATACTTCTTGATCTTATTGAAAGCTTATTGGAAATCAATATCCTACACCCTTGGATTTTTCTTTCTAAGCAATCGGAATTTGAGCTTGCAAGTTACTGTAAGCTGGTATATGAACCGGGCTATATAATTCAAACGTCCAAGAAATTTTTTTACTTCTTTCTCTATCTTAAGCGTTGACATATCCTCGATTTCCTTTACTTTGTCTAGATCAACTTCTATTCCTTGGCTGCTTACCATAAAATCCAACAATTTTCTTGTTTTTACCCTAACCAAACACTTTACAGGATTCAATCTTAATTGAAACTCTCGTAACCTCTCAAACAACTTTCTCAAAACTTGTAGATGATCTTCTTTTTTCTTTGATTTGGCAAGTATATCTTCTACATATACTTTCACTTCTTGATGCATCATATCATAGAATAAGGTGACCATTACCCTTTGATAAGTGGCCTCGACACTTTTCAATTTACATATAAATTACTTTGATTTTTTAGGACATCATCACTAATCTTGAGGGATAATCAAGATTCTAGGCTTTACAATTAAATTTGTAGTATAAGAGCCATAATAAGAATTTATAAAGGGAAAAGAATAAAAAAAGTCGCCTATCATATAAAAGGCTAATAAGAATTTACAAAAGAAAAAAAAAACAAAACAAAAGCCATATGTCATATAAGAAGCTAACAATAAATGGATTGGAAGATCTTCTTAATATTTGAAAATTTGTCATAAAGTACTTGGAAAAAAAGAAACTAGATATATTATCTTGAAAAAAAAAGGAAAGGGAAATCTATGTATCCAAATGCCATTAAAGTAGTGTGAAGACTTCTAAACAATGAAGCAAGTGTGCATGGATTCATGAATTTCTTATTTTTTTTATTTGAATATCTTTGTTTTTATTTTTGCAATTCAAATACATGAAATCATATTATAATTTCTTTTAATCAAGTGTTTGATTGAGTTCCATCTTTGGTTATAAAACTAGGGCCGATCTGGTCGATCTAAGGCCTGGAACAGTCTGAGTTGAATAAAAAATAGAAGAAGAATTGATCATATTAAAAAATCTAGTTAACCCGGGAAAGACTCGATCCGTAACCCACTGAATTTTTTTATTCAAAATAACATTGTTTATAGTTTTTTTTAGTTGGTCTAGGGTGACCTCTAAATCTATAACCCGAGCCTTACCCTAGTCCATTTCTAAGTTGAGTTTTACAACTATGGATCCAACTATTTTATGATGACATGGTCTTCGGGTCGAAATGACAAGATGTCATGTTTGCTAAATATGAATAGACCTTTTAGTTTATTTTTTTGTAAGTGTTTATACTTTTATTTTTGTTTATTGGAATGTTTATATGTTCTTTAAAAGTTGTATTTTTAGTAGAACAAAATAATTTGATTGATATTTAAAATAATATGAAGTCATTAAAATTTCCATGACCATTGCTAAAAAAAAACAACAACAAAATAGTTTATTCCAGTAAAGAAAAAAAAACCTCAACAACTATAATAAAAAACATTGTCATCTAGGTCATACTAGACAAGGGGCTATGTTGCAGATCCATGGTAATTTATCATCAAATGTTTTAGCGCCACAAGTGCGTTTAAAAAAAAAAACAAAAATATGATAACTCGAGTTATAACCTGACGAGCCAATTAGCCTTAGAAAGATCAAGTCAAAACCTATTGAACTTTTTTCTTTTTTAGAGAGGAACAATGTCATTTTTACATATTTATAAAATAAAAAAGGGCTTGACCCGAGTCAACCCACCTGATCCGTGTTAATCCAAGTCAACCAACTTGACTCGTGAGTTGCTTCGGGTTGATCCCCAGGCCTGGTTTGAAAATATATGATAAATAACTTTTAAAACCTATGACACAGGTCATTAGAACTGAAGTATCATACATAAAAAAACAGAGAAGTCCACTCCCCAATAAATCAAATGCCAAAAGATGTAATCCGGAAAAAAATCAATAAAACGAAAGAATCTACAATAAAAATAGCAATCTCGATCCAATAGTTTGACTCGTGACCTAAATGATCTGAGCCTCAGACGAGTCGAGTTCCAACAAAAATAGAAGGATTGACCCGGTATGATCCAATTAAAAAATGAGGTTGACTCCCAACCCAATAAGGCATAGAAACCTATTCAAAATCCTTTGGCCTCTTTTTTCTATTTTTTTTCAAACTAATGTCTTTTTTATATGTTTATAAAAAATGGGTTGACACAAGTCAACTAACCTAACCTGGGTCAGCCCATTTGACCCGTGACCCGAAACTTGGCTTAGGTTGACCTCCAGGTCGGTTTTAAAAGCTATGCCATAGACAACATTTAAAACTCATGACATAGATCATTACACTTAAAGCACCATACATGAGAAAACTGAGTAATCCAATCCTCAACAAATTAAACGCTGAAGGATGAAATTGAAAAAAAAAAACCAATTACACAAAATAATGTAAAATAAAAAAATAGTAATTAAAATAATAAGGTTGAAAATTAAAAAAAATAAATTACAAGGCAAGAACAATTCTTTAATTAGAGGGTTAAAAAAAAAATCAAAGTAACCAAATTAGAAAAAAAAAACACAAAACACAACAAACTTGGATTAAATAATGAAATTGAAAACAACCAAAACCTTGATAAAAAGGCTAGGGAAAAAAATAAAAATTAAAAAAAAGGTACGAAATTGAAAAGTATATGTACGACAAAATAGATTTGAAATAATAATAAAAAAAGAGACAAACCTGCATTTACTGGGGAGTAGAGAGAAAATGATAAAAAAAAAAAAAAAAATACATCAACTGTTGACAAATTCTCTTTTCATCCTTTTACGCATCTCCTAACCACTTTTGAATTTCCAAAAACTAACTGCAACTTTTTTCAATGCTACTTCACCATACATCTTTTAATTCATTGGGTTCATTTTACAACTTCCATACTGAGTTTCCTTACACATTTACTCATACCATTTATCTTGTTAAAATCCTCTACTCTTTTTCTTTCATTTTCTTTGCTTTCATTTAAGAAAGGATTGCCTAACTTCAAGAATTTTCAGTAGAGTTGGAACTCTAACCAAAACTTATTCCTTAATTTCCTGCATAACACCAAGATGTAGTAATATCATCACATGGATCGCCTGATGCATATCACCAGTCAATTAACACTCCTTAAATCAGAAAAAAAACTCCATCCATATTCTAAGGATGATCTCAACATTTTCATAACAATTCAATGGTTAAGTAGTCTCAAAACGATTACATAATAACATAATAATGTATTACCCCATACTTTTGTACAGTTTTCATCTTTCAAATTGTCTTGTACATGGAATTTAGGGGTAAATTCATTTTTGTTCTACTGTCCTTACACTGGTAATCCATTCATAAAATTAATTTAAACATCATTCATTTATTGTTTCCATAATAATAAAATTTCAGCTGAGTTTCCTTTAAATATAGAGATCCCCAAGATTTTCTTCCTATAACAAAGTATAACAAACCTCTTTAAAAATCAAATCCAAACCAATCCCAAATTTTCACATCAACTTTCCAATACCCAGGCCTACCCCACAATTTCTATATCTCATCAATTATATATATATATATATATATATATATATATATATATATATATATATATAACACATATATAT
>Ga0307517_10011971_pt1 | contig 11969 bp, 13 predicted proteins | sample 23_EM_MG_FD_194515 | JGI IMG/M metagenome (GOLD analysis project Ga0307517, IMG submission 194515) | Populus trichocarpa ectomycorrhiza microbial communities from riparian zone in the Pacific Northwest, United States - 23_EM | ecosystem: Host-associated > Plants > Roots > Unclassified | place... | reverse complement strand
GACAAAGACGGCCACCGAATCTAACCACAATCATTTCCCCGCAGAAAACATCTTTTCAAGCAGTTTCGGTGAGAGCAACCGAGTCCTATCGTAGATTCAGTCCGATTTCTACTCGGAACATATATGACAAACGGTAAAATTAATCAGTGAAGTTCAACTCTAACGACTACCAGTGGAAGAATGAAGGACCAGGTCGCAGGCAGCGTCTATGATGGTCACAACCCCATTCTCCCTAAACTCAGGTAAAAACTCGGTAAATTTGTACCTCCTACGGTCATCATTGAGTTCGGTGAGTCGTACTTCTACCTCTAACGTGTGACGGTACCCCGCCGCACCCAGCCGAGTCACAAGCTCACACAACTGTTTGTCAATCGAAGCCCACGCCGGAACGTGCTGTGAGGGAATACTCGAATAGTACATGAGCCTCACTGGGAAGATAATCTTCTGAAGTTCGGTGGAGGTGATTGAAGAGATGAGAGCTCCATGGGTAGGATTTGGCCAAGTTTCCATCAGTTGCAATTCTCGGAGTTGCCGAAAGTGACCGATCGTGACTACCGTTCTGCCCAGGACTTGTTGAAAGGCTGTGTAAGGACATTTAGTGAAGATGGAGTGTGGAGAGAATACTCACGTTCAAGTCTGCCGAGCAGCCTCAAATATTTGACAGTGCCTGCACTGAATTGAAGGATACACCCAAGAATCGCGGTGTCCAAGGGGACGGTGGCTGCATCGATAACCAATTCCTCGTACTCCTGGTCCAACTTGGCTAATCGATCGATGAACTCCGAGCGATCAGGGTGAGGTGGACGGATCCGTATCTTCCCCCGAAGCGGCCGAGACAACAACTGGACTGGTCCTTCATCGGGGTTCAGCCCGAACATACCGAGTTGAAGGGCGGTGATGTTGGGGAAATAATCAATCAGAGACACGAAAGCACTGAACGACGTGACGAAGTAGAGGATGGCGAGGTTGGTGAGGGTTTCACGAAACGCCGAGAGACAAGTCTGGAGTTCTTTGCTGAGGGGGTTGATCCTGATGTTAACCAACTGGAGGCTATGGATATTGTGGAGAGCAGAGATGTATTCTCCGGGTTCTTTCGGGAAGTCGCACACCGAGTACCTGAGGCTGTTTTTGGGAGCACGACGGTACCGGAACGAGCGGACATAGTGGAGAAGGTGGGTTTTGGATCCAGAGAGGGCGACGCCGTCCACCCATCGCTGGTAGTTGTTGTTGTTGACCAAGACCGATGAGAAGAGGCGCCTTTGGCTGGGCCCTGTCCACCAAGTAGCCACCAAAGCGCATGCAATCAGGGTTTGTCGACCTTCCTCGTCTGTCGTTATGTGCTCGAAGATCTTGTCCAAGATTTCCGAAGGGAGCGTCACGGGCACCTTAGGCTCTGGTGGGCTGGATCCTTTGGGAGCCTGGTAGTCAGATCTACGATGGAAAGGGGGGGATAGACGGTGAAATACCCATGATCACAGTCGCGTGGTGGACGACGTGGAAAGACGTACCTTAATCAAAGACGATCATCACTGCCGTGAGCGCCAAATACGGCGTCCCGACAGAATCCACATCGATGGGCAACCTTCTTTTCATTGCAGGTGGCTCCATCAGGCTAAGACCGATCCTAGCATTACCGCTCAACAGATCCAGGACTGGGGGAACCTCCTAGAGACTCACCTTCGAACATCCATCACTCAGTTCGACTTCGAGTCGGAAACCTCTTGACTGAGTGGCTTCAGAGCGGGGACTCTCAAACTACCGGACCAGCCGTCTCTGACGATTCTGATGATGTCGGGGGCAGTGAACCAGTGACTACGGATAAGCCTGTGCGAGCGGAGAAGTTGGAACAAAAGGACAAGATTCAGGAGTTGATCTTTGCCGAAAAGTCGATAAACACCAAGGCGATCAAGCAATACCCCGAAGAACTCTTCAGCACTCCGGGTACCAAAGCCGCTTTGGGGGATGTACGAAATCGCCTAGAGAACGTCGGTAACAGCCTGCAACACGCCAACGTCTCTCGTGATCTTAAAAGCTGGTTGATCAGCTCATTGCTGAACCGAGGTTCGTTCTGGACAACTTTTCTGTCCTGATGTTTGTTTCTGATAGTTTATCCCAGACATCCTTTCTGCGGAGAAAGCAGAGACGCTCAAGGGGTTCTTGGCAAATGACGTTATCCTTCAAGAGGTCGCCAGCGTACTGAACATGCAGCTGGCAAGGATCGAGTCATTTTCATGGCCACAGGAGGGTGTCCACGTTGAGATGCGCCGTCATCTCTCTGGCAAGTACAGAGCCTACATGGACACGGAAATCATCACCGCCCTCCTTTTCCAATACCTCGGTATGCGGTGGTCTACCGAGTTCAAGTCCGCGTTTCGCGGCGTGGAAGCGCGATGCGCGAGAGTTCAATCGCGAGAAACGTTTGGAGCGCAGCGAGTGTTTCAAGGAGCCAAAAACGTATGTTCGTCTTTCAATCGAGGGACAACGTCGTGTAGAGCAGGGCGATATGTTCTTCATGACACAGCTCCCTGGAGAACTGGCTTCTATATCCCCCTACGACGAGGATCCTGTTGTCACGGGACCGAAGGCGGTCAACGTTCAACAAACCCTCCTGAAGATCGTCAATATGGGGATTTACCTCAAGCAGGTTCTGCGCGGCCAGCGTACCGTCGTCAGAACAGATCTCGAGTGGTATGGTAATCCAATCCGTTCCAATGACCCCTCGCTGACACTCCCCCAGGTTCGGTCCATCGTTGCCTCACGACTCAATCCTGGCTGTCCCTCGTTTCTTCGGCATGCCAGAACTTTGGGCCGCGTTCATGAAGAAGTGGTTGAACGCTTCACTATCATTCGACCAGGGCGCCCCGCCGAAGACCCGACGGAGAGGTGTCCCCATTGCCCACACCCTCGCCGTAAGTAGCCTGCTCATCACGTTCCATACTCCACATCACTCATGTCCTTGATTGTAATCAGGTCTTCTTCGGTGTCGACTTTGCGGTGAACCAACGTACAGCCGGCCTCTCCCCGTACCGAATCTACGACGACTTCTGGTTCTGGAATCACGATCCAAAAGTTTGCGCTGTAGCCTGGGCGGAGACGCAGAAATACGCCTCTCTGGTCGGCTTTTCCTTCAACATGAAAAAGACTGGCGCCGTTTGCGTCGGTGGACAGATCGACCCCAGCCTTCCCGCTGGGACCTCTGGCTGTCAATGGGGGTTCCTCAAGCTCGACGCTGAGAAAGGCAGGTTCGTCATCGACCAAGCTAGCGTCGATGTCCACATTTCCTAGCTCCGTCGACAACTTGCGGCTACCAAGTCTGTGTTCAGTCTCGTCAACGCGTACAACAAGTATCTTCGATTCTTCCAACGAAACTTTGGAGATCCCGCTCAATGTTTCGGACGTACCCACGCCGACGAGGTCATCGAAACGTACCGCCGAATCCAAAAGGAGCCGTTCCCCGAAACGGGGGGAAGCGTTATCCAGCACATCCAACAGATGATCGAGCAACGATTCGTGGTCAAGGATATTCCCAATGGCTGGTTCTACTTTCCAGTTTCCCGTGGAGGGTTGGAAGTGTGTAATCCGGTCGTTGACTTCTTGTCGGTTTGGGATGGCCTCAAAGAACAGCCCAACACGTTCTTCGCATTGATAGAGGAAGATGTGAAGGAGTACACTAGACTGTTCTCCCTTTGGAAATCCGGAGAGGGTTCGTCTAACAGCGCTGTCAGGGGGTTCTTGACCTACTCCCAGCATGTCGAGAGTCGAGGCTGAACAAATGGTGGACCGCTTACATGGAGTCGCGAGAAGCACCAAGAACCAGCTCGATCACACTATCGAGCAGGATCACCAAGGATCTGGAAGATGAATCTCTGGATGGTTATCAGGAGTGGAACACGGCACTGTACGCGGAGGACATCTTCAGGAGGTTTGGGACGTTGACCATTGTCGAGCCGACCCTCATCCCGGTCGGTATGGTGTCTGTGTTCAAGAACTCCAAAATTTCAGTGGGACTCATAAGGAGGCGAAACAAGAGGAATGCATTGTCAGTGGTTCGAATGATTTGTACAATAGCTTTTGTCGGAGTGCATCGACTTGCTTCCCAATCTCTTCTTCCTCGATTCTGAAAGGTGTGCCGAATCAGACGAAAGAGGCGACACAACGGACCAATTGCTATTCACTAGCTTTAGTTGCAGCTCAAAGCGTTGAGGGGGATACCGCCCGATAAACTGCAACCTGGGGAACTACCTACCCAAGGGTGGAGGAGTAAAGTTACCCCCGCCCGGCCAGGCCAGGGTGGGATCTTCCCTTATGTAAAAGAACTCCGGGAAAATAGTACTAATCCCGTAAGGACGCCCGTCAGCATGACTACATCCACCGACTGGGAGCGGGGTCATGTTTCAAAAGCGACGTCCCTCTGTGGTCGACATAGATCCAAATCGATGTGAATTGATTCAAAGCCTCCCGCGCGGTCAACCCATTCACGACCTGGAGTCTCCTAGCAAGGAGGCAGAAAGCCGCAGAATGCGCATATACTCCCAACACAATGATTCATTTAACGTAAAAGTCCGTGAACACAACTCTTGCTGGCAAACAAACAAAGCATGAAGTGTGGAGAGGAGCGTCGACCTCTATACGACTGGAAGAATTGGTTTGGAAACATTCAATTAGACTCCCAGGGCTGTTTGCACCTCGCTTATGGCGGCGATACCATCAGGGCGGTAAGTGTCAGAGATCGTAGTGTACGCTTCGCTGGAATTATCGCTAAACAATAGCATCTTCTTGCTATCGAGGGTATATTTGGGCCAGATGATGTTCGACAACGGGCTGGTGGCTGTAGAACCGCTTGGGTGGTTGGGGTCATGATGGTTGATAAAGTTAACTGGGGTGGTCTTCGTTGGAGGCCGGAATCACAGAGGGAGAAAAGAGGGAAAGTGTGCGTACTGAAAGCATCCGTGCCAACATTGTCACCGAGGCCGTACATCTCGGAAATGTCGCCAGAGTGAAAAGAGCCAATGTAGAGGAGGCCCTTCCTGCGGTTCCATGCTAGATGGAAGGTTCAAGGTCAGTTTACTCCCGCCCTGGAATCATGATCGTTGCAGCGCGGGGAGACGAACAGTATGACCAAAGGTTCTGGGTAGCAGCATACTTCGAAAAAGCAGCACGGCGACCGGCGTGGAAGGCGTGATCGCCCTGTATGGCGGCTATGCGCTTGAATTGAGGACTGTAAAAGTTGATAGGTCAGTTTCAAGCGTCAGGACTAGCGGCCAACAGCTCACGTCAAAGCACTGAGGTTTCCGGTACCATATGGAGAACCCTGGGAGAGCTCTGAGTCAGGACGTGGCGTGAGTGGGTTAGGGGAGGCGCCTTACTTCTGCAGGGTCCTGAGAATACTTATCAGCAATCGAGTTAACTTGGGCGTCAGTAGCTCCGATGAAAAGGTGCGCCTTCATGAAGGCCTTGACGTCCGCATCGGTGCTTGGGGACAAAGATTAAACCTGCGCGTCAAGGTGTCCAATCAGTGAGGGGACCCACGTAAGATTCAGGTTGTAAAAAGAGAAGAAGCTGAAAACACAACAACGATCTTAAGCACCTTATCTTCACACAAGGCAGGGAAGGCGGAGCCGGACTCACGTTCCTTCATCGTCGGTCCCGCCACCAATGATGGGGACTTTAGCATAGCTTCCCGCACTAATGTACTGCCTCAAGGACTTCTTCATAAGGTCTCCATCGACACTGATACTCCAAGTTATATCCATTCCGTTGGGAGAGAAGATAGCAGGGGTGGTATTGACAGCGTCCATGAGGGTAGGATATGGAGCAGCACGGAGACATTCTAAAGTGTCCGGAGCCGAAGTGCATCCGGTGAACTGTACCAGGTGGTCGTAGATGACTTGATGTTTCTGGCTGTCGGTCTTGTAGACAGGGGACGTGTAGCCCGATTGCTATGATGGTGAGCAAAGTATTTAGCGTTCCCGAAGAACGTTTAGGATCGCAAATGCGTACGAAGATGGCGGCCTTGAATGGGGGATTGACGGGGATCGTGGCGAGGTGTGCGGTGATGGAGATAGCTCCTGCACTCTGGCCCCAGCTGTATGGCGTGAACGATGTCAACGATCTGAGGTGATGATGTGCGATGAACACGCAGGAAAAAAGAACTCACAGGGTGACCTTGTTCGGATCACCACCGAACTTCCAAATATAAGTCTGAATCCAGGCCAGGAAAAACCTTTCTGTCAAATACCCGACGTGTCAGTTTTCAGAGAACCATGCGGAAGCAAAGGCCGGGGGCCGCGAAAATTCGTTGGTCGAAATGATACTCACGGTCGTACAAGCCGACATTGGCGGCTCCTCCGGCGAGAGCTTCTTTTCCGGCGAGCCAGCCGAAAGCATTCACGCGGTAGTTGAAGTTTACATAGATGACTGGCTCGCCGAGCTCAGCTGAACGTTGGAGGAAAGCGCTGCTGTTGTAGGGAGATCCATCACCAATCGTGAATCCCCCACCGTAGAACCACTACGAATCACCAGTTATAGCATACATCAGGGGAACATACTCGTTCTGAATTATATAGATGCTTACCACGACAACCGGGAGTTTGCTTCGTTCCGTGACACCGGCGGGACGGAACACGTTGGCGTAAAGACCTGGAGTATTGTCAGTTACGTCCTACGATAGTTCGGAGGTTGGTGACATGCGTACAGTCTTCAGATGTATTGGCTGTTGAAGCGAGTCCACTCAGCACACTGTAGTCGAGATTCGGGATGTAAGGAAAGGTGAAGTTCTGTTGGGGACAAGCGTTGCCGAAGTTCGTAGCCTACGATTCATCCGAAGAACGGTGAGGGTCAATATATTTTTCTAATCTACGGAACGTAAAAGCGCGCCAGTTTACTCACAAGCGTGTTCCCCGGCACGGAAAGCGGGGATCGGGGACGACGGAAACGGAGGTTCCCAACTGGAGGTCGGGCGTAAGGAATCCCCAAGAACCGGTCCACCCCACTCGCCGAGGTCCCCTCGAATGTTGCATATGTGAGACTGACAGCAGGACCTCCGGCGCGTCTGGTCGCAGCCATTGTGGCGTGAACACCAGTCTGCAGGAAGGCGGCGAGAATGACAAGGACGCTGAGCAACATCCTCGAAGGTACCAACAGGAATCAGGACAACGAGGATGGGAGGATTACTACGGCTAGTTACACCCAGTTATATATCTCAACATCGGCTGGTGGGGATATAGTCACTTATCCTGCGAGCGCAGTATCCGCTCGGTGAGAGAGAACCGGCCGGAAGCCCGCATACTCCATCCGCTTCCAAACGGTTCGGGGCGATTCCTCCGGGGCACCATTTCACGAACGTGCTTCCATTGAAACGCTCGGTCCATTGTACATATCAATGAGTAAATTGGTGCTTATTCCAAGTGCAAGAGTCATCCGTTCCGTCTAAATCCTGTGCCTACAGAACGAGTCAGATGAGCAAAAATTACTCGGCCACGATTGTACGGGCTTTGATACGCTTGGAGCCGACTGTCGATACCAGAAGCGCTTCGAAGCGCTTCCATGGACCGAGCGTTTCAATGGAAGCACATTTGTGAAAAGGTGCCCTGGAGGAATCGCCCCGAACCGTTTGGAAGCGGATAGAGTACGCGGAAGTCCCCCGAAGCGTGTCGATTGTACACAATTGCATAAAATCCGACTCGAGATTTTCCTGATGTCATTATAACGACTGCGCTATTCGGGCTTCCGGGCGGAGGATAGACCCGAACGACACAATCCCCCCAAATATCGACCCCTCGACAATTTCCTACGCCGGCGAGTTCTTGTAGCCCTCTCACACGTTCCTCGCATCTGACCCGTGCACTACAGTCAAGTGGTGGAATAATGGTGTAGCCCACAGCTTCTACACACGCATAATTCCTGATGCGGGTTCAATTAATGAACAGGGATGGACGACCGTTGAAACGGTCCTCATTCGACTCAACACCAGTTTCACCCCTTCCGGCCGGCGTTTCCCCGTATACTCCGCCGAGTCGTCGCCCGGTGCTAATGGAGTGGAAACCAGGATTGGTTACGATGCCACCGTCTGCGTGCAAAGGTATGATCCTTGGATCATCGAAGCATACAACACATCTGTCGGGTCTCCCACCGTTCTGCGCATCGTCGAGGAGGGTTACAGAAGTACTTCATTGTTGCCGAGCGGTGGTATCCGAGGACCTCCCATCGCGAACACCAGGAATCTCAACACGACTGGAAAGAATGCGGCGATCTACGTAGCTCATGATAATAACATCCATCAGATGGTGAAAGATAACGGGCGGGACCATTTCTACGTCCCCTCCCCAACTGTGAGTCTCGTGGTGCTATTACATACTACATTCTTCCTGACCTGGACCTACCTCACAGGCCATTTATTTCACCGATGGATCCGGACCCGAGGGATACACCCAACTATCCCCAGACCGGTTCGAGGTTCTCCGCGCCCGAGTCGACGCGGCTGACGTTCTACCATACCTTGCAGGGTCGGCGCCGGTAGTCGCGCAATGGTACCCAGATCAGACACTCACATATGTCACTTACAAGCAGTGGCAAATGATAGGTCTCCCGGCACTCGTCCTGGTTCTGGGAATCATTGGAGAACTTTTCGTGCCGACGTTACCACTTGATGTTCCACGGAGAGGGTTTGGAGTATATAGTTGGCTTGCGCTGCTGCAATCTGAGGTGCGTGTGCTCAGTCGCGTTCAGAACGTGAGGGCTAACCTGCTTTTGGTGTTCAGGAATTGCAGTTCGAGATGACTGACGGCCTCGAGAACCTATTGAGCCTCAACGAGTTAGAGGAGAAATTCTCGGAGAAGCAGGTCAAGTTTGTCATGTAAAAGATGAGATATGAACCATTCGGATTATCACACCGGACCCCTTTTTGTTTTCCCTCTTCTTCGTTGCCCGTAGAACGGGATAACCACGCTAATAACGACGTGTAATACGGTAATATGTAATCTCTTTGGTTTTGCTAGTGTGCCATGATGCCACGGACGTTCGCGACGGTGTGGAGCGGTTGCCTGTTGGTTGGTTGTGGGTTGACGAAAAGTGGGAAATGCAACAGAGGTGAACAGGACCCAAGTTGAAGGTGTGTGTCTAGTAGTACATTGGCTAGGCAAGGGCAGTCGCCACCTCCGTCTACATGAACATCTTCCCACAGCTGTGGTACGACGAGTAGTATCCTACTGTACCCGCAGTCAACACACTAGCGGTTGCCAACGGGCGTGGTGAGGGGATGATGTGTGGTGGTGCTCACTTGGCAGCCTGTTTTATGGTGCATTAACCTCATATATAGTGTTCGGTCAGCATTCGGCGCGAGATCAAATGTGGCGATCATCGATTGCTGCACGATCTCCGTTCTTCCCACTACCTCGCTTCAACGCGGCTCTCTGGCACCGCCGACAGGTAACTACCACCAGGCCTTGCGCGAGCCGACCATGCTGTCCATCGGTGTGACAGAGGTGTATTGTGATCATTCCAGATTCGGCCCTCCCAGCCTTTCGGAAAAGTTAGCGCCGTTCTGGCTTGGTTTGTGAAATGGCCTCAATACGACGGTACTGTTGGGAGAATCCGGAGTATCTGAGTCACCGCTCCCAGGAGAACAACGCTCTATTCGGATCGTAGCGCGTTTTGGGCATCCCAGTTCATCGTATGGCATCTGCACGGACCGAATAGATCATCTTATCCGTTCCCCACGACCCGGCGCTACTCGTAGGCGGTTATCACGCCGATCCGGAAAAGCCTTCACTGTGCAAACCTCAGTGACGGATCACCTTGGCGGGAATGTCATGTCGGGATCCCCCTTTGAGCGGTGCGTTTTTTACGACGCTTCAAAAATTTACCGGTGCATCAAGGCCCCTCTCCGCCAAGCGCTAACTGTATTCTCCCTTCAGCTCCCGAGCTCACCGAAGTCAGGGATCTATAATCAAACTAAAGGTCCATGATAAGACGTGCCAAATTCTATCGATACACGTCTTCAGAATATACCTATCCTTCTCAGGACGATCCGTACCCGGAAGGTTAACCGGAAAAGTCCACCTGCGTGGAACGGTGGGTGTATAACGACGGAGAACGAGGGTGGATGATCGTCGCTCTCACGTAACGAAATGACCTCATCAAACCCACACCTTCAAGCATCCGAGTACTGCACTGGTCTCCTGGGATCACCTCGAGACGGGAGATTATGTCCGTGGAACAACTCCATGTGGCGAGACCGCAACGGGACCGAGGCGCCAACCGCGGACACCCGGCTGAACGGATAACCGAAACCAGCCGAGCGAAGAGCAACGACAGCCGGCGGGTTTCCACCCCAGCGGAAACATCCTCTCACCTCACTGAGACCGGCCATAGAGGCAGGTGCCGGTGCAGTTCACGGCATCGAGGTCACGATGGTCGCATGTTTGACTAGCTCTGATTCCATAACGGCCCGATGTGGCCGTCCAGACGCTCGATTATCTCAATCCACCGCCATTCGGCGGCCGAGCGACCCTGCTCACGAAATTGCGATGCCTGTGGATATATAGTGTGGCCCTAGTGTCTGGGGCCTTACTTATCTCCGTACCCCCAGATCCCGCCCCCGGTCACTTCGTCTCAATGTCCGACCTAGTAAACTCCGATTCCCCACAAGTGAAGCTCTTGCTTGAATGGGGCAAGGGGTTCGAAAAGAGGGACTTTGACCTTCTCACGAAGTCCTTGCACAAGGATTACCGCCATATCACCTACCCACGATCTCTCGGTAGGCCAGAGCAAACCAAGGAGGAATGGCTTGGACACATCGCGGGAGTTCTAGACATCCGGACCGCCCAACAGGTGGAGTTACATTCAAAGTTGCGACTCGAACCCCTTTCGCCCCTAAATCCCTCCCACAGACAACCATTCATTCCATCACAGAAACTCCGGGGAAGGTCATTATTCACGTCCGTATCCAGAACTTTCGGATCGACACCGTAACTACCTAACATGAGACCTACCCCGTAGGTAACCGACAAGGTGAAGACCTCGATCGGGGTTGAACTGAACCGCGAATCAATTTTCATCGCGCACATAGTTACCGACGAAGACGGGAGCCTGAAGATCAAGCAGGTGGAAGATTTTACCGACTCCAAAGCTTACCTCGACTTTATTCAAGCGGTCGCAGAGGCACGAGCCAAGAAGTAGTAGTGTTCTTGGTGTGTCTGATGACAGAACGCGAAACTTGCGTGTAATGAGAAGCTGATAGATCCGCGTGAGCTGTAAATTTTAGAATCCGCCCGGTAAAGCTACAACAAACCCCATGTACGAGTACATTATCCAAAACAGATCCAGAAATCCGCACAAAAGAATCAGGTGGGATCTGGAAAGTATAGTCTCAGCTGACGTACCGGATTCCTTCACCGAAGCGTCCAAAACCCTCCACCCACAATGACGATTTGCCACTGGTGACCGCTCGGCTCTAAGTTTATCCAACCCCGCTGCAATTACGTTGTCCCTATAGAACCAGCCCCACGGCCACCTCATTTGACATGTTGTGCCGCCTTTTGCTTGGTTCTCGAATGTATATAGGAGATGTGGTGAAATTGTATCGTGTACGATTAAACCCATAGTAGCCCTACCGTGGGCGATGACTCCGGGATACAACCTCGGCTACAGGAGCATCGCGAAGGAGGATCCACAGAGATGGTCTTTGTGTTATGTGAGGTATCTCCTGGTCCCGGCGCAGAGAATGTGACGCACGTCACCAAAACGTCGGTCCGCACGTCCCAGACGTACCATCATTTCCGGAACTTCGAACTCTTCTTCTGCACCTGGCACTCTGGAACTGTAGGGACGTTACGCGTCGTGTCTGGTTGAGGTTCTTCGGCGCTTTCCGAAAGCCTGAGCCTGGAGAAGAGAACGATCAGATCATCATCGGACCCAGCGACGCAACGAAAATGGGATAATCTTCGATACACACTGAACCATTTGTAAGA
>Ga0307517_10011968_pt1 | contig 11973 bp, 13 predicted proteins | sample 23_EM_MG_FD_194515 | JGI IMG/M metagenome (GOLD analysis project Ga0307517, IMG submission 194515) | Populus trichocarpa ectomycorrhiza microbial communities from riparian zone in the Pacific Northwest, United States - 23_EM | ecosystem: Host-associated > Plants > Roots > Unclassified | place... | reverse complement strand
GAGGGCATCAGCAAAACGTTGACGTCCCACCTCCTGAGTGCGTAGCGCCACCCGACCGTTTAAGCCAAATCCCATTCGGTTTCGGTACTAGCGCCGGGCGTCCAGGGCGAGAAAGCCCGGGCAGCGCCACGCGAGACGGGGGGCTGACGTCAAGGGCCGTGGAAGTTGTGGGATGGCCTTTGTCGTGAAATTGTCGAATCGATCACCTACGGGTTTTGTGTGGCTCGACGGTTGGACTTTGGGGTTCGCCCTTGCGAAGGGGCTCATCAGAGGGCTTACCGCTGCCCTGACTCGTCGTCTATGATTCAGTGTACTGCCCATTTTTGGATGGATGCGAGGGAGTCCGTGCGGTGTCTTGTCTGTTTACACGTTGAAGCACTTGACCCCGTACAAATTGGTGTGGTGGCGGTTAGCCTTAGAAGGGGGAGTGCTTCCCTACTCCGTCCTCTCCTAACAGGGGGACCCCGTGGGTGTGGCTGACAGTAGCGGTGCCCACACGGCCGACTGAATGCCCGCCACAGACAGGACTTTTCGTACAAGAAATCTATGTGTGAACGATCTACCCCCACTCGTTCAGTCGGCCTTCTCCGAAGACCGAAGATTATGTAAGACTGTGTGACTTCGGTTAGATCCGAGTCGTTGGGCCCAGAGCTACCCCACGTGGTTTCGTCACCCGGTCTTAGACTTTAGGCCTCATGTTCTGCTATTCAGTCCTATAGAATATAATGTCCCGGGAATATGTACGACAGCGGGGTTATGAAACGCACAAAGCGACAACAAAATCAAAACGAAAAGGTCTATTTACGAGGGGGAGATTGATAGGAAAGAGTCCGTAGGTTCCACACCATTCGAGGGGGAAACGGTGGGGGCGTTTGGCGGGCGAGACTCATAAGGATCGGTAAAAACGATTTCTCCAGATTGTCTTGTGTCGGGGTCTAGATTCTTCGCTAAGTAGGCAAAGGAAGCTCGGCTCCTTCTCTGGGAATGTAGGTTCAACCGGGTGACCATCAAGCAGAATGAGATCCCGAGCATTGGGTTTGTCTGCAGCACGTCTCGTCAACTCGGGAGTTAATCGATAGGAAGTGGGGGAATACTTGCAATGTATGCGAAGGCCAATGAAACGGTTGGGTCTCCCAGATATATGAAAAACGTTAGGCTGACGAAAAACCTAGTCACAAGTCAATGCAAAGCAAGACGAAGAAACTGGAAGAGCATACAACCACAATCCCGCCGATTCGACGAATATCCACATAACCGCCTGTTGACATGAGACAAACGACGAGATCAATGTCGTTACTCTCACTCACAGTCAGCGGAGAGGTCGTGACATGGCGGATATCGTATTGGATTCTCCAAATGAAAAAAGCGATAGCGACCAGACAGTAAAGGTTCTCCCTGGTGAAGTCAGCCTCGTTGATCACACGCCCCAAACTTTGAAACCTTACCCGAACGTCAATATAAAACATACGATAGCCCAGGTGCGAAACGGTCTCAATGATTCAGGGTCGAGAAAATTCAGTTTCACTGTGGTCCTTAGCAAACAAAGTCCGCACACTTGAGGTGAACCGTGTAAATCACACCGAACGTGTTCGGAAGACATCGGGCACTCACCGATGAGAGCAGCACACATAGCACACGGGATCGCTACGATGTACCACTTACGACCGCAGACATGGTACAGCCGGTAGATCTTTCAGAGAATGTAAGTGGTTCGGTTGTGCAGTCTGGCAGTGATACAGTACCAAGAGGCAATCGCCAATCCATGCCTGAACTTCGTACACGATGAAGCGCGCCAAATTGGTTGCGTTCCTTTTGTTGGCAAACGCCGCATCCATAGCAGCCAGATCCGATCCGCTTAGAAAGACGTCATAACACCTCCAAAAGTTGAGGATCCAGTGCTATCTCAACTTGAATATATGACTTGACGGCATTCGAACGCATCCGAAAAACACACACCGTGGAAATGAACCCCAGCAGAAGGATGGAAAACCCCACGATAAGCTTATTTCCGGTCCTCGGTTTCTCGTACTTCCAGCGCTCCCATTGCGTAACGGCAGCAGCGATGAAGATCATGACAAACGCTCCATACAGGGCACTCTCCAGTACAAAGCCGACGAATATCGATGCCGCAAGCCTGACAGCCATGTTTTCTGGTCGGAGCCCGGTCAAGGAGCGAGGGAATGAAGGAAAGGAGGAAATTGAAATGAGTGTTGCTGTTGTTTTTGTCGACCTTTATCCGGCAGTAGGCCTCCGACAGGTGCCGGTGATAAACGAGATGGGTTACTGAACACCATGCAGTGATGTCGTCCCCGCACCATACGCGTTGCACGGACTTTGTCCGCAGTTGTCTGGCTACAGAAGATCCTTTGGGGCACCCGACCCCGTCTTACCAGGGCACAGGGATAAAGCAGATATAGCCAGGATGCCTTGTCGTGAACGCGTTTCCGGTTCTGCAGACTGGGAGCGACGCATGTCGGACGTGCTGGACTCCATCGGTGGATCATGCACCTGGTGACCTCGGCTGTGCATCAACGAGCTGTGCCGCCCGAACGTCAGGAAAAGGGGGGTCAGTTCAACCCTTTCCACGCGAAGCCCCCCCTGAGTAAGCTTTCAGTCGCAAACGAAACACAGGCTGCCCAGTTTTCATCCTGCCTTCTTGTCGCAGATGATGGTTTCCATTCATCGTAGTATGATCTGGTCTCGTGGCAGCCAAACATTCACTGCCACTCACTCAAGAACGCCCTAACTATTTTCTGTTCGGTTTTCCGTACCACTAAATGCATGGCGAGTACTCATCTGTTTGAACATTAAACAACCCTATCGTTCTGCAGCTCCGCAGCCTTCACCCTCTGGATCTTGGCAATGATCCCTTAAAACCCAATTCACGACATCTGGAGGATCCATCTAGATGTGAAACCACATGTCCAGCCCGTTTTTATGTACCCGATCCCCGTAAGTGTTGGACAAGCAGTCGTTGATCGTTTCGCAGTGCCGAGTTGCGAAAACCGGATCACGCTTCCTCTCGAATTGATGCCGTGCTGGAAAAACAATCTTCCGAATATTCGTCGAGGTGATAGACGCGATGAGGGTCACTTCACGCGCCAAGGGGGGCACAAAAGCCTCTGATTTGCATAGTCCTTGACAACCGGGGAGAGGCTCGGGAAAGCTCCTGTTGTAAGTTTGTTTCGTGTCGGTGCCGGAAAGACCTGCAGATTGTGTCCATGCCCAGTGGTACCGTATACACCATCAAGCGCCTGACACTTCCTCCACCAGCGCCGACAATGGCAGCGTAGAAAACAGGCAAATGGACTTGGGTAGAGGCTCAGTTCATCGAGCTCCGGCGGCGGATTCAATAATTCATTGAAGAGCGCTCTGGATCCTGCACTCCCCAGTGGAAAGTTTGCCACGTAAAGGTCGAGAAAGCGGTGGGACAGGCAAACCGTTGGACTCGTGCGTGAGAAAGCGGAGGTCGAGATTGACGAGACCGGGAAGCAGCCGATGAGGGCGATTGGCGCACTGAGCGCGACAGAGTAGCCGGTGGTGGGTAAGGTTGGAAGGGTGCGCTGAAAAGAGGAGCAGAGTCCGATAATCGACAATGGTTGGCACTTGGAACTTCGCATCTACTGGGTGACTATCCGTAAGGCTACACCGTGTACACACGAGTCTAGATAAATATCCAGAGCCTTTTAAGGGAACTATCGGGGCCCCGTCCGTTGCCTCAGACCGTTGATATTGTCTCCAAACCGCGCATCTGGAATCACGACGCTGCCGCTGTTTCGCTCAAAACCCGGCCAACCTTCCAAATTACCGGGGCCGGGAAGGACCGCTACCCCACCTGCTTCAAGCCCACAAGTCTGGGCTTGCGCTTTTGATTTCGTCCACCTACGCTGTGCGGAGTGTCTCAGATATTGAGAAATAGACCTCGGCTAATGGAACCCTACTGGGATGGATATGTATATCTCTAGTGTTACGGATAGTCACCCACTGTCCGTAAGGCTACAGTGTGTACACATGAGTCTAGACAGATATCGAGAGCATTTTAAGGGGACTGTCAGGACCCCGTCCATTGCCTCGGGCCACGGATATTGTCTCCAAGCTGCGCATCTGGAGTCCCAGCGTTACGACAGAAGTTATAGGTTCTGGAAAGGCTGTGGTATCGTCTACTTCAACCGTACCGTACGCTGGCGTTTACCTCGACGCATACGCGAGGTGGAAGTTCTCGGAAATCGAGGAATAAACCTCGCTTAGTAGAACCATTCTACGACGGATACACACATCCCTAGTCTTACGGACAGTAGTACTGCCTCGAATAAAAGGAATAATATTCTGAGGCTCTCAACTTTGCGCAGGTTGGTGGAATTGGAAGTTGAGATAGGTGAGGATGCAGTCCTTCCACTGTATTCCAGACGCGTGGTTTGGAGATAATATCCACAACGGACGGGGTCCTGGCGGTTCCCCTATAATAAGTCCATGGATATCCGCGTGTACACACTATCACTAGTAGCCTTATGGGAAATCACCCATTTTTGCGAACCCGATGTCGATCGATCGTGAGAATCGCCACTCACGCCGCCCATCACCACAGACGCTGTTTGCCCCCTTCCTGTGGAACATCGCCGTCGACACGTGCGAACTCGCAACGATGAGCATGCCGCTCTCCATGGCGTACAGCCAAGTTCGTAAACGGGTCGGCTTCAAGGCGAACACCGACGGACTTCCGAATGACCGTGGGGACCAAATTATCGACGAGCAAGGTATAGCCAACCCGCGGAGCACTGCCTCGAAATTCCCAGCTGATCTTGAACTAGAGCAGGATCAAGTTATTGACGACATCCGGCACCAGATGGTAAAGTCCGACCTTGAGCACCAAGTCGGCATCGGTATCATAACCCTCTTGTCCTGTGCATTGTGGGCCTTCCCTCCGTTCATCTTCACCAACACCACTTACATCCGCATCAGACATGTAATACACCTCTTCAACCCTCTTCAACCACCTACCGCTGTATTATTCACGGCTTCTGACACAAACTCTCCGATCCCTCTCAACATCGTGTTTACTTATATCCATCTCTGCCTCCAGGGTTATCTCTGCATCTCCATCTTTCATCCTCCCACCGACCGCAAGGTCCGCACCTACTTTTCCTCTGCGTGGTCAAACGCGCGGAATTCAATAGGATACGTCCCTCTGGTCGATCCTCATCTTTTCCCGCTGCTCATATCCTCGATCGCCCCAATACTGTCCGTATTTTTGCGCAAAGGTTGGGCAAATTTTACCTGGTGGTGTTTCTGTGGTACCCTCTTTTCGATACATTTGTTTGTACAAAGGGGAAGACTACATGACGAAGCTCGAATAGAGAGACTTGAGAAGCTCAAGTATCGTGCGAAGGGGGCGTAGTTCTAAAGTGAGTCTTTTCTCTCCCTTCAGATCCACTAGTCACTGATACAGACATCAGCATAGCCAGTTCCATAATATGTGTATCCTATCTCTTAATGAAGATCTGTTGCCAGAGTGCTCTCGCCCACTCTCCGCGGTCCGTCCGACGCAACGCCTCCGATCAACTTGCGATCGGAGGTCCTCGTACTCAAGGGCTTACTCAACGCTGACGCAACACGGCCCTGCCTGTATGACTGATCTCCGCCTGCATTAGTCTCAATAAGAACCCAACATTCGCTTCGATCTCCCCATTACCCCTCCTTCTCCCAAACTTCCATCCTCTCGTCCATCTCTCCCATTCATGATGTCTACCTCTTCTGCCTCTATGTCTCCACGCTTTCGTCCCATTGCGGACCGTCGCGGCGCCTCGGAGTTGTCTGGAACAACTGCGGTGAGTGGTCGACTTCTTAGAACTCACGATTTCGTCGTCGTCAGGGGCCTAGGGGCTGGCAAGTTCGGTACCGTCTTCCTTGTCGACGACATTGTCACAGGGAGGCGGTTCGCCATGAAGGTTGTGCCAAAGGTCAAACATCAAATGGAACTTGCCCGAAAGGAGTTACAGACGTTGCTCAACGTCTCCGACGCCAATTGGTGTTCTCCTCTCAGGGGCTGTTTCCAAGACTCGGAGAACGTTTATTTTCTCCTTGACTACTTCGCTGCTGGTGATTTGCAAACCCAACTCGAGCGGGCTGGCCCCCTATCCGATCACCAGAAGAAAGTCCTGGTTGCGGAGATGATCGTCGCTGTTGAGGAGCTCCACTCCCTCAACATTATCCATCGCGACATCAAGCCCGGGAACCTGCTCGTTTCCGACGACGGCCATATTGTCTTGGCTGACTTTGGGATGTCACGCGACTTCAATGCCGAGCCCGCACACCACGTCCGAGATGCTCTTCGAGCGTCACCGTTCGAGAGCGTCATGGAGTGCGGTACCCCCTATTACATGTCTCCTGACGTGTGGCAGGGGAACCCGTACTCGTTTGAGGCGGATCTGTGGGCCATTGCGGTGTGTGTATACGAACTCTTCCTTAACCGCCTGCCCTTCAATATGGAGGTCTGCTGTGATCACGAGGAGATCAAGTCCTTCGTCTGCCAGGAGGACTTTACTCTTGGTTTCTGCGACAATATCAGTATAGATCTATGGGATATTTTGGACAAGATGTTCCGGAAGGATCGTAACTTCAGGCCAACCATCGAAAAGTTGAAGAAGCATGAATTCTTCAACGGGATCGATTGGGACAGTCTTGCAAGACGCGAGCTGCCGCCTCCTCTCGAACCAAGGATCGTGCCTCCTGAGAGGGAGTACGATTCGGACATCGTGTTTTCCAAAATCCCTCCATACGAGGGCGATGACCCGTTCCATTATATTGACAAGTCCCTGGAGGACTTCTCAGCGTCTCCTGATCTCCCCTCGCCCCTTCCTCTCACCGGGACTGTTTCCCGTTTACCACCCTCTCTTCCCCCTCCCGCTCCTTTCTCAGTTACAGAATGGCTTGAGAGCTTGTCTCTCGGCCCACCACGCCCTGCTTCACCTTCGTTAGATAATTCCCTGGAGTTGGTTGAACTACCTCCGGTGGAACCCATTCGCTCTTTCCCTGTTCTCGAGGTGCCGGCTCCATATGCCCCCTCCCTTGAGGTTGAAGAACCTCCTCCTGTGCGCTCTGCGCCTGCTCTCGGTACTACCGATACCGGTCCTTCTCCGCTTGGTGCGGTGTTGACATGGTTGTTGGATGGCTACCGGCAGATGTTTTGCCAGGTGTGCCTTTAAGGTATGCCCATCACTGTTCGTCAGTTCTGTGCTTCGTGTGCTCAAATCGTTCACCCTTTTAGTCCACAGCCATCCCACCCAAATCCTCTCTTTCACTTTCCTTTAGTTCCCTTCCTCTCGTTCACTACACTCCTTTCCTTTCGCTCGCTCTCCTATCCATTGGCTACCTCATGTTACTTTCTAGCGTTTTTAGCGGCAGCAGGGACAGCGGGGGGCTCGACAATCATCAAGGTGCCAGGATCTCTTCGGTAAGTATGCGGAGGCTCAGGTAAGTACGCGGAGGCTCAGGTAGGCACGCGGAGGTTCAGATAGGTATGCGGAGGCTCGGATGGGTATGCGGTGGCTCAGGTAGGTATGCGGGGCTCAGGTACGCAAGCGTTTATGTATCTCTTAGATCCTGCTCCGCATTAGGCGGTGTAAGGGGTGGTGGTGGGCAAGGTGGGTATATCTCTATTTTTTTCAACCTCAGCATCGCGTGCGGCTTTGCGAGGGGTAGTATCATGCCGTCCTAGTCTCCGTTGACTACTCTCAACACCGCCAAGCCCTATAGCTGGTAGCTCTCGTTGGTTTTTAGGATCAGATGAGGTTTGCGCACGGCAAGATCGAGTACCATCTCTGCGAAGTAGGAGTTGGCCCACGCGAACCAAGGTCTGGTGTAGTCGGAAGAATTGTGGATGTGCTGTGCTTCATGGATCAAGCCAAGGCCTGCGGTGTTCTGCCATGGTGTGTCAGCTGGTTATTCCCTGACGACGAAAGGATCTGACTTGCGTTTGCGATAGTATACAAGGCGTCCAAGATTTCGGCGTCATCGTCGCTGCCGAACACCGAAGACACCAATGACATTGGCCTGCAAAACTGGGGAGTTAGGAAGGGCAGTGCGATTATGGATGGGTGCGGCCTGACACACCATGGTCGCCATGCTGTAACGTGCGGTCCACTGCAAAAGGTGAGCGCGCAACGCAACTCCGTCACGAGGACTAGAGTACTGACCTAATTCCTTTGAACGAACTTCCCTCCGCGTAATATGGATTTCGCGAGGACAGGAGGTATTCCCGAGTCTTTCTGTACGTCGGGTTGTTTCTATCAAGGAAACCGAGATACGGGAGGGAGAGTAACGACTGTCCGCTGTTGAGTCCGTATGGTCATTTCCGGAGGATTGCATCATACCGGGACGTTCGCATCGTCCATGAAATACTTGGATCCTAATCCATTAGTTTCGTAAGCAAATATTCCGTTCTCGACCTTCAAGACACAGATCAGCTCATGACAGAAACTTTGAACAAAACTGAGACCGTTGTATCCCAGAGTGCGTCTTTGATCCGCATACTCCATGTTCGTGCTGACGATGTTATGTCCGAGGAACCATGCCCTGCCGCGTCCATGATTTCTGCAAGGGACTCAAGTTCAACGCTCAGCATAGCGTTTGCGGGCGTTAGGAAAGCTTGGAAATGTTGAGCCCCAAAAATCACTGTCGGGGCAAATGGGAAAACGAACCGAATGTGCTTAGATCATCTGAAGGTCGGTGATGTGTTCCAACCATGCCGGTATAGCCCTTCGGTTCACCGTTCCCGCCATTGTTCACCAGGGGGGAAAGCGACACGCCAGGAGTCCCAGTCCAGTTGTAGTACGAGATGAAGTTGAAATCTTCATCCCAACTTGCCTGTGATTGTTCTTCGATTACGCGGAATATTTGGTCGATCGCCGAGTGCCCTTGATTTGAGTCAGCACGGCAGGGACGGAGGTGGACTAGCGTACGTACAGTTTTCGTTCATGAACGAAGAATCGTTCGTTTGCTGAAAGTATGATCTCGACAGTTTCAAGAGCCCGCACAACGAGTCGATCTCGTACTATATGTGTGGCTCTTCGTGGTTGGCACACATGCGTAAAACAACCGATTCGCTCACCTTGCACTCGAAAACTGTTTCATTGTCCACTGGCCTATTCCAAGTAAGCAGACCCTCTCTGCAGATAATTGGACAATCACTAACGGGTTAACTATCACCCCTCTGGCCCAATCATTTTCTGTCGGGTCGAGTCCGCTCTCTGGAGGGGGTTGGAATGCCCCACAGTATGGGTACTTCGTGATGTATCGGGTTTCTGTATTGATTACCGCCCTGACGAGCGCCGCAAGATCCACGTCTCTGGATAGCAGTGGGGAGTAGTGGGCAAACTGTCGGTCGTCACGTCAGACTTCATCTTATTTTGGTGGGGGTTTTGTGACGTACTTGATTTGCTGTGTCTCGCAACCACTGCGCCCTGCAGAGTTTGTGAGTGCTTCAGAGGTCTTTCAGAACGTGTGCTGCTAACGTAATATCCTGAAGCATCCAGCAGTGAGTGTCCGTCCCCAAGATGCTTGGAACCATCGTACCCCGGTGATGATGAACGCGACATTTTCCGACTTTGCAAGACGTTAGACCGAGGGAACACACCAGTGAGTGGCCTCTTACCCTGTTAAAGTACTTGACGGTGGTATCTTCATGTCGTCAGAACCCTAATATTCATGGATAGCGAAATGCTCACCAAGGGTGTTCGGGAACGTGTTTTCAAATAGCCTTGCAAGATCTGGGTCTTTCATGCGACCGCTCAACTCGCGAATTACATCCTTGCACGACAATTAGCCACATGGGGAACGCCACGAACAGCCGCCTTACTTCCACCACGGGGCTTGTGAAGGTCCTGCAAGCGGGGTCTGGTCGCATATATGGGAGACCCAGTGGACCCCCCGACGGCGTTCCATGAGGGTTCTGGGGATATTGTGTCGGTGCCGTGCGCAGACAAGGACTTCCGAGATGGCTACCTTGGAGTATTCGGTATACGAAGGGCATTGTCCAGTCACCGGTTTCGTCACCAACGTGGCGTACAAGAGTGCAAATGGTACGTGAAACCAAAGTCGCATGGCCCCGTAGATAGTGAGAACGGCAGTTCCGGGAAAGAGGTATTTGTTCTGCCAGCGTGTTTTTGGCGTCCGGGCGACCACATGCGACTGCCTATAGCCTGCGGTGAGTTTCCGGTGATTAGAATCAGGTCGGAGGAGAGTATCCGATGAAGAAGCGAGCCATTTTTCTTCAGCTGACCCTCCGTCATGCGGACCGCGCGATAACATAAGTAGATCAAGGGTACTTCTCACTGATGAACTTCGATGCGAAGTGGCGGAGGCGCTGGCAGTCGCGTGAGGACGTGACGTCAAGCGCCAGTTTCGGAGCCTTGCATTTAGCGTTCTGGCATTCCGGGTGACCGGGATTTGCACCAGGACCCAATGGATACGACAAGGAAGTTGACCATAGAGGTGTGGGTATGATGATGCGGCTAACGAACTTGTGGTTTTCTTGTTTCCACTCGTTGTCCGGTCCACAGTGAAGGGCCCGCGAACGTTCATGAAGAGAAAGTTCCTAGCACCGGTTCTACAGAGTTGCGATCCAGTGGGTACTCGGGCAGTCCACAGCCTGCTTGAGCGAAACCTCTAGGTGCTTGATTACCCTCCAGAATCACGCCGATGTCATTGGTTAGTACCTAATTTCCTGTCGTTTTCATGGTTACAACTCGTCATACCCTCCGCATATACGACGGGCCTCCCGTGTGGCATGGGATTACAACCATACCGAACAGATTCCCTCTGTCGTCCTCTATCCACATTTGGTCGTCTCGGATGCTTGGGATTATCTTCCATGTTCGTTGGACCTGGCGTCCCTCAGCAGACCGGACTCTGCCACCCTTTCAATCTTACCCACCACCGGCTGCTGTGTCGCATCCAGTGCGCCAATCACTATCGCCAGCCGCTTCCCGGTCGCTCATGCACGAGACGAACGGTTTGCCTGTCCCTCCGCTTTCTCAACCTTTACGTGGCAAACTTTCCATCGGGGAGTGCAGGGCACAAGTTCGAGCGCTCTACGCTGCCATTGTCGGCGCCCGTGGGGGAACTGTCGGGCACTTGACAACGTATGCGGTGCCAGGGGGCGTGGACACATCCCGCAGGTCTTTCCGGCATTAATACGCAACAAACCTACAGCGACTACGCAAATCAGAGGTTTTTGTGCCACCTTTGGCGCATGAAGTGTCCCTCATTGCGTCTATTACCTCGGAAGATTGTTTTTCCAGCACGGCATCAATTCATGATCCGGTTCTCGCAATGTGCTGCGAAACGATCAACGACTGCTTGTACGACATTTCGTACGGGGATCGGGTGTAAACATAGGCTGGAAATGTTTTTGATGTATGGTCCATCACGGTGGCAGGAATGGGCAAATTGATCTAAAATGTACGTTCGATCCCTTGACCGTGTCCTTCGAGCGAGTATCCTACCAATCACCCACGATTCAGCTCCACCGAACGTCACCCTATGATGCCATCCTCGGAGGAAGCGAAGACGTCCTGGTGAGATCTCGAGTCCACAAACCGTGTAATCGGTCTGACGTATCGGACAGGGCGACTTGGATATGGGCAGGCCGTCAGGAAGATGCCGAATAGTGCAAGGCTGTACAGAAATCCAAACGACGCCAGAGTCCTTGTGTAGTTCTACTTTCGCCTTGTTTTTCGGTTGACGGAATTGAGAATGATCTTGACCATGTACGAAGCGATTGTGGTCCCGCCAAAAACTCTTCAAGCTCAATCAACGGGTGTGGGGGTTCGTCTTTGCCCGGCAAGCATAGTACTCTCTGCATCGCAGGGGAAGAGTATTCCAAACCCAAGGCGCGACCGGGCGGTTGGAGAAAACCTGCCCTTACCCTTTGGCTTCTCTGGCGCATATTCACCGTGCTCTGATCTGCTCACAATC
>Ga0307517_10011967_pt1 | contig 11973 bp, 18 predicted proteins | sample 23_EM_MG_FD_194515 | JGI IMG/M metagenome (GOLD analysis project Ga0307517, IMG submission 194515) | Populus trichocarpa ectomycorrhiza microbial communities from riparian zone in the Pacific Northwest, United States - 23_EM | ecosystem: Host-associated > Plants > Roots > Unclassified | place... | reverse complement strand
TGAGTAGTCTCCCAGATGCCTCCGGGAAGTCCCTACTCAGGAAGCTTGGGTTCGGATATATGCTCTCCCCTATGGTGGCATATACCTCGCGCATAATTATGCAAGCTATTCCCGCTAGGGTAATACATTGCTATAAAGGTCAGCAGGATAAAAAAGGCAGATACCTCAGCGGGCAGAAGTCCGCCAGAGTCGGGAAGGGGCTCATTGGAGTCCGCTCGCCGAGAGGAATCGAATGGTATAGGTCTCAAAGCGTCCGCATGCCTGTAGCACTCAGTAGCAAACAATTTGAAAATACATGCCCGGGGGACGCAAGTACAAATGGGTGCATGACTCTTGAACCAGAGGTCGGACAGCATCGGGACAGGGCTGGTTGGAATCTGCCGGTCGAGGGGAATTGAATGGTATAGGTTTTGAAGCGTCTGCATGGCTATAGCGGTCAGCAGGATAAAAAAGGCTGATATCTCACCGGGCAGATGTCCGGCAGAGTCGGGGAGGGTCTCATTGGAGTCCGCTCGCCGCGGAGAATCGAATGGTATAGGTTTCAGAGCGTTCGCATGGCTATAGCAGTCAGCAGGATGAAAAAGGCAGATATCTCAGAGGGCAGATGTCTGGGAGAGTCGGGAAGGGTCTCATTGATGTCCGCTTGCCGAGGGGAATCGAATGGTATAGGTTTCGAAGCGTCCGCCTGACTATACAGGTCAGCAGGATGTAAAAGGCAGATATCTCAGGGGCCAGATGTCCGGCAGAGTCGGGGAGGGTCTCATTGGAGTCCGCTCGTCGAGGGGAATTGAATGGTATAGGTCTCGAAGCGTCCGCATGCCTGTAGCACTCAGTAGCCAACAATTTGAAAGTACATTCCCGGCGAACTCAAGTACAAATGTTTGGATAACTCTACAACCAGCGGTCAGACAGCATCAGGACAGGGTTGGTTGGAATCCGCCGGTCGAGAGGAATCGAATGGTATAGGTTTTGAAGAGTCCGCATGGCTATAGTGGTCAGCAGGATGAATAAGGCTGATATCTCAGTGGGCAGATGTCCGGCAGAGTCGGGGAGGGTCTCATTGGAGTCCGCTCGTCGAGGGGAATTGAATGGTATAGGTCTCGAAGTGTCCACATGTCGGTCGCACTCAGTAGCCAACAATTTGAAGATACATACCCAGGGAACTCAAGTACAAAAGAATGGATAACACTGCAACCAGTGGTCGGACAGTGTTGGGACAAGGTGCGTTGGAATCCGCAGGTAGAGGGGAATTGAATGGTGTAGGTTTTGAAGAGTCCGCATGGCTATAGAGGTTAGCAGGGAGAAAAAGGAGGACAGCTCAGGGGGCAGATATCCGCCAGAGTCGGGAAGGGTCTCATTAGAGTCCGCTCGGCGAGAGGCATCGAATGGTATAGGTCTCGAAGCGTCTGCATGCCTGTAGCACTCAGTAGCAAACAATTTGAAAATACATGCCTGGGGAATGCAAGTACAAATGGGTGGATAACTCTTCAACCAGCGGTCGGACAGCATCGGGACAGGGTTGGTTGGAATCCGCCGGTCGAGGGGAATTGAATAGTATAGGTTTTGAAGCGTCCACATGGCTATAGCGGTCAGCAGGATGAAAAAGGCTGATATCTCAGCGGGCTGATGTCTGGCAGAGTGGGGGAGGGTCTCATTGGAGTCCGCCCGTCGAGGGGAATTGAATGGTATAGGTCTCGAAGTGTCCGCCTGTCTGTAGCACCCAGGAGCCAACAGTTTGAAAGTACTTGCCCGGCGAACTCATGTACAAAAGAATGGATAACCCTGCAACCAGTGGTCGGATAGCGTCAGGACAGGGTGCGTTGGAATCCGCAGGGAGAGGGGAATCGAATGGTGTAGGTTTCAAAGAGCCCGCATGGCTATAGTGGTCAGCAGGCAGACAAAGGCAGATACCTCACTGAGTACTAGCCGATGCCAGTGTCCGCTAGAGTCAGGAAGGGACTCATTGGAATCCTCTCGCTTAGGGATCATGAATAGTGTCAACCTGGAATGAAGAGCATGCCCCTCTCCGAAGGTTGATATTATTCCATAGTTCCACTGATTCAATCATGAAGCCTGATGCGAGGGGTGAAAGAACTTGGAAGCCTTTTGCGAGCCTTCTTAGTGGTGATTAAATAAGGAGTATGTTTTGGGTCGTTACCGGGACAATAGATGGTTAGTCATCCTATGTTAAGCTCCTTTTTCGTCCGAACAGCCTTTGTCTAGTGATGAAGTAGTCAGTTGTAAGTAGAGGCGATCTGGGGCAGGGAGAGATCCCCAATGCAAACCCCCACTGGTCGCTTACCTTGGTGTTCTTCGGGAGATTAGCGTGTGAAATGGCCCATCCGGGTGCACTGGGCGGACAGGATGTGGGTTGTATTGCACCCAATGGACTAGGATGCAACCATTGTACTGGGGCCCTCTGAGGGTGCGCTGGGGGGACAGGATGCTCCAGGGGGATTTCCTGCGTCCGGACGCAATGCCTATCCATCTGGAGCAAACGCTTTTTTGCTGAGGTAGCCTGCCAGAGTCCCGACCTCTGGCTATCAGGCCGGAGGGTAAGAGCATGTGCCTGGCTGGCCGCCCATTGTCCGGCAGTACTCTGCTTCCATCCAGGGATCCTGTCTTGCTCCATCTTAGGTTTCATAGCATTTCGCCAGGCTTTATACTCCGGACTATAGCTTCGTGGGTGGGGGAAGCCGTCAACCTGCTTACACCAGGTAACATCCCCGTCGTGTTTAAAGGACGCCGAGTTTTCCACAGTGAGACCAACCTTTGAGGCTGCCATTATCATAGTGATCGGGGTGGGGGGTGGTTAATGGATCAGAAAGAGGCTGCTTTGTGGGGGGGTTTAAATGGTCCCTCAGCGGAGGGAGGATGGCCGCTAGTAGATGCTGGTACTTTTGAGGATGAAGGATTGTAGAAGATCAAAAAATAATAGAGCAGGCCTGGTGGACGGTAAAGGGAGTTGTGCGGATGGTAATGGCTGTGAAAAGGTTATTGGCTAGGGAAACGCAGATAGGTAATCAGAAATGAGCTGAGGATACACTGGTGATACTGCGGACGAGTGAGAGGTTGTGCTGAGCTTTGTGGGTCCTGTTAGGATGGGCTGGTGGATCGAGGATGTGATTGTGATTGGGGAAAGGATTATGGAGAGAAGATGGAAGGAGGGGAAGAGAGAGCTTATATAGCCCGCATGAGGACGGTTTTAGTGGGTTCGCAGGATTGTACCCTGTACAAACCTGAATATCTTGAAAAGTCATGTGACCCACCTACAATGACGATAGGTTTCAGATAAGGTTTTAAGCCGCAACGGAGACGCAGGGGAGCCGCGACCCATGAGCCAAGACCCTCCCATACTCTCACCAAAGAACAGGTTTCACAAGTTAAACCGTGAATAACGGTTGGCAGCCTGAATGTCTGGACCCGTTCGTCATCCGACTAAACAAACATGAAATTTTCCCCATTTACCCTTTGAAAGAAACCTACCCTTCACTTTGAAAGACTGAGTCCGCTGCAGCCGCTGAGCCCATCCGCTTACGCATCCACCAGACTACTTGAAAGAGAAACACCACACACGATGACATCAAAGCCAACAAAGTGTCCTTATTGCAGGTGATGTTATCAACAAGCCGCTGCATACGAAAAACACCTTCAGACAATGCATCTTGATATCGTTCGTTCCCTAAGCGCGATTGCGGACGCGGCTTCCATGAGACCTACTTTTGTTCGTGATGAACTTGAAAACCTCACCGAGTCAGACTACGAATCTGATTGCAGGCACGAGATCCCTGATTTCGATACAGCAAGTGGTGAGATAGATGATATGCAGAATGATTCAGACACGTAAGAGGTTTCCCACCCACCAGTCTGCGTGCGCCCTTCAGGTCAAGAAACTATTCCCGGTGCCGGCAGACCACTCGGCGAAGTTGCTGGCTATACAGAGCTCAACAGCGCCATGACCGATGACCCTTGGAGCCCTTTCTCATCTGAAAACGCCTTTAATTTGGTGAGCTGGTTTGTCCGAAGCAAGGTAGCCAAGTCGCAGATCGATGGTACTTTGCGGAAGGTTTAGGGGGTACGGATAGCAGATCATTCTGGTCCGCCTATACCTTGCGACAACACCTCGACATACTGGACCCATTTCGTGAATACTTGGTGTGGGCGGAAGCCACTCTTGATGATAGTCGATATGCAACTACTTTCTATTATCGAAATATTATTGCCTGTGTCCGCTACCTGATTCGTCAGGTCGCCTATAGCTCAGATATGGTTTACGCACCTATTCGAGAATATGATTCAAGTGGGGAGCAATTATATTCAGAGATGCATACGGCAGACTGGTGGTAGGATATGCAGGTATGAGATAGGTCCTGACAAGTTCGTAGAGTGGTGTTTCCAATACTAACAGCCCATTCCGTTCCTTGGTAGAAAGCTTTGCCCGCCGGATCCACAGTGGTGCCCATTATCGGAGTGTCTGACGAGACGAACCTTACCAATTTCTCCGGAGACAAGAAAGCCTGGCCGGTATACATGACGATCGGCAATATCTGTTCGAGGACAAGAAGCAGCCCTGCCAAGATGCCAATCCGGGTTCTGGCATTGCGTCCAGTACCGCCAAAGTTCACTGGCAAATCAGCCCGTGCCAACGAAGCCCAGCGGCAGACCAACGTGGATGTCCTGCTGGCTGTCTTCAATCTTGTCCTGGCACCATTACAGCACGTTGCCCGGGAAGGAATGGTAATGGATTGGGCAGATGGCAAAACACGCCTTGTTTTCCCATTTTGTCGGCCTGGATCGCGGATCATGCTGGGCATGCAGCCTTGCAAGGAATAGGCAGCAAGGCATGCCCAAAGTGTGAGGTTCCGTGTGAGGAGCTCGGTAGGGATCTGCAGCGGATGTATGAGACCCGCGACTACATGCTATATAGAGAGAAAGCCTTGAGGCATGAGCCGGCAGAAGCGGCCGGCATTGCACAATACTTTCAGCTGTTTCGCGTGAAAATAGGAAACAATCTATTCACCTGACTCGACCGAGTAAGCCCCGCAGACCTACACAAGGGGGACCTCTTGCACAACATCTACCTTGGCTTATTCAAACATATGATGGAATGGGTGGAAGGTTTCCTGAAAAAGCATAAACGGCAGCAGGCGTTTGACGATGCTGGGAAAGAAATTCCTGCTTACCCTGGATTGAGGGCACGGAAAAAGGCCTATCGCAAAATCACACAATGGCAAGGAAAGGAGATGCGCAATCTCAGCCTTTGTATTTCAGCCGTAACAGCGTCCGCATTGCGAAATCCGGACAGTTCTAAGTATCAGGATTTCAAGTGCGCTTTGAAGTGTGTTAGCGTGCTGGTGGACTTCACTCTCATGGCTCAGTATCGCAGTCATACACCAGACATACTTTCCTACATGGTATCTGCAAACATTCTACCAGACCAAGGACATTGTTCTTGAGTTCTGTACCTCGAAGGCTACTTGCGCTCAAGCAAATCGCCAGGATCAGGAGCTAAGGGAACTAATGGCAGATCAGCATGCTAAAGAAGTCTACCATACAACCGTCGCTAAGCGCTGTTGGCTAGCTGATCAAGAGAGGGTTGAAAGGTCTGATTGGCGGGCAGATTTGATACGGCGTGAGAACCACTTCAACTTCATCAAGATGCACTACCTGACTCACTTTCCCTCCCACGTACAGCCTTTTGGATTCATATCGATGTATTCAACCGAGATTGGTGAACTAGCACATAAGGATCAGATTAAAGATGGCTACCGCAGGTCAAACAAGAATGAAGCCGCCGGACAGATCTTGTCGCACTATGGCCGCCAGCACGCCCTAGGAATAAGGTTGCAGACAATAGAAGCACTTTCGAAAGTTGAAGGTGTAATCGTGGTAGAAGATAGTGAGATGGAAATGCCGCCTGTTCCAAGTCGCAGCACACCTCGCCGGGTGCTTAAAGGCCGTATGAAGAACACCAGCACGCTGACTGAATTATGCACCGCCCTCGATATCCATTATTCCAACATAATAGAGGAGATCCTGCGTTTTATCAGGCAGACTGCGGCGGATGACCACTGCTTGCCTGGGGACCCCGCAGAACTCGGGTTACTTCCTGTAGAAGGATTTGCTCAGCTTGAAATCCCAGTGCCCGACCTTCAGGAAACTGACAGGTTCCAGATCCACCAGGCCTGCGGCACTGGAACAAAGGCATTCCGCAACGGTGGCTCGAGAAATGATTGGGTGGGGGCCCCAACTGCTAGGAAAGCGAACTATGGAGATTTACGGAGACGCCTGGTGGCTCTGTTTTGTAACAGGTTTATTTCTGTCTAACAAAAATACAATAAGACCGGCGATAGTCCTGCTAGCCCTGGTGCTAAGGGAGACTTCAAGGGACCGGTAGCTAGGAAGATAATAGTTGAAGGGCAAATTGAACTCAGGGACTCAGGGATTGCTGTTCAACCAAGTGTATTCTTGGACTGAAGGTCTGTCGAAGTCTGCTGTCTCCTGCTAGCTAGGAGACTAGTTTAAATACCCAACCCAAGAGTGATAGCCTTCTTGCAATCACGATCATTACCAGTAGCTGCGCACATACCGGAATCCTGTATTCCTGCAAGACCAAAGAAAGAAACATAGCTCAGCCTCCACCAGTGCTACATGACCATTCCATACCCGGAATCCTAAATATAAACTTCCAGTAAAGCAAACTAAACATAACAATACGATAGCATAGCCTATCTGACTCAGTGACAGTGGCGGAGCTGAAATCAAATCAAATAAATTAAATATAAATCAACTAAACATAGGAGATCCTGCACTGCCCGCTCCTGTGTACCGTTACCGGAGCATGTACACATGTTACATTCCCTTATTCTGAAAAATCAACAATCATGCCAAAGTCTTCGCTGTCCTCAGCGCTCTCGTCGGTGTGCCATAGGAGGCTGTTGTCATCTGTAGGGAAATAGTCCTGCTCAGAGCTGCTAGAATCATATTTCTCATCGTCATACATCAGCAAGAAAAACATTTGCTTCGGATGGATAGGCAGTACGTTCGGATGCACAGAATCCATCTGGATCGTCCAGTCCGCCCAGTCCGCCCTGTGAGGACCCCAGCACAGGCGTTGCATCCTAGTCCGTTGGGTGCAACTCAACAGACATCCTGTCCGCCTGGTGCACCTGGATGGTCAATTTCGCACAATCATCGCCTGAAGTACCCCCAGGGAAGATGCCCTTGGGGGGCTGCATCTGGGACCTATTCGTGCCCATGATGGCATCTACTCACGACAGACTACTTGACTGTCAGGTAAAGGTTTTTCAGACGAAAAAGGATCTTAATATAGGATGACTAACCAGCTATTGTCCCGGTAACCACACACAACATACCCCTTTTATCATCACAGGTAACACCTCTTGCAAAGATTTCCTAAGTTCTTTCAGCTCACATCTACATCAACTTAGTGGAACTCTCTAACATTATCAAGGCACACCGAGCTACAGGCATACCTTTCGATTCAGCTGGACCCTATTCAATCCACCTTTGCAAGCAGATTCCACAAGGCATATCCGGACGCTGCAGGCTATAGGCCATTCAATCCACCTCAGCTAGCCGATTCCAATGAGACCCTTCCCCAGCCTAGTGAACATATACCTTTTGCTCCCTGCTGACATCTGTAGCCATGCGGACTCTTTGAAACCTATACCATTCGATTCCTCTCGCCGAGCGGATTGCAATGAGACCCTTCCCGACTCTGGCTGACATCGGCCCACTGAGGTATCTCGCGTTTTCTCTCTGCTAACGGCTATGGCCATGTGGACGCTTCGAAACCTATACCATTCCATTCATCTCGCCAAGCGGATTTCAACGCATCCAGTCCCAACGCTGTCCAACCGCCTGTACATGACCTATCGATACCTTTGTACTTTAGTTCCCCGAGAAGGTACTTTCAAACTGTTGGCTACTGAGTGCTACAGGCATCCGGAGGCTTCGAAACCTATACCATTGGATTCCCCTCGGCGAGCGGACTCCAATGATGCCCTTCCTGACTCTGGCGGACATCTTCCTGCTAAGGTATCAGCCTTTTTCTCCCTGCTGACCTGAATAGCCATGCGGACACTTTGAAACCTATACCATTCGATCCCTCTCACCAAGCGGATTCCAACGCATCCTGTCCCGACGGTCTCTGACCACTGGTTGATGGGCTATCGATACCTTTGTACTTTAGTTCACCCAGTAAGTACATTCAGATTGATGGCTACTGAGTGCTACAGGCATGCAGACACTTCGAGACCTATACCGTTCAATTCCCCTCGCCGAGCGGATTCCAATGAGACCTTCCCGACTCTGGGGGACATCTGCCCACTGAGGTATGTCCCTTTTTCTCCCTGCTGACATCTATAGCCATCCGAACGCTTTGAAACCTATATCATTCGATCCCTCTAGCCAAGCGGATTCCAACGCATCCTGTCCCGACGCTGTCCAACAACTGGCTCAAGAGTTATCCATACCTTTGTACTATTGTTCTCCGGGCAGGTACTTTCCAATTGTTAGCTACTGAACGCTACAGGCATGCGGACGCTTCGAAACCTGGACCATTCGATTCCCCTCGGCGAGCGGACTCCAATAATGCCCTTCCTTACTCTGGCAGACATCTTCCTGCTAAGCTATTAGCCTTTTTCTCCCTGCTAACCTCTATAGCCATGCGGACACTTCGAAGCCTATACCATTCCATTCATCTCGCCAAGCGGATTCCAACGCATCCAGTCCCAACGCTGTCCGACTGGCGGTTCATGAGCTATCCATACCTTTGTACTTTAGTTCGCCTGGCAGGTACTTTCAAATTGTTGGCTACTGAGTGCTACAGGCATGGGGACGCTTCAGAACCTATACCATTCGATTCCCCTCGGTGAGCGGACTCTAATGATGCCCTTCCTGACTCTGGCGGACATCTGCCCACTGAGGTATCGCCCTTTTTCTCCCTGCTGACCTCTATAGCCATGCGGACACTTGGAGAACTCTACCATTGAATTCCCCTGGGCGAGCGGATTCCAATGAGACCCTTCCCGACTCTGGCGGACATCTACCCGCTGAGGTATCTCCCTTTTTCTCCCTGCTGGCATCTATAGCCATGTGCACGGCTGGAAACATACACCATTCGATTCCCCTCGACCGCCGGATTCCAACGCACCCTCTCCCGATGCTGTCCGACCGCTGGTTGAAGGGTTATCCAAACATTGGTACTTGTGTTCCCCCGGCAAGTACTTTCAAATTGTTGGCTACTGAGTGCTACAGGCATGCGGACGCTTCGGGACCTATATCATTCGATTCCCCTGGGCGAGCGGACTCGAATGAGACCCTTCCCGACTCTGGCAGACATCTGCCCCCTGAGATATCTGCCTTTTTCATCCTGCTGACCTCTATAGCTATGCGGACGCTTCGAAACCTATACCATTTAATTCCCCTCGCCGAGCGGAATTCAACGCACTCTGCCCCTACACTGTCCGACCACTGGCTGAAGGGTTATCCATTCTTTTGTACTTTAGTTCCCCGGGCAGGTACTTTCAAATTGTTGGCTACTGGGTGCTACAGGCATGCGGACACCTAGAGACCTATACCATTCGATTCCCCTCGGCAAGCGGACTCCAATGAGACCGTTCCCGACTCTGGCAGACATCGCCCCTCTGAGATATCTGCCTTTTTCATCCTGCTGACTGCTATAGCCATGCGGACGCTCCGAAACCTACACCATTCGATTCCTCTCGGCGAGTGGACTCCCATGAGACCCTTCCCGACTCTGGCGGACATCTGCCGGCTGAGGTATCTGCCTTTTTCACCCTGCTGACCTCTATACCTATGTGGACGCTTCGAGAGCAATACCATTCAATTCCCCTCGCCGAGGGGAATCCAACGCACTCTGTCTGGACACTGTCCGACCGCTGGTTTAAGGGTTAGGCATACTTTTGTACTTTAGTTCTCCGGGCAAGTACTTTCAAATTGTTAGCTACGGAGTGCTACTGTTTTCTACACTAGCTTTAATAACTATATTCCTATTTTAGTATCTAAATGACTCAAATAAGTAAACATGAGTAATACTGGATGGATCTTTCTAGACAATTTAGATATTTTCCACAGTTTTCACTAACTCATTCAAAGTCCTCGAAGGTAGAGTTGTTGACTTAGCAGGTATCCGATGATAGCCAGTTCCACCTGACTACTTCTACTATTCTACTATCCTATCGGGTTGCGTCCAGAGAACTATTCTGCGCCCGGTACCTTCTGAGTCCTTGGTTGTGTCTGGTGCGTCCAGGCGGCATGGACTCTTGGCCACAAGCACCCAATAAAAGACCGCACACCCAGGACGCGAGTTTACATTCTATGCGCCTGGTCTGCCCGACGCACAGGGAGCACGGGGTGCGTCCGGGTGTAACCTTTTTTTCTTGCTCATGTAGGGTTCCGAGAAGTCGTCTGGGCAATGGTTTGCGGTACCGGGTGTGGAGGAAACTTCCATAGGTTCCCAGGAAGCTTTAATGTACTGGGAGGTAATCTGGAGCGTCGGTTCGGCTGGGTGGTTGGCGTCCCAGTATTCCGGTATGAGATCCAGGGAGTGGTCGAGGTTCTCGATAGGTTCCCAGGAGTCGTCAGCTCGCTCATAGACTTTCCAGTGGACCAGAAATTCGTGCCTGTTGTTTTGGCGGCGGTAATCGAGTATCTGCTCTGCTTCCCATTCTTCTGCATTGTCGATCAGGATGGGTGCTGGCTTGTGCTTTCTGCAAGACTTGAATCTATCAGGATCGTTCTCTCTGTATTCCTTAAGGGAGGAAACATGGAAGTAGGGTTTCTGGTGGGCCATTCTGAGTGGGAGGTGTAGTTTGTAGTTGTCTGTATCAGGTAGATGTTCTAAGACCTTGAAGGGTCAGAACCAGCGTGGTTCTAGCTTCTTGGATCGTCCAGGGGAGAAGGTATAAGGCCGGCCTCTAACAAGAACTCTGCTGCCATTCTTGAAGGGTTCCGTTAGGGGCTTGCGGCGTTTGTCAGCCTGGACAGTCTGACGGAAGGTAGCATGCTTTCTGGCCATGTCTACTTCCATTCTCGTTACTTCATAGGCGTTTAAGATATCGTCCACAGCTGGTACCTTGCTGGCGGATCTCTGGACAGGGTTGAATATCTTCCAGGGGGGTCCATAGAGGGCATGGTAAGGCGAGATGCCTAGGGATTGATGAGGGGCGCCATTCATGGCTGCTGCAATAGCTGGGAGAGCGCCGGACCAGTTGTTCTGTCTGGGGTTAACGAAGTTCCTCATTAGGTGCTTGAGCATACGGATCCTTCGCTCAACCTGGCCATTCGTTTGGTGGTGGTATTGGGTCGCCATCCAGACCTGGTGTAGCGGGGGCACTTTATAGGAAGACGGATCCTAAGATTGCGACCGCACCAAAGACTCAAAGTAGAAGTAAGGAGCAAAATAAAGATAAAGATAATTCAAAGTAGAATCAAGCGGTAAAACTTAATATCGTTAAGCCTGAAAGCTTCACTCAATAAGTTCTCTCGAGGATCATCAGGAAAAAAACCTTTTTCTCCGGACGGACAGAGCCCGCTTCCGGACGAATAGCGTCCGCTCTTTGCGTCCGGTCCTCCCGGATCTCCCGTGCCTTCTTTGTGTCCGGTCCTCCCGGATCTCCCGTGCCTTCTTTGCCTTTCATTTCTTGCGTCTGGTGCACCCGGACGCTCCACTTTCCCTCCACAGCGTCCGACGCGCTTGTTGCGGCCCCACCCCCTCCGCGTTCCTTCCCCTTGTATCCGCCCCCTTATCCTCTCGTCTACTAGCCTCCTGCCTACTCCTTGCGGTTGCACGCGTCCGTCGACCATCTCTGCTACCCTTACACCTCTGGCGACCTAGATCTGTCCGCTTCCATCCGCTTCCGTCCGCTGCCATCCTACGTCGCTTTTTTCTTAGTCTGCACCCTACTGTCATTTCCATAATTCCCT
>Ga0307517_10011966_pt1 | contig 11974 bp, 10 predicted proteins | sample 23_EM_MG_FD_194515 | JGI IMG/M metagenome (GOLD analysis project Ga0307517, IMG submission 194515) | Populus trichocarpa ectomycorrhiza microbial communities from riparian zone in the Pacific Northwest, United States - 23_EM | ecosystem: Host-associated > Plants > Roots > Unclassified | place... | reverse complement strand
GAAAAAAATAAAACAACGCTGATGAGAGACGACTGAGAATGAGACTAGGTGAAAAAAAACCCTAAACAACTAAACTCTCTCTCTCACACTGTAATTTTTATCAACTTTATGGACAGAAATAAAATTTCAAGTCAACAATGGGTAAAGTTAAACAATATCAATTACTTGCTCAAAACCCAACTTGTACTTTCAAAGTTATGAAATCTAACACAGTCGTTTTTCACTACTTACGAGTTAAGAGTCCAGCAACCTTTATGAGTTATGGAACATTACTTAAAAATACCTTTCCACCGAATCTTTTACCCCAAAAAAAGAAAAAATACATGAACGTTTTAAACTTTAATGTATCCTTAGTACATAATATTTTTTAAAAAATATTTTTCAATTAAAAATAATGTTTTTTAAGTTTTTTTTTTTTTTTTACATCATCACATCAAAAACATATATATATATAAAAAAACACCTAAAAACATCAATTTAATACTTTCATAGATGGAAAACAAATTAAAAACCCTTTTAAAATACAGAAACTACCACAAAATCAAACAAGTGCTAAAGCATTCCTTTATCTAAAAGCAATGTTCAGGGTGAAAAAATATAAACACTTTCAAACAATAATCTCAACTAAAAAATTTAAACTCTCCTCCAGGAATAGTTCGTAAAACTCATAGGAACTTAAAACTTATATAAGTTCATCACTACCTTCAATCATCTCAACCCCCAATAATGATTTTATATTTCTCTTTAACAAATACTAGTCACATATATTGAGAAAAATCAGAACATGAAACGAAAAGACCTAGCTAAGTAAACCATCAGTAGATATTTCACATCAAAATCTGAGTTTTAATTGCCTAAATAATCAATACCGATAGTTTCATTGTCTTAAGAAAACGAACTCCCTAAGAAAACAAAGCACTCGCAGGTGGAGGCCAGTAATTTCTCTCCAGATTTTAGGCTCAGATTTTAGGCCAGTAATCACCATCTCAGGCAAAACAAGATTCAAGCCACTGCACCAGATCACCAGCTGACCTGCATGCTCAAGAGGAAAAATAACGGATCACTTACAAATAACAAAAAACAAGGGGGCCAGCGAGCTAATTGGTGTGCCTGCATTTGCAGATCCTGGTGGGCAAATGCTAAGCCCAGCTCATAGATGTCAGGCACCCACAAGTGTGGATAAGTGTAACATTGCTCAAAAGAATTTGAAGCTTTCAGGAAACGAATACTTGAAACAAGGACCGTTACTTACATTTGTTGTCACCGTAGACCTTACAAAAAATGCTCAATATCAATTTCCAAGAAGGAACATGGATCCGTAATGACAAAGTTGTTCAAGACCTGGTAATTTATTGCTAATCAGAAAGATGTTTAAACCATACAAAAGGAGTCATAGAATAAGTGAACTGGCAGGAAATTGAATGTAACTTGCGAAAGGAACACTTTTCTATGAAAAATTTATTCCGCATAGCCACTGGCCATCTGTTCTGTAAAATAAGTTGTGAAATTCATTTTTCATTTATAGTGTTGATGCCGACATAAAATAAAGCTTAAATTCCAAAATAGATTACAGTGCTAAAACAATACTTTTCACCACCGCCCAACCCTAATAAACAGCCGCTGCCAGCACCAAAAAGACTACCAATTTATATAAAATATTCTCCACAAATGTATGGACAACAGAAATTACAAGTCACTGTTTTCACTAAAAATCACTTCTGGAGCACTGTGCAACTGTATATAACAATTTGTTAGAGTCCAACATAGCAATCAGTAAAAAATTCAAGAATAGAATAATCAATTTCATGGATAAAGAAAGGCACAATCAATAAAGTTTACTAGAAATTTCAGATTTTAACACATTGACACCAACAAGAGACTATATTATGTTACTGACTATTGTTATGAAATATCATGGTGCTAATAAATAAAACTTCTACGTATGCGATCACTAGATACCTGGGGGTGCACAATACCAAAATCGCCAATATGCTTCCCTTTGTAAATGATGCTAGCTTGTCTACCGGGAAGAAATTCAGGTGCCTTCAGTAAATACCAAATGAGGGTTATCATAACCAATAATGCCAGAATGACCTCAAAAACAACAGGCAGCACAGGAAATACTTACATCTGACCGCTGTATGTAGTACCCCGTATTGTCACCGATTGGCACAAAAGGGGTTCCCAGCACTTCCATAATTCTGTCCAACAAGGAATGAATAAGCTGCAAACACGGTTTAAAATGTCATCCATTTAACTTATTAGACTTTATAAATTCTGTGTGGCTAATAAAATTTAGAGACAAAATTGCTGGATGCAGAACAATAGAGGAAAAGTCCTCGGATGAATTTCATGGAGTGTGGTCGTAGGATTTTGGATTTATGAATTTAGACATTGACATCAGATTTGATGTAAAAATTGAATGATAAAGGGGAAAGGACTACTAACTGCAGGCTTGTAGCGTTATGAAAGAAATCCATTTATTAAAGCCTCACGCTGTGCAAGAAATTAGAGAAATAGGATGCAACTTTATTCATTAAATTGTGCAGCTGGAATTAGAATATTATAAGCATATTTACGGGCTTGAAATCTTCCTGATGTCACCAATAGAGTTTGACTCCTGAGTAAAAACACAACTACCATTTAGAATAATAAAAAAATAAACAAGAAATTTAAAATTTGCTAAGCAGGAGATACTTTATGCTTCCTAATTCTAGCTAGAGAAACACTTGTCTCCCAGCAATTATTAGATTTTGGACCCTCTACCTATACACCGAAATCACACTTGATCCTTAGGCTAGATAATTGCTGCACAAAAGCATACAAATTTGAATATTGTTTGGCAAAAGCCATGCCTTCAAATAAGAAAATCAACTTGAGAGATCTTTAATGGGTGACAAGATATCAAAAAAAAGAATACCAAGGAAATAAAATCAATGAATCGATGAAGTATCAGATAATAACCGTTCAAAAACTTGTAATGAAGCCATTCCATACAAGATTGGAAATGAAGCTCAACAACATAACAAACTATACCTCAAATCCTGAGTTAGTGCCACAATACAGAGCTGCAAGATGGCGACGGTTAGTTGCACCAACATCTTTACTCTCATCCAAAAATGCTACATCACCCACTTCAAAAATCTATTGGCCAATTTCAAACATGAGAAGTTATCCACACACACATATATATACATATATCCTGCCAAAAGCAGGAACAAGTTATCACACCTGAAAAAAGATTATTGATTCTCATTGATATAGCAGCTACCAAAGACATAATGGGAGGATGTGCACATGTGCGCATAAAAATAGCAGTATGAACTTCTATTTTGCAATGAACTGGACTCGATGCATTAAGCAAACACCCTTGGACATGCATAAAAAAATTGCACCCTAGATAGTTGTTCTGTTAGATGAAGGAACTTCCTCCTACCAATGAGGGTAAAAATTATTGCCACGGAGTATCAAGACACTATCATACTTGATAGATATTTGAGCATACTCCAGAGATTAGTAGAATTATCTATGCATTCAAGTTGTCAAAATAGTGTAAGAAATATACAATTCTCTAATAACAAGGACTATCAAGAACCAGAAATAAGTACCTTGATTGGCTTAGGATGGTCTTTGTTATGTCCAATAATTTTCAAAGCACCAGGCATGAGGCTTGTTCGGACAGCCTACAGAAATGTACAGGAAATTAAAATTTGAAAAAGAGGTGAAGATATTATGTAAAGATATGCCAAAATAGGTAGCATACAAAAGCTGCAAAGATTATTTAGACCACAGACATAGGAACCAAAATAGCAATTCAGACAATTACTTTCTGCCCATTTACGCATGCTTGTTTGGAACCCTCTCAACCCCGATCCCAGAACCCTTTCTGATTCATAATGCATTATCACCTAACCATAAATACTGCAAAAGCAGCTAGTTTCTGATTCACAATGGATGACTGATCATGTGAAGTACCAGCAATGTCTAACATCTTCATAAGAATATATCCTTTAAGTATATCCAAGTCTTACAATATTTGAAACAAACAAGCAAGTGCATTTTAGAGTTATAAATTCTGCCAATTGAAGGATGATATTTCCAGAGGATATCAACCACACTCCACAATCATATGAGAATACAAACATACAGAGGTTTTACTAATACACAATTTATCTTCATAATAATTTGATTGTTGGTTAAAAAGTCTTAGCAATAAAACAAGGAAAAGCAGAGGTGCATATCAGGTAAAAGTTATACAAAGGTGAAGGAAAGCCAGTTCAAAGAGATTGAAACGACCAAAATCAAAATAGAACATGAAAATATAGTAGGCTTGGAACACCACCAAAGACGATTTAACACAAACCTCAAAATCTGAGGAACGGGGATTTCCAATAATCACTGCACTTGATTGATCATCTTCTCGATTTAACAAGGCAAAATTCTCTCGATTAGAGCATAAAATCCATGTTAAGACCTCTGTAAACCCATTCATTGCAATCTAGAAATTGCAGACAAAATAAATAAATAAATAATAAAATAGCCCATGGAAATCAAAGTAGAATAATAAAAACCACAATAAGAAAATGCTAGCAAAGCAAGAACATGAAGAGAGAGAGAGAGAGAGAGAGAGATCTCCTTTTAGTACCTCTGCTCTGATAAGATCCTCGAGCTGATTCAAGGGCAGTGGCTTCATTGATGGGAGCCTTCTCTTTGGAATGTCATTGTACCCATAAGCAATTGCAACATCCTTGAAAAGACAGTGGATGCCTTGTCATTCACAAAAAGAAAAGTACGCAAATTGGCTATGTTATAAACACAGTAAATAATAGTAACCATTGTTGTATACCTCCATAACATCACACGGGTGAAGAATGTCACTTCTTGTTGGAGGTACCGATACATTGATATTGCATTTGTTGTCATCAAGTACAGAATGCTCAGCACGCAATTGCATCCGATTTAATAAACTAGTAACCTGAATGATAAAGAAAAAAAATACAAAACAAGTGCTATTGCTATCTCAGACTTTCTTGCATGGACAGACACAAGGGAATAGTGTCAGCAATGCCATAATTGATAAACAGATAGCTGACAGAAAATCCTAGAAGAAAGCATGCCAGAGGGCTAATATACCCATCAGGTGCAGAACTTCCAACGACAGAAATCATGTACTGTACAACAGCCAACGACAGAAAACATGTACTGTACAACATCCCCTGATAAGAGATGGTTTCTTCAAGACAGAAGCAATTTTGATATGATAATCGGGAAAAAAAAATAAAAATTGTTCCTTAATATTCTTACCAAAATTACCAGGTAAATGACAACAGTGGATGGTTAATGAATACAAGAATGAATCAACATCAAAATCTATGCCTGTGATTGAAAACAGCTTAACAATTCTTAAATTTCAACTGCTTTCAGATAACTTATATACATTTTTAAAACTAATCAGAAATTCAATTATTTTCACCACCTCAACATCTGTTTTCCTTTTCCTTGATGCTGATAACACATAAAATTACAGTTCAAACAACAGCATTTGTCGAGCTCTGTTTTAAATGGCTAAAACAACTTTAGATGACTTCCCTAGAAGTCCACTGACTCTCAAACAAACTAGATGTAATCCACGACTGATTGCTGCCCCAACTATATTCTCCTCCTAATATAACTTGTAAACAAAGTTAAGGAGAATCAAGTGAATGGAAAATTAACACAATCCAAGAAAACTAATTCTTTGAGCACTCAATTTATTTGATCAATTGATCTTTGTCACTTCATCTTGAATGTCTAACCAGGGCGCTATTTATTAGCATCAAAGCAACTAGAAAATAGGAAAACCAAACCCAATCCAAAAAAAAAACCCACTAGGAATAGGACTAACTGATAGACTAAAAAATAAATAAATAAAATCCTAAACTTCTTCCTAAAATAAGTAGTCTAGAATTCAGTGGCAGGTGGTTCTGCATCATAAAGTATCACCTAAAGTTAAACATGCTACCATCAGTTATCAACTTACATGCAAGGAACCAACTTGCATTTCCTTGAAATCTATCCAAAGTTAAACTATAGTCTTGCTCATTGAAATCAAACACTGTAAGTACAATAAATCATGTTCGATCAGTAATTCTTTTTCTCTGGTAAAGCCAGATGCAAGTATACTTCCAGGTATCATTGAGCAAATTTTCAAATTGAAGGAAAATCAAAGTCGTGATCTTTCTTAATGTGCTGTCTATTTCAAATCTTTGTGCATTTGAACAATCCACACAAGTCCTTTGCTTCAGGAAATTGAGTAAACTCGACACCATCAATTATCTTTTCAAATTAAAGCCTAATATGATCAAAAGCAGAATTGGTTTACTTATGATACATCACTTAATCAATGAAAATGCTGACATCAAATGGAGCAGCACTTCATTTAAATTTAAATGAAAGCATGTGCACAAAATTAGTAACAAGTGTAGGAACAACAGGAATTACAATACCTTTTCTGCCTCCAAAGAGACTCCAATTGAGCCAGTAATATATGAAAGAGGAACTTCCATGTTATAGACAGATAAATCAGGGTAAATGAATGACCTCCCATCAGAATATATCACTTCAACTGGCTCCACCTCAAATTTTCTTTGACAATATGCTGAAAAGATTGTTACCTGAGAAAACAAGGAAAATGTGTACATAAATCTAAAAATTACCATGAAAAAGAAACCTGAACTTCAGTCTCTTACCATCGTGTTCAATACAATATTGGCCTTTGTCAGATCGGTGGCTGTGCATTCAATGAAAACATTCTTAGTCTTCAGAGTGATAGCCGAATGCGCACCATTAATAATTGGCGGTAGAGATAAAACAGTTCTGCAGAAAGAAACATGAGATGCATATATATACAGGCAGTAACTTGAAATTCTTAAAGCACAAAAGAGAGATGTCGTAGGCTATAAAAGAGCATGACATTCATACTTAATGATCAAATGAAATGTGTCAATAAGTAACCTAAAATATCCCATAGAAACAACCACATGAAAAAAAGAGGACTATTGTCACTGTAATTGCTGATATCTGTCTTGCCCTGCCCCCCTAAGAAAATTGGACCAGGCAGGGTTGCTCATTTTTCAAAAAATCAATTCCATTGAACTCCACATATATACAAATAAAACATAAGGTTTGCCCCATCTGTATCTGACTCAAATTTGTGCCCTCTCTTGACAAGATATCATTAAATAAAATGGGGCACAAACTAAAATAGAGATGCAAATAATGCACAAGGATGAAGCCAAAGCAAGTACTTGGAAAAGGAAAACTACGGATGCACCCTAATTCCAGAATTTGGTGATTCGCAGGGGAAATCTAAAGAATTGAGTGATGCGCAGGGGAAATCTAACTCTTGTGCATTCACATCCTCCATAGGGTGATGGAATCTCTCTTACCAGGGGTATATGAAGCAACTGAACACTATATCAAACTATAGAAAAGATGTCATTCAATAAAAGGAACTAAAACTAAATAACAAATCAATAGGTTGACAGGCAAGAAACTACAAAATCATAACGATTTGATTTTATCGAGAAACCTACTCATACCTTTTAGAATCATGTATGACAGGAAACACTGGAGAATTCTCAATTATTTGTAAGAACTTCTTCAGCTTCATATCAGACTGCCAAGTAAATATTGTTAGAACCCATAGCAAGACAAAAGGCATAATTGCATTTTTTGCACCTAGCATACAATTTAATTCGCAAACTCTTGCGTATTACAAGAAAATCATTCACAAAGGATAGGCTTAGAACCATCAACACCACAGTTGTTCAAGGATTAGAAAAACAAACAATATAAAGGCAATATCAAAACTTGAAAACATAACTAATGGACAACAAAATGAAGACGCCATAATTTCCAAATCACCTTGTAAAACTCCATCAGTTCATCAGCTCTGAAGCTTTTCTCCTAAATTACGACAATCAAAGACAAAGAAATCACCATTAGTCAGTCATAAATGTTTATGGCATTGAGAGTGTAAAGCACAAAGCAGATGATAATAAGACAGCAATAAAATTAGCCACCAAAAGAAACACAAGGAAGCTCCCATGAAATGTGAAATAAGGTTCAGAAAGACTGTCTGGATAGATTTCTAACTCCAAAAGCATGCACATTCTCTCCAGGTATTCGCTGTGTGTGAAATAGTGATGTCAAGGGGCACTCACCTAGGCGCTCTAGGTGAGGCAAAGCCCCAACACCTTTATTAGCCTCATGCGTTGGATTTCAATGAGGAGTCGCCTTGGCGAGTGCCTTGTGAGTGGGTGCAAGGCGCTAAGGCTAGTGCCTGCTTGAAGTTACTCCTTTTCTATTGGATTTTTTTTTAATGATTTATGTTTTGACCTATTTGTCTATTTTTTTAATTTACCACAAGAAACAACTTAGGGTTGTTTCTGTAAAAAACAAAGATTAGGGTACAAAAAAATTAAAGAAATCATTAAAGTGGGAAACAAACAGACAATGAAGTACACTTAGAAGAGAAACACCAACCACACTTTCTTTTTTCAATGGTGGGAGTCGAAGAACAACACATTTGTACAGCTAATACTTTAATTTTTTCTAAACATTTGCAAAATAGTTTGAGAGATAAGGGTTTCGATTATAATCATGAAATGGAGGATATGGAGGATTCAAGTGAAGAAGAGGAAAGCATGGAAGGAGATGTTTTTGAAGTTTAATGAATAATGATGATGATATTTAATTTTGTTTTTTAATCTATCTGGCTACTTACTATTTTAAATTATCTTATTTTGTTATAAGGGTGAAAAATATAACTTTATATGACTATGTTATGGTATTTTATATTTTCTTTTGATTTTCTAATGATCTAATCTTAATTGGGAAGATATATATTTTAGATTTATATAATATAATATATTTTTTTTAATTTATAGCATTTCGCCTTGGTTCATTCGGGACCTTGGGCATTTTATAGGCTTGGCGGCTTTTAGCGCTTTTCACCTTTGACAATACTGGTGTGAAAGCACACTAAGATGTTTAACAAGAGTATATAAGAAACAAGACATAACTAACACAATCCTACTAAATGGTGCCAAGTACATTCAGAAAAAGACCTATAAAACTAAGCAAAGGGGCAGAAAAGGACAGGTTTATAGTTCAAGTCCCCCTAGTATAAACTAATTTTCTTGTGACATGGCCAAAACTCACCATTGCAGTGCAGATGGGAATATATTCAAACATACGAATCACAAAATAAATATTATAGCACAAGTTACCTGTTTCAGTGGCACAAAATTAATGCTTTTGGGATGCAAAGCCTGAAAAATGAGCGCATAAAACATGTTATAATTTAGTATGTATTCCTTCAGTTCTCATAAAACAATCCTGATTTTCAAGAAGCAAATGAAAGTAAGAAAACCTATCAAGTAGACATGCAAAACCTACATGAATGTGCTTTGCAACAAACAATTGTATCCATAAAGAGAAAAGATACTACATGACCAATATTTAGTCCGAGGGAGAAAGGAAAAAAGAAAATACATAAAAAGTTGCAGTAGACAATATCCAAAGGCCACTTATCCATATATAACGGGACACAGTAAAAACATCATTGCAAAAGTGTTGAAGCATTCCTATCTTACAAGAAGCATCTACCGCACATACTATAATTATAGCACAGGCCAAATGAGTTGTGAGGTCCTCTTCTTCCAGACTTGCAGTATTACATCACATCATTGACAATACAAGATGCATGTGAAAAGAGATGAGTCCAAAGATATTGAGCCCACCTCATAAGTGAAAGGGCCTTGTAGTGTATCCAAGTCATGAGTCCCTATTGCAACTAGGGTTCTTCGCCTAAAACATATGAAAACAATGGATGTGAGTATTATGAGAGTGAGAGGGATAAAAACAATAAAAGAGCATTCAGACAAGAATATTAATACTACCTACAAATGTTTTGATGAAGCTTATCTTGAAGATCAATGAAACTGTTGTAACTAGCTTCATCAAATGTAATATCTCTCAGAACAGCACAAACAACAAAGGGACGAATCGATGATGTCTGCAGCATGCCATGAAATGCCAAAATTACTCCAAGCATGTTTGTGGCTATTAGGAAAAAGAAAAGAAAAGAAAACATACTTGTGGTTTGACATGCATCTTAAGCATTGAGTCCTTGGGAATGCTGGCAAGTGTATATGTTGGTGTCTGCTGCTCCTCGTTAAAAACGCGGAGGGCTTGGGCAATCCCCTCAAGGCAGAGCAAATCATATCTGAGGATAAATAAATCAAACAGAAGGATATTATCACAATCTTTTCTTGTTTATATAATACAAATATAAATATAGATAAACCGAACCTACCTGTTAGCAGGAACTTCAATTTTGTAGATGATTTCTCCATCGTCATCACCAACTCCTCCATCTTCTTCATCCAAGTGCCTCTCTTTTCTAATAATTGCTTTCTCAGTTGTCTGATATCATCATCGAGTCAAATTGATTGATTGATTTTGGATTCGAAACATCATCAATCAAAACAAAATTAGAAGAGGGAGGGAGGGCTCACCACATCGTCGAGCTCGATGCCGAACTTGAAGCACAGATCCTCAAACTCTTCTTGAGCTACAATACAGTACAATACAATCAACGAACAATTAAAATAGAGAGAAGCGAGGGAAATGAAGCCATTGCTTACAGTAAGATTTTCCTAGGGCTGAGAACAAACGATCTCTCCCCACGCTAACTGTCGGCATGGTGCTGCTGCTGATAGCCTAGGGCAGAAAAAACGGGTAAAATGGGTAAACGCGTCCAATTAAGCTGCTTCCGTTGCTTGACTCGGGTCGGTCCAGACTGATTTCCAGGTAGTATTTTATTGCAGTAAATAAAAAACATGGAAGAACTAGATGGCCATTTTAAAATTGACAAAAAAAAGTTGATTTTGGTCCTTCTAGTTTCACCATACCCATTTTCCATCCCACTATTTTTTATTTTTTTTGTAAATTTCACTTTTTATCCAAAACATCATCTCTTGTTTTTTTTTTTTTGATCCTCAGTTTGTGTTAGGAGAGAGAAAGTCACTGAATTTCAATGATGGATAAAAAAAATATCGGTTAATAATTATTTTGACCATCAAAATAGTTGATCTTAGTATCTACGAGTTCTATTTAATAAAAATAGTTTCAATAAGCTCTTATTTCATATTTAGATTGTCTGAAAAAATATATTTAATCTCGGGAAGTTTTTGAGTTTCGAGTTGATTTTTTATTTTAATTTTTTTTATGTTTTTTTAAAAGCATAAATGAGTTTATTTAAATTTTTGAGTGTTTTGAATCAAAATAATGTTTTATAATTGATGTTTTGGGTGTAAAACACTCTTGACCTGACTTTTCATCAACTTACCAAAGAGTAAGCAACTCATCATTTGTTGCAAGAGGCGACTCTTTGCCTGCTACTGTTTTAAAGAAAATCATTGGCGGGAGAAAAAAATAAAAGTTTAAAAAGCCAATATGCGCGACTTGCCTCAGGCCTGTATGACTGGGCCTTTTGTTTGGAGGCCCAAGCACGTTATGTTTTTATCATCTAATAACAATACATAGGAACCCTCGAGAAATTTTATGATGCTAAAGTTGTAATTAATGACGTTATTCAATTGAACCTATTTTGAAAAAAGAGACAAACCCATCAAAAGTAATAAAAATATATTTTCAAAAAGTGGATCTCGTTGAATAACTAATTAGAGATTACTAATTAAATACTATAAAATTTATTGGGAACCCTCCAATATTATCGATGTGTTTGCTCTAACTTAGCAAATAGATCTCTCTTAAAAACTCTGATCAAAATATTTGCAAATATTAGCTAGTTCAATCTAATTGAATTAAATTGATTGGCAATTAATTTTTTTAGAAATGTTTAAGAAAAAAACATAATAATCAAAAAATGTTTGAAGAATTAAAAAACTATACATTTTAAAAAAAA
>Ga0307517_10011965_pt1 | contig 11974 bp, 15 predicted proteins | sample 23_EM_MG_FD_194515 | JGI IMG/M metagenome (GOLD analysis project Ga0307517, IMG submission 194515) | Populus trichocarpa ectomycorrhiza microbial communities from riparian zone in the Pacific Northwest, United States - 23_EM | ecosystem: Host-associated > Plants > Roots > Unclassified | place... | reverse complement strand
TGACAGTCGGGCGCACTTTCTGGATCGCCAATATCCCAAGACCGCATTCTTGAACTGGATCATGGCCTGCTGTCGGATGGGCAGCGGGTATGCGGTACGGGATGCGATTTCCTGCAGAGCGTCGTAGGAGCCAAACATCTGCAGCATTGCTTGGAGACGTTCACTGGAAGCCTTGATGCGCGAGACATCTTGAGAGGAAGCGTCAACGATGACCTGATAGAGCTCCTCTGGGGAGACGGCCTGGATAGAAGGGTTGATTCCCTGCGATCTAGCAGAGGAATGCATCCAAGATGGAAAGAGAGGACTACAGGGTCAAATTAATTGGTCGATCCGCCACTGTAGATCATTTTGCCAAAACATACCCAAATAACGCGTCGCGTTATCATGATTGCCCATGCCAACATCGACCTTTAACTTTATGCGCTACCTGACCCTCCCCACTTCTCTGTCCAAATCCTCCGTCCTCTTTATTCCATCAAAGTTTATGCCCTCAGTCGCACGACTTCATTCGCCAGTCGAAATTATCGACGACTCTGAACCAGAAAGGGTCCAGCTTCGCAGAATCAATCACAAGCGCAAAACAACCAAGCTCCATGATGTGGCCTTGTTAAATTCCCATTACAGTCGACAGGAAAACTCTGTCATTGAAATATCCGGTTTGCGTATTGTCTCTTGAATGCCCTTACAACGCTCACAAGGACAGGCCAGATTCAGATTCCCAGTCGTCCAGCTCTGTTTGTGTGACCTCTGCTAATTTAGAAACTAGTTAAGAGCTTCCTTCAGATCATGATTCTTTCATAGCTAGTTCCACCGCTGATGCGTCAATTCTAGCCACCGCTACAGTCCCTCCTTGCGTTCAACCTCCCGGACAAGGCAAGGGGATATTACCAGCGAAGAAACTCAATCTCAGCCGATTCGTTTACCCTGAACCCACAACGACACATAAGACGAAAACGACTTCTCTTCCACGTAAACCAGCGCTAGGTCCAAACGAGAGCACAGCAGCGCCACCTTTACCCAACACCGATCAAACACACTTGGGCTTATCCCTATTCGACCTTGCCAAAATTTCTCGTTGTGTCTGTTGTGACATCTCTTGGACGACTCGGAAAACTGGGCATCAGAAGATGGCACACATGAAGAACTGTGCAAGAAAACATGCTTTTAATGAAGAAACTATGCAAATGCTGTTACAGATGGAGGTTCGGAACTTTATCCCTGTTAGAAAAGCCGTCAAAAAAGCCAGGCTCGTCTCTGATGAGCCAGCGTCCAAGAAAACATTTTTGGAGGATGTTTTGGTCAACGCTGCCCCAAAACAGAAAGCCAAACGTCAGCAGCCCGAAACCCTACTTTTAAATGTTTCACAAACCCGTGTCACTGTCCTCGCCCGCGCGCAGGAAATTTTGGCGAGCTCGTCTAATCATTGTGATAACCCTCGAAGAGAACGTGATCAGTGTTCCTTTGAGCAAGATGGGAACATCGATGGCAGTATGTTACCCCCAACTCATGGCTTCGGGCAAAGCTCTCTTGCGCGCATCTACGGTTCCACATCGAAAAAAATGTTTTCCGCCACGTATTCACCCCCACCACATGCTGAAGATGACCCTTGGAAGTCTGATTCCGCCCCTGGATCCCCTCGTATTCGGGCAAACGAATGTGATTCCAGTAGAAACATCCTTGATCTGAATGAAGGCATACCATCTCACCCGTACGTTCAATAACCGTAGATTTTCATCAGCTAATGCATCCTCGCTAAATACTCTCGGTTGACGAAGCTAGTGGAAATCATTTTTCGGCATCTGTTCAAGATGTTGGCGAATCGGAGTTTATGAATTTGCAACACAATGTAGGATGTATGACTATATTGTTGAATTTCACTCACCCTCTCAATGGACCCCCACCACAGACGACGCCGGAACAACGCGCACCACCTTTTACACAAAGGAGGCCCCAAACCGATGGGCTCGCTGACTCTGTCATTGCCTCAACCACCAGTCGGTCCCCGAAAAACAAGGACGGCCGAAAAACCCCTTTAAAGACATCCAAAGATATGCCCATCTTTGATGAGCAATGGGAGTCACACATGAAGAGACAAATATCTCAAGATGTTCACTTACATATGCGAGTCCTTCGATTCGAGGTACGAGCTTCGGGGCCTCAAATTCCTTGATCCTTATGTTGTTGTTCCGACACAGCCTGTGCATTTCAATGTTTTTCTGGAATTGGCAACGCTCTATACTCCTTGCAACAACAAGTTGAAGGTACACCTCCGAACCTTTTTGGACAAGCAGGTATGCACCATTCCGGTCTACTTCCTTCCCTTGAGTTGACTGCACATGTAAATAGGCAATACATTTCTATGAGGGTTTGCCATGGGCTCGGAAGCGTACGTAAGGGTCGTTTATTCCTGAAAATACTCCATCCTGCAAATCAGTCCTGGCTCTCTTTGTTCACTATCGTTTTCTATATCGGTTATACACTATAATATTCTATTATACTGGGATTCATGCACAGACAAACTACGCTAGAAAAAGAGAGGAAACCTTATGCAAGACAAAATAAAATACTATAGATGCAAATCTCTATAAGAAGAAAAGAAATAAGAGAAGATCATATCGCAACCTCAGATAATCCCGCAACTTCTATCACTCCACCCACTAAGTGTAGACTTCCAGCAACCAATACTTGTGAAGCCCCTCCGCCCTTGGAATGCAACTGCTCCACCAATTTAATGGCATGTTCAATTGAGGGCAAGACATGAACTTGAGAAGGAGGAAAGGTAGGGGAAAGGGTAAACCAAGCTGATGCTAAAGCTTGCTGTGTCTTTAGTTCTACCAAATCGATGGGGTCGATTGCTCTAGTTGTAAGGTCTGGCAAGGCATGTGCTTAGGGGAATTTAATAAAGTTGGTTGCCACTCACCCCCTTTGAAGTGCCCGTCGGCATACGTGACATTGGTACAGAATATGACATGGTCAAAAAAGTGGCTGTCGGTGTCCCTCCCGTGCTTTATGAGTTGCGTGCGGGTCGTTTCCAGAACCTGGCGAAGGAAGGTCTCCCCAGAACGGCCACTTGTGCAATTGAAAATCAGGAATCTTGATAATACCCTACTGAGAGAGATCAGTTGGTGATGGATTTTACTGCGGTGAATTTTACTGGTGACCCACTTCGTACTGGTGGCGTTGGAAGGAGAAATTCCGACCCCCGGGGAAACAAACCACTGCATGCAACATACCAAACTTTCTACGGTATGAGCGCCGTCCAGGTACCAAGTTAAGTCTGTGCGTTTTGGATCAAGCACGGTTTGGCAACGTCCAGGCCATCTGGCGCCAACGAGTCCATCCCTGAATGAGTCTGGTAAGAAGGGGCCCTTGGCGAAATCCTCGCTACGCGACTGCAAGAGAGATCGGGCCAGGGCCACCGCTAGAGTGGCGTTTTGCTTTTGGTGAGTGCCAGCCAGGCCTACCAAGTGGTTCGACGATTTTGCATTGAATGTTGTATGAAGACGTACCCAACTTTAATTCGGACATGTCGAAACTCTCGGACACGACAGTTAGAGAGTCGGCCTGGGCAGAAAGGTCATTGACGAGGTATATAAGAAAAAGAAAATCCAATACCTTTAGTTCGGCAGCACGGGATTCTAATTTTTTCATCGCATCTAAGGGCTGCTCAACCGTGAATGCTGGTACGTCTTCCTACGAGCAAATTATGAGAATGAGACAGTTAGTACAATAGGATTCACCTTGAAAATCCCTCCTTTTTGCCATGCTATGTCAGTTATAGTCTTTCCGAGAACATGGACGTGATCAATTCCCAACGCTGTAATGCCAGTGACGATTGGCTTTGGAACGATGTTGGTGCTGTCGTATGTACCACCAACCCCCACTTCAAGGATAGTCGCATCGACTTTACACTCCAAAAAGACGTGGAAAGCCATAAGTGTAATAAATCTAAAGTAGCCTGGCATTGGGGGTGTAGTTGGAACTATGGCCTAAGCAAGGCAATCAGGTATCTTGTCGCAGCACGACTGAATAATACCCACAGGAGTGGACACTAATTTATCCCACACTTCAAAGAAGTACTTCGTGAAGTCACTCTCGGATATAGGAACTCCATTGATTCGAATTCTTTCGCGAACAGCCACTAGGTGAGGTGATGTATATAGACCTGTGATCGCGACGGTTAATAAGCGTTCATGTTTAAGGGCTATGAAAACAGACCGATTTTCCAGTCAGGCTTCGCATGGCGTAGGATGGAATCTACGAAGGAGCTTGTAGATCCCTTCCCTTTAGTACCAGTAACGTGTATAACATTGAGAGCGTTGAGTTGTTGTGGCTAAGAGATAAGTTAGACAATCGATCAGTAATACAGCCTTGAATTTGCTTACCGCGTATCCTACTCTTTTCAGATATTCTATCATCTCGGGAATCGCGAATTCGCTGGAACGCCCTCCGGACGCCCTTACTGCCTCTAATGTTGCCGCATTTGACTGAAGAGAATTCAGGTGCTCGACAGCATCCTGATATGTTCTCGTTGACATTGGCCGGCCTTTTGACGAGTTTCGGGGAGATTTGATCCCTTGAAAAAACCTAGGCTGGATTGAAACGAAAAGTTTAGAAGGTTTCCATTGCATCGCCAATTTGCTTGCTTAAACAAAACTCGGTCACGATGTCGGTTTACAGCGTGTCGCGGAGTCCGGACCGACCCCTTGATGGCCAAATAATTTGACTATACCTATACTTCCACCTTCTACTTATCCCTCCCTAGCTAAATATCTCCTTCCGCTAAATTTTTTACCCCCTCTTCCTTACACTTCAAACGTTTGCTCTCCTTATGACGAGCTGGCGTAACTTGGTTACCTGAGTTAGTACGTAACGTAAATAAGTAGTACGCTCATCTTATCTCACATCTCGGAATGTATCGCCTTGTTCCCTTATACTCACAATCCAGGAAGATCTAGGAAGATAGGTAGACAGACACATACCCAATATCGCTAATAACCTTAGTATCCGTCCGATTGTGCGTTTCTGGACTTGAATCTTGTCCTCTCATCTTCGCCTCTGTCTTGATTCCACCTTTTTGTTTTGAGCTCTTGCTTCGCCGTTCGAGGCCCTATTCCATTGCTGACTTGCTCAGGAACAAGGTCCATGGTCTCCGTGCTTGTGTGTTTAAAATTGATAATAACACCATAAAACACCATCAAAGGACCCAGAATTATGTCCCTACAGCATAAATAACTGGGGAACACAACCGCAATATAACATCCCTCTCGTACAACAGTTGTATAATCCATCGAACTCCTGATATTTGGGACCTGAGTATCGGCATCAGCATGTTTGTAAGAAGAGGCGGCGAAAGAAAGGAAAAAAAAAGTCAGGGCGTCCAAGCGTAAAAAGGACAACCAGGGTGTTTTTCGTCACAGAACGATAAAGAGCTTGGCCTGGTGCACAGCAATATTTCATCATAGAAAAGTAGAAAAAAATGGGTACTTACAAGATGGAAATACTGGAATGAGGGGCTTCAACAAAATTTCTTTTAAATTGTCACTATTTCCCACGCCGTCACGTCACCGGTGTTCTGGAACTCGAAGTCGAAATTCAATTGCTTTGAAATCCACCAAACATAAGTCGCGCATTTGGATCTTACTCCTTGGCCGAGGCCTCTGTCAAAATTCTTGCATATCTCACACCATTCCATGATAGTTTTTCTGCCTTGCTGAAACTCATTCCTTGCTTCATCTCATGCACATCTTTACTCCCAATCACGTGAAACTGCTCAATACATGTTACCCTCCAACGTCTGGTTTATTGGCAGCTGGACCGGATTATTCTCCAAACTCGCATGAACTCAGTCGGTTAACCTACTATGCGTAAGTGCGCAACTCTGCTCATTAAACCCGGGTCAAGAAGTTATTTCGCAGCTCAAATCATCCGGGTAAATTAGCCAAAATTGGAAGCGAACTGGAGAAGCGCTTGAAGCTGGAATGCAAGAAAGCCAAGTCTGGGAACATTCGTTCAAGAGCGTGAGTACAGGACAAATTATTGATCACCAAATTGTTGATCTTCTGTCTAAAGTTCTCTCCTCATTTCACTATCCATCTTTCGCTCGCTTGCATCAGAATGCAGAAGGGACATTGCCCTTCTGTCCCCGTCTCTTATTGGATCTGTGGAATTCACTCTTGCTTCTGTGCCAACCGATCTCGAGGTTGTCGCAAGAGGGGCCAGTGTTGTGTGTATCTTTTTTAATCTCTCCCGATTCATCATCTCTGATTTTTCTTAGTTTACAGCATGGACAACCTTTACGAATGGGCATTTAATTGGTGCTGACAGTTACATGACAACAGATTACCTCTCCATTCTTCGGCAATTTGCATTATTGAGCTATTCTAGTTCTACTGACCAAGAAACTCAGAATCGGTATGCCGGTTGTAATTTCTTGTGCTTTACTAAATGTCTTTCCAACAGAACCCGACTTATAGGGTTAGCAGCTCTTACCGCTGCAGTCAACTCTGAAGCCCTTTATAATGATATCGGACACTTTGGAACTCAAGCTTCTATCATTCTACGTCCAATTTTGACCGTGTTATTCGACACACCAATATCTGTCTTGGATGAGCAGTACGTGTTAGCAGTTGATGTCACCGAATTTTTTCTTATTGCCTTAGAGCCTCTGCGGTCAAGGATACACCATCATCTCCATATCTTGCCGAATTTCGGACACGCCCAGCAGTCGAGCGACGCGCAGCGTCCATCCACGTTCATGTCGATGGGGACAAAGGCCCCTCGGCGTCTGATGTTTCAGACGTCTCTCTGCACGCTCTTTTTTCACTGTTGAATCATGCCAATGGTGCCCAGCTCGGCTACATTATGCAGTCTACCTTCGACAATCTGGACGATTTGCAGGGCTGGTCGAGAGTTCAACATTGTTGTTGGCTTGCGCAAAAAATTGCGGAATGGGCACAATACCAATATCGTTATGTTGTGCCAACATGGCTCGTTGAACGCCTCCTTTCGCAGCAGGAAGCAACAGCCAACTCCCTTCCGCTTTCCACCGCTCTAACCGCCATGATCACTTCGGTATTCAGTTCTCCGACTCCCCTTATCAACCTATCATCGTCAGATATTCTCTCTAATCTGTTGACGCTCTTACTTCGGAATATATCGACGAACCCGGATGATCTATCTCTTTCTGCCTTGGTTGAATGCATTTCCTCTCTCGGCTGTCATGTCTACTATTCTGACCAGATACAAGACCTTGCGGTAAGCTATTTCCATGCGGTTTGATTTTACTTTGTTTTTTAAATTAAAAATCCCGTAGGGAGAGTTGATTAGTCGTCTTCTTGTGATCGAGGTCCAAGGAGTACTTGTGCAAGATAGACACTCTTTCCTTAGCACCAGGTCGTCTGCAATTCGGCATCTATTGGGGGCTTTGCTCGGCCTAATTCGTGCCGCAAATGCGAATGAAGGCATCGGGTCTCTGGCTCTGGTGTATGCAAACGACCTGAATGTCGTTGAACCTATGCAAATTCGAACCTCGCCTGATGCGGCGCGAATCGGAACAAATGACCGACCCTCTGGACGGACGAGCGTTCCTCCAGATATCTGGCAGGACACTCTTAGCTTGATTTGTGATGCGGACCCACTAGTTCGGAATGACTGTGCCGAGGCGTTGGTATACTACATCAGCCAAGAGATGCCTAAGCATGGCGAACACAATGATCTTGAAGTTGTCAAGCATCCGCGCGCCGAGACCCCGTTTCGGCCCATTCAAAACTTATTCCCCGTTGTAGGAGATGCAGGGACCAAGTTTCTCAATTCTGTGCATGCATATCTCTACATTCTCGCCCTCTCACCAGCATTTGGCGTTCCTTCGTCAATCGCTGCATCTCCAAAGCCATCGCAGACTACGAATGGCGATACTTCTATAACAATCACGCATCCAGCTGGCTCGGAGGATCATCACGATTTAACAGAAAATACGGAAAGCTTGGTTGTTCCACAAACTCCCAATCGTCGCTCATTTTCAGCTCAGCACGGGCCACGAGCTCGCAAAGAATCACTGGTCCTGCGATTATTGGAAAGAATTCCATCTCACTGCACCTCGTCTGCGAAAGCAACGGAAGAGGACTACGTTAACGTTCTGAGGGTCCTTACCGCGATCCACCGGCACTTACCCATGCATGCACTGGTTACCGGTGTTCCCATGCTTTTAACACTGAACAATGCTTTGGACGTCAACGACTGCAACCTGTCGTGGCAAATTGTTGCACTGAAGACCGTTATTGCACGAGTATGGCTAGTAATTGGACAAACCTGGAAAATAGCAGACCTTGTCACCATCTCTGAGCGGGTGCGATGTTTTTTCCTCAAGGATTTCATAAAGCTAATTTTTTGTTTGAACACAGGCAATAAAATCGTTGGCTTCTTCACCAATGCCAAGTTCAACCTCAGGCCTTAAAATGAGCGTGATGACTCTGGGCATAGATCTTGAGGCAGCCTTGTCAAAAATTACATCATGTCGAACTATCCAGAATGCATTTGGTGCCGATCAGGATGGACTTTCTCGTCGACTCGCTGTGAGGTGGACACCGGAGCTTGCACTTCGAGACTGTAAGCTGCTCCAACTTCTCATCTTTTCTTTCCTTCCTACACTGAATAACATTGTCCTGCTTCCAGTTGAACGAGCCTCTGCATACGAGGCAACCTTCCGTGGAGATGGTGTCTCCCCTCTGCTCAAAATCTCGCCTGCCTTGATGCACATTGAAAATATATCACTGCAAAGTTTGGCAAGGTCCACCAGAGGTCTTGGGGTCACCGACCTGAGAGAAGCGTTGGAGGGCCGAAGCAGTATGTCCAATCCTGCTCTGGTCCGACCACCTTCTATCTCTACCCTTGATCGCGCGTCACCGTCACACATGGGTGGAGATCCCATTCGTCTAACTCAAACTCGATCGAGGTCAAGAACGAAATCACGGTCGACCCGCAATGGTACAGGTGATGTTCGCGACGTTCTCACGAGACTTGGGATTAGCAAGCAGAATAGTAGCCTTTTAAAAGCTACATTTCCAGCGTTGCAAAAATCGGGATAGTAAGTAATAGTGACGTAGTTTAGACGCATCAAAATTAGTCTCGACAGCCTCTCTGGTATGATGAATATATTGGGAAGGATTTTCGGAGGCAATAGTCAGAATCCCTCAGAAAAATCACCATCCGGCCGTCTGAAGAAGTATTGAACCTATAGGGACTGGTTTCGAGTCTACATCAAAAGGTAATAAAGGACAAAGAAGGAAGATTGCTGAAAGGGGATGACTTGGCAACGAACACTCGGGTCCTGATTGGCTGGTTGATTGCTACCCTCTCCCTCTTCCCAACGTTGTCCTCAGTCCCAACCACACTCCTTTCAAGCACCACACTCTTTTGTATCTCTCCATAACCGCCATGACATTTAACCAACGAATAATTCAGCACAATCATAGGGGAATGGTGGCTGCCCGCCAATTAAAGGGAGCCTCCACCGTGCCACCCAAACCTAGTATGTTTTCTTTACACGCGTCTGTAGTTGAGGTACTATCCTACTTTTGTGCCAGCCACGACCAGGGTTATTGTTCCACCGCGTGTCACGACTAGAACCACGGCTGCGCGAAAGCCCCCAGTGTCAGCTACATCCGTTTCTGCGAGTTCGATAAGCAAACCTGCTATCCCCACTTCCGCATCAGTGTCAGACTCTGTATCCGCTTCAACGAGCTCGACTCTTTCTGTTCCCCCTTCCCCCTTGTCCGTTGTCACCTCAACTATTGTTGGTGTTCCTTCTTTCCCTGTCGTTCTCTGCTTAATTTTTTTTATTCCCTAAAGTCCACAGCCGCGCGTGCGATCCCAACGCCACCTAACATTCCCTTATCATCTCTTTCTGCCATTGCTTCTTCGAGCACCTCAATTGTCCCGAATAGCACTGGAGGTCTTTCAACTGGGCCCCTGATCGGTATTATTGGGGGTTCCATAGGTGCAGTTGCAGTCATTGGCCTGGTTGTCGCTTTCTTCCTACGCCGGCTCCGCAAGCAAAAATCGAGGGAAGGGTTTGACCCCACGAAATTCCGCCGCTCAGCGATCATGCTAGATGACAAAGATGAGAAAGCCGGGTTTCGTCCGCGGCCTCCAACGATGATTGAACGGCGGAAGGCACAAGCTACAGACTCTGTTATGGCAGCGAATCTTCCTACGCCCTCCATGGCATTCCCTTATTCTGACCAAACGCCCACCTCTGCTTCTCAGTCTTTGTATGAACATGGGCACCCACATTCATTTGCACATCGTGGTGCCTCTGATACCCAATCATATGGGACTGTTCCACCACCAGTACCTCCAAGCGGCATACCAGGAGCTTACGGTATTCCGCCTCCTCTTGTCCCTTACAACGGTGCGCAACATGAGCAGGCCGGGTATGGCGCACCTCCTATTCCAGGTACATACGGGCCCAGTGCATATGCGGCTTATGGCCCGGACCCAAGATACCCACAATACCAACAAAGATACCCTCACTTCTCATCCCACCACCAAACCTTTCAGCACGCTCAGCCACAACAGATGTTCGGCTACGGAAACGCCAATGCTCAGCCCCCGAGCGTGAGAGCGAACTTAACTTTGCCCAACCCATTTATGAGCTCGCCGAACGTATCGTCCAATGCCTCCCCCCCTCAACCACCTTCACCATTGACAGAGAAGCAGCGGCTTCATTTGGCTGCGACTATAGTTGACGCTTCCCCTTCATCCTCGCCCTCGTCTCTGACGCGCCAACCCACTCAATCGAGTGACGCTCCCCCTGCTTACGTTGACGAAGATGACAGCCGGTGGGATATCTCCAGGAAGGATGTCAAGTCTCGCCCGAAGGAAATGAGTGTGGCCAACGATGTCGGTGAACAGGCAGCGGAGTCAAGTTCGGGCTCTGCTACAGCGACGCCTGCATCAATGTCACCTCCAATAAACACACCCCCGCATAGGACGCAGCCGAACCCGACAGGCCCGAGGCCGACATCTGTATATACACTTTATGATCAAGATGATGCCTATGGTGGGATGTAACTACAGAGGTTCAGCGTATCGTCACGATCATAATTCCCTTCTTTCTTCTGTGGTTGGAAATTATGTGCATTCTGTTTATTGTTTCCTCTCTTCACTTGTTCTAATTCCTTTTACCTGTTGTTTGTTTTCCTCCCCTCCATGGTTCTTGGCTGGCCCTCCACAGGCGTACTGATGAATACGGGCTGTTCCGGTTCTTCTTGGGTAGTATGTTCAACTTCTCTCCCCGTCAGTGTCCTGATATCATCATCAACCGTACAACTAGTCAGCAGGCTGAATGTAATATGCTCACTGTTTCGAGTGGTACAACCTATTTAACAATATATATTTTTACCGCGTCGGATTGTTTTGTCCTGGAAGGCTGTAACTTCTACTTTTCTTTTTCTGTTTCGTTTTTTTTCCTTCACCAGGTCTGTAGATCGGACAACCCATCGTTGACTGGCCGGGTTGCCACTTCTCACGCGACAAGCAAAATGTCGTCGAGACCAACAACTGTTTTGGATTCCGAGAGCAATGCAGAGGGGGGTGTCTTCCAGCCAATAACCTTGCCATGTGGCAGGACTCTTCAGAACAGGCTCGTCAAGGTGTGTTTCGCAACCAAACGGTTTTACCAGTTGGTTGACCAGACATGTGCACAGGTGGCCATGTATGAACATCTTGCTTCTTTCCCAGGCGGGCCCCCGAACGAGCATCACTTGCGGTTATACTCCGAGTGGGCTAAATATGACTGGGGCATAGTAGTGACTGGGAATGTTCAAACAACTGCGGATCACCTCACTCTCGGGAGAGACATTGTTCTGCCAACGTCCGAGGTTACAGATGAACGCCTTCTCCCTTTCCAAAAATTGGCTCAGTCAATACACGGTCTCTACTCTCATCCTTCACCTGGGCCAAGATGTAGGAG
>Ga0307517_10011964_pt1 | contig 11974 bp, 9 predicted proteins | sample 23_EM_MG_FD_194515 | JGI IMG/M metagenome (GOLD analysis project Ga0307517, IMG submission 194515) | Populus trichocarpa ectomycorrhiza microbial communities from riparian zone in the Pacific Northwest, United States - 23_EM | ecosystem: Host-associated > Plants > Roots > Unclassified | place... | reverse complement strand
TCCACTCCCAAATGAACGTTCATGAAGGCAGCAATGGTCTTTAGAGCGGAGAAATCGTGAATGGGAGGGGTGCCCGAAAGAACCCAGTGCCTGTCTGCAGTCAATCGCGCGATCAAAGGAAGTTGTGGGGCGTCCTCCAAGTACGTGTACTCGTCAATGACTTTCCTCGCCCAGTGGAAGATCTCGAGAGGGGGCGCTCGCAATTGTTCCCAGTCTTTCCGAACCTCAGTGGTCTTCAGCTTCCAAGGATCGAAATCCTCTCTGCGCTTCTTCTTAGGCTTCTCCTCGTCGTTTTTGGTCTTGCGCTTCTTAGATTTCTTGGCGGGCGCACCATCGTCGACACTCATGGCGTCATCCTCGGAGGTAGCGGCGGAGGAACTGAGCTTAGAGGAGCTGGCCTTGGATGTCGACTTTTTCGGAGGTTTGATCTTGGCAGCAGGGGCTTTCCCTTTCGATTTCGATTTCCTGGGAGGGGAATTTTCCTCGCTATCCTCGATGACCGCATCGTCCTCTGAGTCTGCCGCGTCGGACATGTGAACGTCAGAGTCCCCGTCAGCGTCAGAGTCGACGATGAAATCTTCGTCATCAGACTTTCGAGACCTCTTCAAGGGACGCTTGGCAGATTTCACAGCTAATCGCTTCGGCGGGGCGGGCTCGTCGTCGTCGGAATCGTCGGAGATAACCACCTTCTTAGTCGCTGCCTTGCGTTTCCGTGGACCAGAATCCGAGTCGTCACCGTGGGCTGGACTAGAACTTCGTGCGGAAGTGGTCTCTGGTTCGCTGGCGGCCACGGATTTGGGCTTCTCGATAACAACGCCGACAAAGTTATCTTGCAACTTCTTGAGGGACTTCTTGACGGGCTTCTCTGAGTCGGAGACCTTAAGCGTAGAGAGGGGTTTAGTGACTTCTTCGAGCGCTTCTTCCTTCTTTGCGGCCTCGCGATAGTTCTTTCCCTTCAGCCGTTTCTTCTGGGTAAAGACAGCCTGGGCAGCCTCTTGTTCTAAAATACAATTAGTGGGGATCGAGGAGTTTCAACGCAAAACTGTCCACGTACCTCTGCGTCTCGCCGCCTCCATCTCTTTCAAAACAGCAGCCGCACCCTTGGTCCTCAAACGTTCCACCTGTTTCTTCAGCCCCTCCCCAATCTCATCCAAACACGTTTCCATGTATCGACCCGCGGTCTTTGGCAAATCACCGCCGGCGGACAATGCGCTGAGACTATCCATATACGCCTCAGATTTGAGGAGGTTCGAAGCGATAATGACCATATCAGCTTCGGTAATGGTTTCGATCGTCTGTTTGTTCCAATCTGCCATGGTGCTGACGACAATGGTCTTGAAGGCGGAAGCACCGGTGAACTTCTTGACTTCGGAGCCCCACTGTCTGGTAAGATGCGGGGGGACGATGATGAGCGTTGCCTTTGTGATCACTTTGCCGTAGATCTCCTCCCGTTTGGCGACCTCCTTCCCAATCCTCTTCTGCGTACAATCGATGAGAGCGAGGGTGATCGCGGTCTTTCCGTATCCGACCTGGTCAGCCAAGACACCACCACGGACGAGTACCTCCCGCTTCACGCTGCCCTCAGCTCGCCAGCACAACGAAGAAATGACTGCTTCCGAGATTTCCTCCTCGGTGAAGGGTTCGGCCTCTGAGCTCTCTTGCCTGATCATCCATTCGAGGGACCTCAACTGTTCCACTCGAAGGGGAAGCTTGAAATGTGGGGGTTGTGCGTGCTGCTTGTCTTTCTTGTTACTCAAGAGAGTGAACTTGGGGAGGTGAATTTGTGCGGCAGGAGAGAACTCGGTATTGAGGCGCCATGAGAGTGTGGGAGCCTTCTGGACGCGCCCATTCCCTTCGATACTGGGCAGACGAGAGAGAGCGCGATGCAACAGGGAGGGGATGTTGATTCCAATTCTGAGTGTTCCGACGCCATCAGCTTGGTCGATCTTGAGCTGGGTGACAAACGGTGCCGGCCGACCCTTGAGCCTTCGTTCATACTCTCCGGCTTGGATGGAATCCTCGACCGCGACGATCTTGTTCTTCGAGTTCTTGACCCAGGCGAGGGTTGGGGTTGTCGGAGCGCACCTTTCGCAGCGGTCCTGAGCAGTGCTCTCAACCTGAGACTCGATCTGTTGCCAATCTGCGAAGTGTCCTTCCACATTCCGAACCCGCTCAATCAACCACGAAATTGCCTTGTAGGTTGCACGTTCGTGGGTTTTGTCGACCTCCACCCAAGATCCCCTGGGCCATTCCGGACCGGCTTGGTCCTCAAGAGGGACGCGACAAACCAAGACAGCACCAGCGTGTTCGCATCCCACGAGGGAGGCATCGATGGTGAAGTTCTCCGACGGGACGGAGAATGTGGCGTTTTCCTCGTGAGAGGGCTGCAAATTTTCCTTGTCACCGCCACGTAATTTAGCAAAAAAGATAGGACAAACCTGAAGGGCCACCTCTTTGGCCTTGGACCATACGGAGGACACGTGAGCGTCGACGGTCGAATTTTTGCCCTCCACCGCAGTGATTTGTCGCCATTTCGGGTCGAGAGTGCAGCTGATGGGCCGATTCTCCCCGAATTCGTAGCGGATCTTGGATATGGAGAAGACGTAAGGGTCCTCTTTAGGGTCCGCACAGCGAAGAGGATCGAGGAAAAAGTATAAAGGAGGAAGATCAACTTCATCCGTCGTTGGTTCCTTCTTATGCAGTCCGCCGTTCGCCGTCCCACATCGGTCGAAGAGGGTATAGAGACCGGCAATGTCTCGCTCTAGAACGGAAGACTCGGAGTCCTCGTCAACGGAGATCCGCAGCTGTGAGTAGACTCGTCTCTCCTTGAATTCTTCGGCTTGGAGTCCGAGTTTCGACTCCCAGGATGGAACGAGACTTGGCCGAGTTTCCTCGTCTTCGCTCTCCACACCAGCGATCGTGAGCTTGAGATCAGTCCTGTGAGGAAGCGCGAACTCCCATTGTCCTTCCAGTAGACCGGCACCAGGTTTTGCAGCACCAGAGGTATCCTTCTTGCAGATCAGGCGGGCAACCGCGGTACCCTCCAGAATCTTTCGGAGGTCGGAACTTGCGGGCTCGCTGTCCTTTGCACGAGCGAACAACCGCCACTCTGGCTGCTTCGGATGGAGGGCCAGTTCGAGCGAGCCCATGGGAGATCTGTAAACAGCGGACCAGACTTCCTGACGCTTGAGCTCGACAAATCTGAATTCGGAGCTCGTCGCCTCGACAACTGCACTCCTCCACTTCGACCAAAAAGCTTCCTCCTTGTCATCCTCGACGCCGAGCATCCCCCAGAGTCTATCCAGCTGCGACTTCTTGACACCCGAAAGGGTGAGACACATCGGGAAAGTGGATGTGAAGAACTTTTCGAACTCAGACGGATGAACCCTGGGAGGGACATCCGTACCAAATCGAAGTTCCTGCACGTTGTGCTCTGGCCGTCCTCCACACTTCTCGCACGATGTGGAACCACAATCGACGCATCGCCTGACCACTCTCGTTGTCACGCCTCGTCGGCCCTCGCACTCGCAGAGACGAACACTTCGCCCGGCGAGATCGAGAAGTTTTGATCGAGAGCAGTTGATTGTGGTCGAGAGATCCAATGGTTTCTTCACGAGCTGTTTCTCTCCCTGGATGTGAGACCCAACATCTTTCGCCTTCGCCGAGGCTGCTTGGTCGACTTCCATAGCTTCCTCATCTTCAACATTGGTACCATCGACGTCAAGCATGTCCTTTCCAAGAATAAGTGCTGCCATCATACACGTGCCGACAACGGTTGAGGACATGGCGTTTCCAGCGAGGTCAGCGAGATTGTCCTCCGTCTCGCGGGTAAGGAGTAATTCGTCGATCGGTAGTCCTTGGAGTGATAGCGCTTCCATACCAACCATAGGACCACCCCGGTTGGTGATGTAGGGGATCATCGAGGGGGTAAGGCATGGGGATATCCCGAGTTTGTTGGTTCCGGTTGAACGGTCGACGTTTTGTGACAAGTTCCACACTTGACTGTGAAACCAGGTATTAGAAAAAGCCAAAAAAAAACAAAGATCTTCTGCGTACGTTTTGAAAGAAGGGTCAACTCCTTTCACTGCGGCACGAAGTATGGAGATGTCCATAAGATCCCAAACGCGTTCCACTTGTCCTTGCGCCCAGTCTGCCCAAGCAAAATCCGGCATCTTGCAGAATCCGCCTGATAGTGGTCGAATTAGCGGGGTGAGACTTGCGCAAAAAACGGGACAAACCTTCATCCCAACTCGTAAAAGGACGCTTGTTCCCCAATTCTTCTTCCACTCGAGCACGCTTGTGTCGAGACTCGCAACGGTTCCAATCTGTTCGGCCCGTCCTCCTGTCCCCGGCATTGAAACTCTCGCGCACAAGTTTCTCCCTGGCCTGGGAGACGCGAGGGTCATCCGAAGGAAGAAGGAACGCGTCCAAGGTAGAGGAGGCCGGACGCTTCATCTTTCCGACGAGATCCAACCATTTACCTGGGATCTTGGACTTTTTCTCGTTGATAGCGATAAGGTAGCCTCGCATCCGGGTGTGAGGGATATAGTATTGTTTGGTATCAAAGCGCGTGTTACGAGCGCTGTACCCGATCCTCTCGAATTCTGCCACGACCTTATCCCAAGGTGCAGAACAAACGTTCTCGAGGAGGACGATGGGAGGACGATGGTTTTTGACCCATCCCAGCATACCGCGGAACGTGCGACCGGACTCTCCATTCGCAGAGATATCTTGTTTCTCGTTGTTCAAGTTTGAGTAGTCGACACAAGAAGTTCCAGCCACAAGGATATCGACGTTTCCTGGAACTGGTACCTCGGCTCCATAAGCGGTAGTACTAAGATAAAGGTAGAAAAGTAAGTGGAAGATAGAGTTTCACAGCGATATCGCTCACGCTGTTTCCCCATCCAGCTCACAAACATCTCTGAACAAGATCGGCGGTTGGAAGTTGCGCTCGATGTAAGCCTGTTTAAAAGGCTCGATCTCGCAGGAAAAGACGTGTTCAATTCCAAGGTTGACCCCGAATTGTGCCTCAATCGAACGACGAATCATCTCGAGAGCAAGTAATGGTGACTCGGTTCCCGAGCACATAGTGGCAACACGGAGCGGTCTGCCTCGAAGATGCTTCGTGACGGACTTCATTTCCGGTGTACGCGCGACCATATCCGAGAAGATTGCAGCAATGTCATGGATAGGAGGGAGGTCCGATTCTGAGCTGGCGTTCTTCGAAGAGGCGGAGGGGCGGGCGTCATCATCGCTGGAAGACGCGACTTCATCCTCCGCGAGTGCAGGTTTCGAATTTTTCCCCTTGGCAAAGGAGAGAATGGATGTTTGACCCTTCAACAAGGGTTTTTTCTCTCGAACCATCGTCGTTGAAGTCAAGAAGGAAGGTGTGGCGTGACTAATTCGAATCCGGGCCATTTCTACACGCGTCGCGTCGCGCGCTTGATGACGTGAGGAGCTCACGTGACGCCCGCAGTCTGACTCCGCCGACCCGCGATCCGAATCAGTGACCCCCGACGGTTGCCTGCGTTTGTTGATCCTGATGGCTTCACTGCGAAAATGGTTTGCCCAGGACTCTTTTGATTGGATTCATCGAAACTATGCCATAGATTGGTCTGTTTTCTTTCTTCTTCACGCAGTGGAGACATGTTCTTACGCTTTTACCAGGGTTTTCGTCTTCGCCTTTTGGATCACCTCGCACCTAATATCATTTATTCCAATCTTCGAACGTGACATCCCTCTCAAGGATAAGTCAATCAACCATAAACATACCCATGACCAGTAATTCCACCTTCCATCTTCCTCAGATCGGGGCTCATGAGACCAGAATATCCTCAGGAACTAATGGATTCATCTCCTTGTTCATCCCACTTGCGGTCGCAACCGCCGTTGGGCTGTTCAAGCGATCCACCATACACCTTCATCACTCATGGCTATCCGCACTCGCTGGGAGGTGTGTCTGACCACCTTCCTTGGAGTTTTGTTTCATGTCCGTTCCACAGCGCCCTTGCCCGGCTTGTGACGGAGTTCTTGAAAAATCGAGTCGGTTTGTATCCTCACTGTACCACTTCTCGCGTCCGTGACCCAACCTGCCCCTAGGGAGATTGCGTCCAGATTTTCTCTCACGATGCAAATGGGATGGCAAACTAAAGGCGTGCACAGGGTAACCCATTCTCCTTGATCTGCATGACCCTACTCCCATTAACCACTTGGCCCACTAGTGCACTCTCCTCCGTACGAGGTGGCCGCAAGTCTTTTCCTTCGGGACACTCCTCAACTGCCTTTGCTGGTATGACATTTTTTGCGCTCTATCTGATTTCCCAGAGCGCAGGATATACCTCCTCGAAGCTCTCCCGACTTTTCATCATCATATTACCCTTGTTCTATGCGACGTGGGTTGCTATTTCACGAGTCGAAGACTATGTGGGTGTCATCACAATCCGCGCCTATTTTTTCTGGGGGTTTCTAACAATTCCCAGAGACATCACGTAGAGGATGTAGTTGTTGGAGGGATAATCGGCCTCGTTTCCTCAGCTGTATGCTTTCTCACGTACTGGCACAACCCCTTCTCGAAAGCCTCTTCATCTCCCCGATTCGTGTACGGAGAGATGGACGAAGGGATAGAGCTACCCCGACGCGACGAATACCAACTCGCGCTCGGGAACGAAGTGTAATCGAGTCAGAGAGAGGTAAATTACCAACGAACGCTTGAATGTAACAAATGATACAGCGCGGGTCGCAGACTAACAAAATCACGAACGGACAAAAACCCATCGGTCATCAACTTTCTGCATCTTCCCAGTCGAGCCCACACTTCTTTCACCGGGGACAGGACAATCCTCCTTCTCTGGACTGACAGTCTCTCCGTCTGATTTTTCCTGATCGTGTATCTCTTCAACAACCTCTACCCCTCCATCATTCCACCCTGCCCCTCCAGCGTTCCAACCTTCTGAACCTTGTGCTCCGTCCCATTGGTTTTGCGACTCCACCCCCAAACCACCCATCCCCATCCCCATCCCCATACTAGACACCATCACGAATTGCATCAGTGTCTCCTGGGTTGGAGCCACGCCGTTGGTAACTTCCCACGCCTTTCCTAACGCCTCCCATGAAGCGGGAGAAGTAAAGTCGAAGGTGGTGAAATCGAAGCTATCCAGCCCTTTGGTTGCACCCGCGTCCCTGGCCCTGGATTCGTACGTAGCGATCGGCATTACGACTTCCGGCTGCGCCCCGTTCATGATGGTGGACGTGGCTACTGATTGAGCGGTAGGGTTTTGGTGGTTGAGGGTGTGGTCTTGAGCGACCGAAGAACCGTGTGTCACCGGAGTGGTTATTGATGGAACAGAGAATGCGGGTTGGGCTATTGAGATCGGAGCTGGTTCGGGGTCTGCTGAACCTGGCCTGATATCTCTTCCAAATTCATCCCTGCCCGGTCCTTGCGACTTCATGGTGACTGGCTGCGTAGGTGTCGGGGGTCGACGTGGGTCCATACCGGAAGGGCTCCTGGCTCGCTGGTCCCTCCGTATAACATCCCCATTCCTGGGCCCTCTCGGTGGACTCCTCGATCTACTTCGTCCACGCCGCACGTGTCGTCGAGGAGACAGCGATCCCCGGTCATCGCGATCCCTGTCCCTGTACGACGATCGGTCTTCCCAACCTCCATGATAACCTCCTCGTCCCTTCCCCCTCCCTCTTCCCCGACCTCCATCTCGTCCATAGTCCCGGTCTCGCCTATCGTAATCATCACCGTAACGTCGACCGCCACCCTGATGCCTCCCTTCAGATTCGTACCTCGGGATACTTGCCGACCCCCCACTCCCCTGCGCTCGCGGATCGGTATGCGGAAGATATGAAGTGCTTGGCCCAAGACCAGGAAGAAATGCGCCATTGCCAATGGCCGGAGATACAGGCGGGGCTGCCTGATTGGGAAGATTTTGACCACCGGCACCGTCTTTCGCCGTCCGGGCCAGCTGTTGTAGTAGAGCGAGCTGATTGACGTCAAGCCCAGCGGTATTGAGCAGCGCAGCGCTCTGGGCTGCGCCGTTATTTGCTCCTGTTTGGCTGACAACAGCGAAAGCTCGATCAGCTCTTTCTGCCATGGTGACGCCCACGAGCATGATCTCGAACTCACGGATTATCCCCGTTGGGTTGGGTCGCCGCCTGGGTCAACAAGGCCAGTAGTGTTGACTGAAGGCCCTCGGAGCCTGGTGCGGTCAGGATCGCGGCCGATGTGAGGGCGGTAGGCTGTGAGGGTTGGGTTTGCAGGGTGGGGATGCCGTTCGGGTTCGGGATTGGAGGAGTGACGCTCGACGCGGGGGAGCGATTACTTCGAGGATCAATCGACATTAAATTTTCGTTGGGCGGCTCTAACGCAAATCAGGCAACAGAAATTCAGTTCGTATTCTCATTGCTAAGACATGCGCGAAATCGTGTGTACGCCAAGCAGATTGGATACTTAGCGACCACGACGCGGTTGGGCAGCGATATGCACCTTTTTGATCAGCTGCTCTGCCCTTGACTATATCACCTAACCGCTTCAACATCGCCGGCGGTAAGGCGTTCGCCTTGATCCAAATATCCAATATCTTCTTCGTTTTTTCCTATACGCGCATGAGGATAAGGCCCAGAGCAAACGCATCACAGTCAGATTAGTTTCCGATGTAACGATGAAAAATATCAGGGAGTGTGATAGAAAAAAAACGCTGGAGGGTTGTCAGTGTGTCGCGTCACGTGATCTACAGTTGTTGTCGTGAGTCGCGCCTGCGCTCCACCCTCCGGTCCGTGTGTGGAGCGATGGTCGTGTATAGCGCAAGATACGATGATAGTTATGCGGCCGGAGGGGGACGACCCGACGACGCGGCGAGGTCACAGACGGGTATGCGGTGTAGATCTCAGCAGCCCAAAGCGGATGACACAAGCAACAGTGGGGAAGCTATGTTGTGGAAAGGTCAGGAACATCGAATGGGCGAACTAACCTGCGCCTCTGGAGCACCCAAAGATATCATATCTTCAAATAAACCCTCAACGATACCCTCGATCTTCGATAGGAACGTAGCCGCATTCCCTTTCCCAGGGGTAGAGTCAGCGATGACCGAATGCTTGACAACATAACTGTGCGCGGCCCGGACCAAGGCATCGAACACATATAGGCTCGATACTTTTTGAGACGGAGCGAGGCCTTTGTGCGTCTTGAACAAGACCAACACCAGTTCCGTGTCGTGCTGCACGGGAAAAAGGTCGTACAATCAGACGGGGGGAGGTAATAAAAGAGAAGCTCGGTCAACGCACAGACAACGATTTCATAGCAACGTCAGTGAGTTTCGTCATTTTCGAAGCCGAGAGCCTCTTCGCCTGCACGACCTCCTTCAGCGTGGCCTCAAACACCTAGCGACCCAAGGTAAATGCACCAGAGCGGAAAGCAAATCGACGTCGATGGGTAATCATACCTGGGTGGATGCCATTGTGAGATTACGGCGCGCCAAGGTCGACTCAGAACGGTGGGCTGAGGATGAAAGGGGGGAAAGGCAAATCAGAGGTTGTTAATGTTTGCGTTTGTTTGGTCTCTGACCTGCCCTCGACGAGACTGACACTTGGGATCGAAATGGAAATCGACTGACTTCACTTTCTAACTAACCACTCCTCGTCTACGAACAGTTCAACGGTTTCCTTTCCCGCAGGAAGAAATTCTGAATACCTCAAAAAGACGATTTTAGTACAGTGGGAGGAAACTGTCAATACCTCCGCCAATGATTTAATCACGAAGGTATGTTTGAGCTTAATGTACAGAGTAAGGCTGGCGCGACCGCATAGCCGGGGATCAAGCCCACAGGCTTCTAGTCGAACGTGATAGTACGGGGTCATTCAACTTGAGAGTGTCGATAGTTGGCTTCGAGTGAGACATGGATCACCAGAACATCAGCGCAATGGAAACGAGACGCGCTACGAGTTGAACGGCCCTGGTATTCCCTAAAAGCCGTTGCCGGGGCGCGCCCCGTGGGGGTTCTGCCGAACAATCATGTCTTATCGGTCCTGTGATGAGAGATCCACGTCCATGCCCACGTACAATTATGTGAGGACATGCCGATGTCATACAAAAATGTCCTGGTCGTGGATAGAACATGTTTTCTGCGACCTTCAAATACCCAGTGAATTACAGGGAAAGGCACCTCAAGGGTGTTTCGTTCCCTCCCAGGCGATCCAAACATCTAAAACATGGAAGATCATTATCTCTCGTTCTGGACAAGCGACGACGCAGTCGACCTTCTGGCGGAGGCTCACCTAGGTATGACGATCCCAGGAGACTTCCTCGTGAGTAAAAAAACATCGCAACTTCTTCCTCAAGGTATCATTGCATTCACTGTAGTTCGTGGATTTCAGTAATCCACATACGCATTTCAGGTTCGAGGATAACAGTTTCTACAATGCTCGCACCTCTCATGTGTTCGCACCAGTGATCCAGACGAAGGACGGTTAAATCCTCCCACCATGGAGCAGGTACGTTGAATCACCGACTGTGGAAGACGGGTATCGATTAACGAACAGTTCGTCCTTCGTCGATACACCCACCTCAAGCAATACCGAGGGTTCGAGCATAGGGGAGAGCGGGAGCCCCCCCTCTTTAGCACACCCGACAAAGGCCCATTGCAGACCTCACCAACCATCCCCCCCACATCCCCGCTTCCCGCATTCGGGGCGATCTCACCACCCGTACCGACCACCTATCTGATGTCAGCTCAACATAACCAAATCAACTTTGGGGACTCGCCTATTGGGCAACCGCTTCGGGATGGTTACACGAGTGCGAGAGGGTGTACTCACCCTGGAGCCGGTAAGCATAGACTCGAATATCATCCCGGATTCCCACCTCTTCACTTCCCTAACGGCCACCCACACAAAACCCAGAAGAAAAGAAAAAAGCGGAGGTAAAGTTTTGTTACCTCGCTCCAGGCTCATCCTTCTGAATAATGTGTGTGGGCCATTGTAGGCTGCGGCGCAGCGGAAAGCGAGAAACTGTAACAGAAAAGGGAAAATCCGAATCATCCAAAAAATCTTGGGCAACAAAAAGGGAAAGAAATCATCATGCCTCAAAGCGTTGAGACAATGTACGCACCTCCACAACCCTACCGAAAAAAATTCCAAGGCTGATGTGACCCAGCCGCATTGCGACTTGGAGTCCCGCTGAGATACCGACCATCGGCCGCCCCCGCCGGCACTTCCGACAAGAAAGCGGAAAAGGCGTTTAAAGAGAAGATGAATCGCGACGAGACGGCTCACATTTATGAATGCCTTGGGCAACGCCTGATCGGGGGACGTCGCGACAGGGACCAAATCCTGGATGAGGTCATATCTGCTCGTAAGTCTTTCATCCAGTTGAGGGATTGCGTTGTTGATGAAACGAACAAGTACAACGCGAGGGTACTACTTCTACCGAGGGCATCCCCGATGGGGAGTAATCACTGCGCGTGCGGTGGGTAGGGTATCGTGGGGAGGCAGAGAGGTTGGCTCGCGTTGCAGCCCCAGTTCTGGTGACGTCTCTCATAGGACATATCGGAGACCATCGCTCGCACCTGTACCTACACGTCAGCCCAACGCACCCAACACTTGTATCGATAGATGTACTATGCCACACCTTTTTGCTGCAATATCGCGAAGCGGGGGTGCCTCCTCAAGTCGTTGACTTTTGCACGCCTCACATCGCGTTTCCACAAATAAGACCTCGACCGGTAACGCGTGGTTCCATCGATAGGTAAATTTTGAGTGCTGAACGGGCTTAAACGGGACGACCAGCCCGAATTGGGAGGTCATCATGATTGCAATCCGAGTCTTTGGGCGCCAATTTGGCATGGGGGGTTTACCTGGTCGCGTTCGAGACGACGACGACGACATTTTCCTATGCACGTCCTGGCCTCAGCGTCAACGTCCCTCAACCCTAAAACAACCCAGCTCGGGTATCCGAGATGTCAACTACCGGATC